>Ga0209358_10003014_pt1 | contig 12563 bp, 15 predicted proteins | sample LauGreFa1BDMLBSN_2_FD_187574 | JGI IMG/M metagenome (GOLD analysis project Ga0209358, IMG submission 187574) | Freshwater lake microbial communities from Lake Michigan, USA - Fa13.BD.MLB.SN (SPAdes) (version 2) | ecosystem: Environmental > Aquatic > Freshwater > Lake | place: Lake Michigan, USA...
TATCACAAAGTAATCAAACGATAGGGGATACATCGGTCACCAATAGAGTAATGATGCCAAGTTCTAATCTTCCACTCTTTATTAGAACATATTTAAATAATTCTGTATATGGTAATGATGTCGCAGTAAGTGTTGGTGCAAATGCAACACAGTCCATTTCTCACACGGGATTAATTCCACAAACTACTTATAGTTGGAGATATTCAGGTATATCGGGTAGTGGAGAAAGTAATAGAACAGATATTATTAATACCACAACCACTGCTGGTGGTACATTAGCAACTCCAACCGCTTCATTCACAGGCTGGCAATCCAGAGGTGGTGGTGTTGTAAACTTCTCGGTCAATAATACAACAGCATATCCAGCAGGAACAACATTTGCTGGAGAAATATATTCAGGTAGTGCTCCTGGAACTTTATTAGGTAATTTAGAATTATTGACCGAATTTACTTTACGCTATCCAATCGCAGGACCTGGAACTAATAGTGGATATGCGGTCATACGAGCAACAAAGTCAGGATATACGACATCAGCAGATAGTGCAAATATATCTTGGAATAATATAGAACTAAAACAACCATACTAAAATGATTATACAAAGAACAGTTATAGACCCAATCATTGGTACAGCAATATTAGTTGGTGATGGAACACCATTAGGAACAGATGCTCCTACTGGTAGTTTGTATGTGCGTAAAGATGGTGGAATAAATAATATTTTATACACCAAATATGGAACAGGTGTAAATGATTGGGCTGTTCTTACAAGTGGTAGTGGTGGTACTGGTCCATCAGGACCAACAGGACCAACAGGCCCAACTGGCCCATCTGGTCCACAAGGAGCAACAGGAGTTGGAACACAAGGAGCAACTGGTGTACAAGGGGCAACAGGTATTCAAGGTACTACTGGTCCAACTGGACCGCAGGGTGTAGATGGAGCAACAGGACCAATAGGACCAACAGGTCCAACAGGTGCAACCGGACCAATAGGACCAAAAGGTGCAACTGGTATCGGTGATACAGGCCCGACCGGTCCAACAGGTCCAACTGGTCCTTCAGGTCCACAAGGAGTAGATGGAGCAACAGGACCAATAGGACCAACTGGCCCAACTGGTCCTACAGGTCCTATAGGTCCAAAGGGAGCAACCGGTATAGAAGGTCCAGATGGTCCGCCTGGTGCAACAGGTCCCACAGGACCAACAGGACCAAAGGGAGATAGTGGAACAGATGGTGCTACAGGCCCCCAAGGTGCAACAGGGGCAACTGGACCTGGAGGTAGTGGTGTTCCATCAAATCCTTGTGGTAGTGGTGTTTATTATTTGGTATGGGATTGTGGAGTTGGTAATGCACTTTGGAAATGTTTGGATTTAGGTGATGCATGTGCCTAATCTAAAATAACTTTTTAATATTTTACATCTATTTATACTTAACCGGCAGCAGAACGCCAACCCGAAGGAGACATATGGAAACAGGAAGATATAATCTCTCCATACAAAGTGGAGAAACAGTCAGTCGTCAATTTAAGCTATTACTGGCCAATGGTCAGCCATATGATCTCTCTGGATATACTATACAAAGTAAAATAAAACCAGATTATACATCATCTGCTGCATCTGCGACATTTAGCGCAACAAGTCCTGACCCAACAAATGGAATAATTAATCTCTCTCTTGATAGTGGATCAAGTGGAGCATTAACTGGGTCATGCTATTATTATGATGTTCGTTTAATTTTAGGTGCAACTGTATCATATCCCATAGAAGGTAAAGTTGTAGTCAGTCCTTCTATTACAAAGAATTAAGGTAATATTATGAGTGATATAGTCCAAATAGTCGTAACCGAAACTCCAATACAAGTAGTTGCAAGTAACTTTGTTCCAGTAGGGTCTGCAACAAGTGCTTCTTACGCAGCTACATCATCATTTGCAATAACTGCAGGAACAGTAACAAGTGCATCATTTGCCACAACGGCATCCTATGCAGCAAATGTTCCTGCTACATCGTCATTTGCGGTGAGTTCATCATTTGCAGTTACAGCATCGTATGCAGCAAATGTTCCAGCAACAGCATCATTTGCCGTTAGTTCATCATTTGCAAATAATGCAAATTCTTCATTAACTGCAACATCGGCATCATTTGCTACTACCGCATCATATGCATCAAATGTTCCAACAACGGCATCTTACGCATTAAATGCAGACAACGCAGTATCTGCATCAAATGTCTTATACAATAATATCGGTCAAAAACCAACATTACTATCTGGGTCAAGTCAAGTTCAGTTAAATCAAATAACTGGAACGACATTTGCTAATGCTGATTTTACTTTCCCAGCAAATGTAAATGTTTTAGGAACAGCGACAGTAAAACAATTATATACACAATATCAAACATCATCAATTATTTACGATAGTGGTTCTACAAAGTTTGGTGATACAGCGGATGATACACACCAATTTACAGGTTCATTATCTGTATTGGGGACAATTAGTGGTGCAGTAATATTACCTGGTGATATTGTTTCCTCGTCAGCACAAGTTAAATCGTTATTACCAGCAGATACAGTATCAAGTTCTACACAAGTATTAGCAATTTTACCAAGTGGTGTAGTCAGTAGTTCTACACAAACAGTTGCACATATTGCAGGACAAACTATTGCACCGGCAAATGTAAATGCAACTGGATTGTTGAGTGGTTCAAGTGTTGTAGTAACAAATAGTGGTAGTATCGCTGGAATAACTATTGGTAATGGTGCTACAACGAGTTCAACCAATATAGTGATAGGTCAGGGTGCGCTATCCAGATTACCAAATGTGGTAGGCAATACAGGATCTGTTGTAATTGGTACAAATGCATTTGGTAATATGTCGGGTTCAACAACAGCATTTAATGTAATTATTGGACATAATGCATTTGCAAGTTCATCAACTGGAACAACAAATGTTGTAGCTATCGGAGCATTTTCGATGGCATCAGCATCAACCAATCAAGTAAACACAGCAGTTGGTGTTCGTACATTACAAAGTGCAAGTGCTGCACAAAATTTTAATACAGCAATTGGTGGTAATGTTCTACAAAATATGACTATTGGAATACAAAATACTGGTGTAGGATCGGCAGCACTTGGTTCTTTAGTATCTGGTAGTTCAAATACTGTTGTTGGAAGATCTACAGCAGGTGCACTTGTCTCCGGTAGTTCAAATACTGGTATGGGAGTACAGGCTGGTAATGGTTTGAGAAGTGGCAGTTTTAATCTTTTTGTTGGTCAAGCTGCACTATCAACTTTACCAAGTGGTAATAATAATATAGCAGTTGGTCATAATGCTGGTCGTTATATCTCATCAGGATCAAATGATTTATTTATTAATAGTATAGATAGAACTAATGCTACACAGGATTACAGTTCATCAATCATTTATGGTCGCCAAAGTGAAGTAGCTTCTGGTCAAATATTACGATTAAATGCACAAGTAATTGCACCATATGGTATAACAGGATCTATTTCAACAGCATCATTTGTAGAAACAGCAAGTTATGCAAATACATCTTCATATGCACAAAATGTTTCAGGATTTATTAATTTTTCAAATGGATTATTTGTTACTGGAGCTGTAAGTGCAAGTTCATTTATTGGTGATGGTTCTTCATTAACTAATATAACAGCAACATCTGCATCATTTGCAACCACAGCAAGTGCAGCAACAAGTATTACGTTTGTACCAAGTACGTCATCATTTGCAACCACAGCATCGTTTGCAACTACAGCATCATACGCATTGAACGCAACATCTACAAGTCCGTTCCCGTATTCTGGTGCAGCTTCTATAACTGGTTCATTGGGAGTAAGTGGATCGGGTCCAGCAACGGCAAGCACAACCCCTGTTGATTTAAATGGTATATTATGGTCTGGTTCGTATGGAAGTTCGTCAATTATTCCAAGTGCTGTAAGTGCAAGTGATTTGGGTACTCAATCCAATCCATTTAGAAATGCATATTTTAGTGGATTTATTAGTGCATCAGCATTCGTAGGATTTAGTGGATCTGCTCCACCACCACCTACTGGTGGTCCAACCAGTGCATCATTCACATATGATGCATCAAATGCAACCCCTATAACTGGTACATCTTCTTCTTTATCAGGATTACACGATCAAATTAAGGCATGTGTAATGAGTTCCAGTGGAGAAGTATTATACTACCTTAATGGTAGCAATTGGTCGCAGAAAGCTGATACAACACCATCAACATTAAATGGTGCTGGTCAGCATGTAATGATAGAAATACCAAAGTTTTACTGGACTGCTTCACAAGATGGAACAGGGGCAACCAGAACAGTAACATATAAAATCTCACCAGATGCATCATCTACTGGTTCATCATATAATTTTCAACTACATCCAGCATTCTACAAGAGTGGTAGTGTTGTAGATAAGCGATATGTATCAGCATATTTGGCCTGTGGTCGTAATGGCAGTACGGTTTATACAGGAGCAACATCCCTTGATACTGGTTCCGCAGCAAATCAATTAGCGTCTATTAGTGGTTCTGCTCCATTACACACTCGTAGTAAACCCTCATTTAGACAACTTGCAAATAATATTGGCAATGGATGGGGTATTCACGAAATTTATTTACAAAATGCAATTGAATTATTATATCTTAGCGAATATAAGACATTAGATAGTCAAGTAGCAATTGGTGACGGTAATGGTAGCACATCAGCCGCAGCTGGTTTATCAAACGCATACGGAAATGGTTCTACTCCAAGTTCATATGTTGGTAGTTGTCGATATCGCGGTATAGAAAATCTTTGGGGTGTTAATGCGCAATGGTTAGATGGAATTGTATTAAGTCCTACACCAATTACAGCATATGTAACCAATAACCACGCATATTTTGCAGATTATCCAAGTAGTACCACATTAGCAAATTATGTACAAATCAGTGGTTCCATCGCAACAAATGCTGGTGGTGGATATTGGGGTGATTATTACGAATATAATAATCATAAATTATCCTTCATCATTCCAAATGCATTTGGTGGTTCTTCTACAACGAAATTTGAAGATTATGGATACGCTGTATCTAATTCACCATCAAGTAGTTATAGTATGGGTGGAAATGGTAGTAGCGCATTACTTGGAATGTGGTATAGAGAGTTGGAAGGTCCAAGTCGTCAAGACCAATATTACGGCACTCGTATAACTTACTAAGGTATAAATTATGAAAGTATATTCTACAACTCCATTAGAAAAGTTTTTTACCGATAGTCAGGGTTTATACATCCGCATTCGTTGGAATGAACAAATTGTACAATTTCCAAATCAAAGACGCGATGGATATATTGACCAATATTCCTATGACGAAGCAATTATTGAACAAGGTAATAGTCGATCAGTTATTATAGAAAGAATTATTGGTAGTCAGTATACAACTGGTGGAGAACTTGCGGTCATCAATAATAAAGATACTGACCCAACATCCTATGCAGCATATCAAGCATTCCGTCAAACTGCAAAAGATTTAGCAGACGAATATTTAGCAACTATATAATAATGGCATCATATACATTTACTACTGTTGGAAGTGGCAGTTACAGCAAACCAGCATCTATAACAAAACTTGTTATAGAATGTTGGGGTGGTGGTGGATCTGCATTTGGTAATGATGGGTCTAAAAATGGTGGTGGTGTTGGTGGACAATACGCAAAAAAAACTATAACATATCCTACTGCAAATATGATTATTCCATATATTGTTGCTGCTGGAGGATCGACTGTTGATATCGGTGATGGATATTCCAGGGGAACAAGCGGTGGTGATAGTATTTGGGACAATGGACAAGTAGTTGCAAAAGGTGGAGCCGCTGGTAATGCTATCGCAACTGGTAGTGAAAATGTATCTTATAAAACTGGTAGTATAGAGGGTGGTGTTGGTGATATTGTATACAAAGGTGGTTCTGGCGTTGTTGTTATAAACAACGCAGTTGTTGGTCACGCAGGTGGAGGAGGTGCAGGTTCCACAGGTAATGGTAATGATGCAACTATTGCTGAAGTAATCGGAGTAACAGGATCATATGGAGGTTTAGCAAAAGATGATTTTGGTGGTGCTGGTGCAGATGGACAGACAGCTACGGCACCTCAACCTGGAAAGAATGGTAGTAATTATGGTGGGGGTGGTGGTGGTGGAACATTAGGACAGACTGTTGGATTGGGTGCACAGGGACTTATACGCATCACCGAATATACGGAAACAGCATTTTATATAAATCAAATAGATAATTCTACACCAGCAACGATTAATGATACAATTGGTGTTAATTCATTAATTTTTTATAGATAGATATTTCCATAGAATTCTATAGAACACAAAAAACCCCGCTAAGATTACTCGCGGGGTTTCTTATTGCTACTTAAATGATTTCTATTTATTCTACCACCAATAAATGAATTATAATATTGTTCAGGATGTTCGAGAACACCATGTAATATCTGTTCTTTTAGTTCGAGGTAATTGCAATCCCCTTTTGTTTTGCACCAATGTAATATTTCACGGGTAAAGTTTACATGTCCATAATACTCTATATCAGCTAATAGTTCTTTATTCGAGCCCCAATATGACCGCCAATCACTTTCTTTTATAATCTTTTTATTTCGCTTCCCCACTTTTCGTTTTATTTGCGTTCTAAGCAATCGTTTCTGTCCAATATACATTCTCCCCGAAATCTCATTTCGCACGATGTAAACGAAACCTGACGCAATTGCGGGGGCGTTTATTACTGGTTCACCATTAAACATCCAGACCATAGAACCTCACTTTTGATAAATTAGATATATTTATTCTTGACTACAATAAATATCTTACACAAATTGGAGAGTTAAAGAATGGAACAAAAGCAAAACATAGCATGCACCAATCATGCGGTCAACCTTATTAAACCTGATTTAACAAAGTTCAGTCCTGAGACACAAGAGAAGCTAAAAAAACTTATAGAAGATTTTAATAAACAATATACCAGTATAAATTGGGATAGAGTATAAAAAAGAACCCCACCCTTTTACAGGTGGGGTTTCTATGTTATGAACTTATCCTATATCTGTTTATATCTGGGTAGTTATAGTTTAATTCTTTTCTTTTATTTTGGAACTCACCTTCATAACATCGTTTTGGTATTGCCCCGATTTCACGACATTTTTGTTTCCATACCTTATCATGTCCGTGTTTTCTATCAATAAGTGCGTGTGCAATTTCATGGAGTATTGTATCTAAACATTGCTCCCAACTTACCGACATCATCCACCATTTTGATAATCTAATAACTTTATCGTTGTAATCACAATGCCCAAGTTGTGTTTTTGCATAAGACCAATCAAACATCCAAGGATCTTTTCCTTTCATTAGTCCGTGCTTTTTCATCATTTTTATTGCCATCCTACGGACGCGAAGTAATCTTGCTTCGTCGTTTGGACTTGTTCTGTATTTGATTTCCATTTAACTTTCCTCGTATAAAGTATTAGTAATCTTGACTACATATAGTAATGTAATCGTTTAATACGAAAAGTCAAGGGTGAAAATAAAGTATATTATTAAATACTATATAATATAAAGTTAATAAAGTTCTAATCTTGACCTCTTGACTTTTTCGTTGTCTCCCACTATATTACAAGTGTTGAGTTATTCCAAACGGCTCAACACCTCGTAAAGTGTTAAGAATGGTTGTGGTACTAAAAAGCAAACAAATGGTTTCTTCACCACCCTAAAAAGGTGGTGTTTCTTTTTGTGTGGTATTAGTTCTATTTATAGGAGCAGTCAGGTTTTTTGCCATTCCTGCCTGCCTCTCTCAAAGTGTTAGTAAAAAGCGTCACGGACATCAACCCTCCGTGGCGTTTTTTATTTTATATAGTATTTAATAAATACTATTTATTAAACAACAATCTTTTATGGAGTATTGACTTTTTTTACAAAGACACTATATTTAATGTATAGTCAATCACGACTACATAACACAAGGAGAAAGAAAATGAGCAATGAGTCAATGGAAGTAGAAATCACGAATCAGTTGGGTGTTGATATTGATGTTACGGAATTTGGTAGTTTGCACACGCTTTTGAATTACATTGGTGATGGGTTGCATCGTATCGCTGATGCAATTGAGAAGAACAACAATAACACTAACAAGTAAGGAGAAATATACCATGCTGAAGTTTAAGTCAAAGGAACTTAATCTGTATGTTGAGCAGGGTAAGTTGGCTGATGAGAACAGTCGTAAGTTTATTCGTAATTCTCTTGGTGTAATTAAAAAGAAGGTAGAGGCAAAGCGTCATTCTATCTTGTCCGGTCCTCCTGGAGTCGGTAAGACATATGGAACGATTCACGAATGCAGAAAAAATAAGGTGAAGTTTATTGTGATTGAGGAAGGAATTAGTGATATTAATCTTGCAACAAGATTAGCAGTCGCCGTACATTCACTAAAAAAGAATGAAGAACTTGTAGTAATTCTCGACGATGCTGATAGTGTTGTGTTTGGTGATTACAAGACATTAAACAAGTGGAAAGTTGCTATGGCAAATGCCAACGAGGAAATAGGTACTATCCCGATGTATAATCACCCAACCGATGTGAAAAATCACATTATCAGTTTGCAGAAACAAGGTCGTTATGAAGTTGCCGCGGCGGTGAAGTCATTTATTCCGTCAGATGGGTTGGGTCTTAACATTCCGATGGATCGTGTTCGATTTGTTATTCTTTGCAATAAAAATTATGAGGATGCAAAATCATTTTCCGGTAATGGTGCAGCAAAGATGCGAGCTGGTGTTGCTCCTGCAATTGATCGTATGAATTCTAAACATATTGATGCTAATGCAACCACGCAATGGGGTTGGGCAGCATATGTCCTTGGAGAGACGCAACCATTTCAAAAACAGGGATATACTCTTACTAATATACAAAAAATTGAATTGATGAGTTGGATGTATGCAAATTGGAGTAAGTTGAAGAGTACATCATATCGTATGGTGGAAACTTTGGCAGCTGCTATGATTAATGACCCTGATAACTATCTTGATGAATGGTATGAGCAACTTCGAGGAAAATAAAATGGTTATGGAGAAGGATTTTAATGAGCATATTGATGAAATGCTTGCTGGTATAGAGTTCATTAGTGACGAACAATTGCGTAAAGATACTTCTAACTTGAAGAAATCTATCGCTAAGAAAGGTAAATTATTTACAAAAGAACATATAAAAAATTTAAGTAATGCATTTGTTGGGAGAAAGCTTAGTCAAACAACGCGCAAAAAAATAAGTAAAGCTGGTGTCGGTAGGAAGGTTAGTACAGAGTCACGCGAAAAAATGAGTTCGTCGGCAAAAAAGCGACCACCAATAAATGAAAAAACAAGATTAAAAAAAGTTGAGGCTGGAAAAAGAAAAAGACTATCCTATATTTCTCGTGACGAACAAATAATATCAGATTATAATATTTTAGTCAAAAATAATAATGGGAACAATTATGGAGTGTTAAAAAAACTATCTAAAAAGTATAAAATCAAGAAATCAAGATTATCCGCAATCATCAAGAAATATTCCAAGTAGTTGATTTTCAGATTTTACAACACTATTTATTATTGTAATCAGTAATGATTATATAACACAAAGGAGAAACAAATGGCAAACCACAAAGGACAAGGTTACAAAGGAAAGGCAGTAATGATATTTTCCCCTGATGGCTATGTATTACCCGCACCAAGTTGGAACCAGGCGGCGGTCATGCTTGGGCACATCACGCGATATGTTACTGGTGATGATGAGGCGTATGTTAATCATCATATGATTAGGGAAAGCGCAAGGTTCAGTACTGATAAAATGACCTATCATTTCCCTGAAAATACGCCATTAAAAGGCTGGCGAGTGGCTGAATTAGATGATGATAAGCTGCAGTGGGAGGTAGTATGCAAGAAAATGAATTTAGTGAAGGGTGTTAAAGCTGTCTAAGTATAGATTTAACAACAACCTACAAGTTTTGAATAACTTGGATCTAAGTTGTATAAAACCTGAAACTAAGTTAAAGAAAACTTAGGTTCGAGTTTCTTAAAACTCGACATAGAGAAATAGTATAATAGAGAAATAGATCACAACAACGGGAGAACAAAAATGGCACAACAGAACCAAGGCATTTATAAATTAGTTTATTTACCAACAGGTCACTTTTACATCGGGGCAACAGCAGATCTAAAGCAGAGATGGTTTATTCATCAGTCCATGATGAAAGCGGGCAGGGCAACAGCCAAGATACAAGAACTCTATGATAAAGACAGGGACTTAAACTCTTGGATATTTGAGATAATAGAGTTTGTAGAACAAAAGCGGTCATTAGATAAAAAAGAAACAGCATTTATTAAACAACATTTTAATAATCCCCTTTGCTTAAATAGTTACAGCATAGCAACATCAGGGAAACGAGGGTCAAAGATAAAGACCATCTCAAGGCATCGCATCGCTCAAAATCTTTTGGGGAAGAATACACCAGATGGTATTATTCGCCGTCCTCCCAATCTCATCTTTATCAGTCCTGACGGAACAGAATATGCAGATGTAAAGTCGGTCAAACAATTTGCAAAAGACCACAACCTACTACAATCCAGTATGAACCAACTGGCAAATGGGCAAACAAATATTGTTGATGGATGGACTAAGAAGGATGGAGAACTCCCAAATGTTGGATATGTAATCAAGTATTGGCCAGAAAGTCGTATTAGAGAACACTACCCTGAATATACTATTCTATCTCCAACAAACAAAGAATATAAAACATTTTCTCTGTGGCACTTTGAGCAGGAACATAACTGTACCGTGGTCACAGAAAATAACTACGCCAGTTTTCGTGAGAAGGGTGTTAAGAGCAACATAAAAGGCTTAACCGATATTGGACAAGGATGGAGGTTGCGCGGTGTTCCTACCTATCAAATTGTCTGGGATGGTAAGACATATAATAATGTATTATCAGTTCCAAAGTTTGCATTGACCTTCAATATTCGTAATGATAGATTTAAGAACGCATTAATTAAAACACACAAGTATAAAAGGTCATTTACCATCGTGGAAGATACAATCTAAACTATTTATTGATATACACATCACCACAATAAAGGTTATGATATGGGAAGAAAACGACAATACAAACCAGAGGAAATGCCCGAACACAAACATGCGAGATTTCTATACAATCTCAAAAAGTATTATCTCTCGCATCAAGAGGTAGTAGAAGCAGTAGAGAACGGGCATATCCCTGGGGAACTTAAAGAACGATTTAAGAATGATTACGTCTCGGTCATCGCAGCATATGCAAGTGCTGCTCACTCATACGAACTGGACCACGCATGGCATCATCCAGATGAAAGGCAGATGAAGAAAGAGATTGAGGATAGTATGAAGGAGTTTAGGAAATCAGTAATAATATTAAAACAAGTAGATGAGGTTAATGATGACGGTAGAGATAAAGGTGAATGGGGAAACACAAAAAGATTTACAAAACGCGTTAAGCAGGTTTAACAAGGCTGTAAAAAAAGCGGAGATTATTGAGCAAGTATATGACCGCAGAGAATATCTTAAACCCAGTAAAAAGAAGAAACTGAAAAGAGAAAAAGCAATCATAAAGAAGATACGACAGCAAAAGTTAGACGAGAAGAAGAATAGAAAGCTAAATCAGTTTTGATTATATCTAACGAGAACCATATGGATAAGAAACAAATATTAGCAAAGGCAAAGGGTATATTACATGCCAGACAAACAAACTTTCCTGAAGCAGGGGATGATAAGAAGATTTCTCTTCGCAACTCCAAGTATCAACTATTTCCAGTTGAGGAAGCACAAGCACTTAAAGATGATTATCTCAGCATTTGGCGAGAAGGTGGCAACACTCGTGGCAATGCTCAGTTTATCCTTCTTGCTCCTATCGCTCGCCGTGGTGGTAATACTGAAACCGTGGCAGAAGAAAATGCCGTCAAACGGAGAGAAGCATGGGCATCCAGACATTATGAGAACCATTCACTTGCCGGGGTCGTTGCACAGATAAAGTGGTTGGTGGTCGGTTCTCGTGGATTAGACCATATGCGTGCGGTCATCCGTGAAGCAAAAGATAAATTAGAAGAAAAGAAAGTAGAACAAGAACGAGTAGAACCATTAGCAGGTCAAAGTAAAGATGAATACTTGGCATATTGTATGGCAAGTTCTACTATGATGGGGGAGTTTCCACAGGACGATCAGCGTTACGCCGTGTGTTTATCAAAGTGGGAAGGTAAGGGAGTGAAAGAAGGATTAGAAGATGCGTGCTGGGATGGATTCGAAGCAATTGGGTTAAAACCAAATGGTGACCCCAATTGTGTCCCGATACAATAAGAGGTTATATGAAAAAGAACAAAGCAGGAAGGCCAAAGATTATGAAGAATATGGTAAGAACCTTGGTGCAACTTGATGCAAAGGATTATAAAGAATTAAAGAAAGTCCTTGATGTATCAATTGCCCAGTTCTTCCGTGATGCGGTTGCGGTCAAACTAAATGAGAATAAGG
>Ga0209358_10003015_pt1 | contig 12559 bp, 14 predicted proteins | sample LauGreFa1BDMLBSN_2_FD_187574 | JGI IMG/M metagenome (GOLD analysis project Ga0209358, IMG submission 187574) | Freshwater lake microbial communities from Lake Michigan, USA - Fa13.BD.MLB.SN (SPAdes) (version 2) | ecosystem: Environmental > Aquatic > Freshwater > Lake | place: Lake Michigan, USA...
ACCTTGTAGCTGCTCAATTTTTTTTTGATCAATATCTATGCATGTTACCTCATTCCCCTTCTCCGCAAAACAAGTACCCGTAACGAGTCCAACGTACCCTGTTCCAACAACAGCTATTTTCATGAGGTTAGTTTATTTCGTGAAGTAATTTACTTTTTCTATGATATAATCCAATTGTGTTTTATCCAATTCAGTATGGATGGGCAAAGAAATCACCCGTTCCGTGAGCCAATCTGTAACGGGAAGGTTCACCTCTGGCAAATCCAAAAATGAAAACATTTTTTGCTTGTGTGCTGGAACTGGATAATATATCATGGCAGGTATACCTACACTTGCAAGTTCATCCACCAATTTGTTCCTGTCGACCCCTTCCAATTTCAATGTGTATTGATGAAACACATGCGTATTGTTAGGAGATACAAAAGGAATCTTGATGTGGGGATTTTCTTTGAAATGACTGGAGTAATAACGGGCAGCCTCTGCTCTTGCAGCATTGTAATCATCCAATCGCTTCAGTTTGATATCTAGAATTGCTGCCTGAACCGTATCGAGTCTGGAGTTACAACCCACCAGATCGTGGTAATACCTCTTGCTTTGACCATGGTTGGCAATCATCTTGATTTTTTCTGCAAGTGCATCATTGTTTGTGGACAAAGCCCCGCCATCTCCAAAACAACCCAAGTTTTTGGATGGGAAAAAAGATGTGCATCCAATATCCCCCATGGTTCCAGTTTTTTTAACCGTGCCATCAGGGAAGGTATATGCTGCACCAATCGCCTGCGCATTGTCCTCAATAACAAAAAGATTATGCGCTTTGGCAATTTTCAAAATCTTTTCCATGTCGGCCGACTGACCGTAGAGATGAACAGGCACAATGGCTTTTGTCCTTGGCGTAATTGCTTTCTCTATGGCAATGGGATCAATGCAAAATGTACCCGGATCAACCTCAACAAATACCGGCTTCAACCTGAGCAGAGCCATCACTTCTGTAGTAGCGATATAGGTGAAGGAAGGTGTGATGACTTCATCCCCCGGCTCGAGTCCAAGTGCCATCATAGCGATTTGCAGCGCATCTGTACCATTGGCACAGGGAATGACATGCTTTGCATTCAAATAAGCAGCAAGATGATTGGAAAAATCAGCAACTGGCTTGCCATTGATGAAAGCAGTAGAATCCAACACATTTAAAACAGCATGATCAACCTCTGCTTTGATCTTGTTATACTGTCTTTTTAAATCCACCATTTGAATGGGCGTCATATTCCAGGTTGATGGCGGCAAAGTTAAGAAAAAACGGGGCAATCGGGGATAAGGTCTTAGCTTCGCAACGTATTCATTATCATGCTGTTTGCATATAACATCTTCATCTATTTCTACCTGATTGGAATCAGGTTGGCAGCGCCTTTCAACAGCAAAGCCAGAAAATGGGTAGCAGGACGAAGGGACTGGCAAAGAAATCTAGCAGAGAAACTCGGTGACAACAAGGATAAAATCATTTGGATTCACAGTGCATCCCTGGGAGAATTCGAGCAAGGAAGAACCTTGATCGAGGCAATCAGAAGCAAACACCCTCACTTCAAAATACTGGTAACATTTTTTTCTCCATCTGGGTATGAAATCAGAAAAAACTATCATGGTGCTGATTACGTTATTTATCTGCCAATAGATACCAAAAAAAATGCAACAACGTTTATTGAGATGACAAAACCGTCACTGGTTATCTTCATCAAATACGAACTTTGGTACCACTATCTGAAAACGCTTCAAGAAAGAAATATTCCAACCATACTCATCTCTGCCATCATACTCCCCTCGCAGTCATATTTTGGAGTCTTTGCGAATTTTTTTCAATCGATGCTGCAATTGTTCACACATATTTTTGTGCAGGATGATCAATCGAAGAACCTGCTGGCCACTATCCATATTGCTGAAAATGTTTCAGTGGCAGGCGATACAAGATTTGACAGGGTTGCTGAAACCATGCGTGAATCATTTTCCAACGAAGCACTTGAACATTTTTGCAACAACAACCAAGTGCTCATCGCAGGCAGCAGCTGGAAAGAAGATGAGGAAGCACTTGCTTTTGTCCAATCAAACATCCCCCATTTAAAAATCATCATTGCACCCCATGAAATCAATGTATCTCATCTTGATTCAATCAAATCTATTTTCAAAGATGCAGTGCTGTTGAGCGAGTACTCTTTTGACCAGCCAGCCAAGGTACTGATCATAGACTCCATCGGCATGCTTTCGAAAATATACAGATATGCAACCATTGCCTATGTTGGAGGCGGATTCAACCTATCAGGTATTCACAATGTACTTGAAGCTGCTGCATACGGAAAGGTGGTTTGCTGGGGACCCAATTACAATAGATCTGCAGAAGCATCGAGGATGCTGGAATTGGGCTGTGGATTCAGCTACTACAAAAAAGAACAATTGGCTCATTTCATTCAAAACTTGCTTGATGATGCAAGTCAACGAGAAGTAAAAAATAAGCTTGCAAAAGATTTTGTAGAATCCAATCTTGGTGCAACCAATCGAATTATGGTATTTTTACAGGATTCAAATATGCTATAGACATGTTTACAGAGCCGAGTAATATTGCACAGAAATCAGGATGGATCGAAGTTGTCTGCGGCTCCATGTTTTCTGGCAAAACCGAGGAGCTGATCAGACGGCTCAAGAGAGCAAAGATTGCAAATCAACAAGTCGGCATTTTTAAACCGCAACTTGATAACCGATACCACGACAGCAACATAGTCTCCCACAATGAAACAACCATACAAGCAACAGCGGTAACAGATGCGAAAAAAATACTGACTTTATCTGATCCATTTGGCGTCATCGGCATTGATGAAGCACAGTTTTTTGATGATCAAATTTTACAGGTCGTAGAAAATCTTGCTAATAATGGTAAAAGGGTCATTGTCGCAGGTCTCGATATGGATTATGCAGGTAACCCTTTTGGACCCATGCCTCAACTGCTTTCTGTAGCAAACTTTGTAACCAAATTACATGCAGTCTGTATGCAATGCGGTGGTGTCGCAAGTTACTCTTACAGAATTTCCAACAAGATAGACCAGGTAGTTATTGGTGAAAAAGATCACTATGAAGCAAGATGCAGAGCTTGCTTCCATTTATAAAAACCTTGAACACAAAACGCCAAATATTCGCATTGCTCAGAAAAGATCTTCTGCTTGAGAGAAGACAACAACATACTTTGTATGGCATCCTGCTTTATATCGCATCCACCATCTTTGTCATCTATCTTACACTGGAAGATCCTGATGCCACAACATGGAACGCAGTTTTTTGGATCACACAATTGTTTATCTGCATCAATGCAGTTGCAAAAAGTTTTTTACAGGAAGCCAAAGGCAGAATGCTATATTATTACACCATTACTTCCCCTGTTGCATTCATCCTTTCAAAACTTCTTTACAACGCAATACTCATGATTGCGATGAGCATCATCAATTTATTGGTTTATACAGCCATGCTGGGCAATCCAACAGCATCCTACTTTTCATTCGCTGCTGTAGGTATCTTAGGAGGATGTGGACTAGGGCTGATATTTACCATGCTGGCAGCGATCGCCTCCAAGGCCCTACAACAGGCATCCCTTATGGCTATACTTGGATTCCCCTTGATACTTCCACAGTTGATGATGCTGGTTAGACTTTCCAAATCAGCTTTTGGAGAAATATTCAAGAATGGCATCCCTTTGCAAATGATATTGCTTTTGCTCGCATTCGATGTGCTGATTATTATATTGTCAGTTATTTTATTTCCATTTTTATGGAAAGATTAGGCGAAGCACCTAATTTTGACCCTTCAAACAATTGATACATGCGCCTAAACTGGTGGAAATTGTTGACGATTGCTCTTCTCTTTTACGCTGTTATCGGAGGATTTTTACTGCCTGTACCGGAGCTCTCTCAACTGGGTGAAACCATCCGAAACTTGTATTTCCATGTCTGCATGTGGTTTGCCATGATGATCCTTTTTACCATTTCCATCATCCACAGCATCAAATACCTGAACAACAAATCTGCTGTCCACGATATCAAGGCAAAAGAATACGCAGCGGTTGGTTCATACTTGGGAATTTTGGGATACCTAACCGGTGCCATATGGGCGAGCTATACCTGGGCAGATCCAAACAATCCTGCATACGCATCTCTTGGTTCTATCATGCGAGAGCCCAAGTTGATTGGTGCTGCACTCGCATTGCTGGTTTATGGTGCATATTTTATTTTAAGAAGTTCGATTACTGATATGGATCAAAGAGCAAGAGTAAGTGCGGTGTACAATGTATTTGCTTATGCCATGCTCTTCCCCACCATTTGGATCATACCACGCTTGCTTCCCAGTTTGCATCCTGGTCAGGAGGGAAACCCGGCACTCAACTTCAATGACATTGACGCAAGAATGCGCATGGTTTTTTATCCTGCAGTGATTGGATGGACCCTTCTTGGCGCATGGATTGCGGGCTTGAATGTGAGGCTTGAAATCATCAAAGAAAAAAAAATCAGCAATGTATAAATTGAATAAATTCCTTTTGCTGCTGTTTGTCCTAACAACATCTAGTTACACACAAGCTCAGGAAGAAACAATGGCTAACACTATGCGTTCAAACGGAAAAATTTATGTTGTTGTTGCAGTTTTAACAACTATTTTAATCGGACTCATCGCATATCTCGTTCGTTTAGACAAAAAGATATCCAAACTCGAAAAAGAATAACTGTTCTTACTCCGAGCTTTGCACTCACTAAAAAATCTTGCCATGGCAGAAGAATATAAGTTTTTTGATGCAGTCTGTAAAAGTTTTGACAAGGCTGCTAGATATACCAATTTCGATCAGGGAATTTTAGAGCAGATCAAACAGTGCAACAGTGTATTAAGAATACACTTTCCAGTTAAAATTGGTGACAAGGTTGAAGTAATCAAAGCATACCGCGTTCAACACTCTCACCACAAATTGCCTTGCAAAGGTGGCATCCGTTTCAGCGAGATGGTGAATTTGGATGAAGTGATGGCATTGTCTGCACTGATGACTTACAAGTGTGCAATTGTGAATGTACCATTTGGTGGAGCAAAGGGTGGAATATCGATCGACCCGAAAAAATATTCAGCTTACGAACTTGAGAAGATCACCCGTCGATATACCAGCGAACTCATTAAGAAGAAATTCATTGGTCCTGGCGAAGATGTACCTGCTCCTGATTATGGAACTGGTGAAAGAGAAATGTCATGGATCCTCGACACTTACATCACCATGAATCCCGGTCAAGTTGAAGCACTGGCTTGCGTAACTGGAAAACCGGTTACACAAGGTGGTGTAAAGGGAAGAAGAGAAGCAACAGGACTGGGTGTGTTTTATGGCGTGAGGGAAGTATGTAAACATGAGGATCAGATGAAGAAACTTGGTCTAACACCCGGAATTGAAGATAAAAAAGTCATTGTCCAAGGTCTCGGAAATGTTGGATACCACTCTGCTAAATTTTTCCAGGAAGGCGGCGCATTGGTTGTTGGATTGATTGAATATGAAGGAGCCATTTATAATGAAAAGGGATTGGATGTTGACGCTGTATTTCAACACAGGAAAAAGACAGGGTCGATATTGAACTTCCCTGGTGCGAAGAATTTCGATAAAAATACAGATGGACTCGAAGCTCCATGTGATATATTGATTCCTGCTGCATTGGAAAATGTAATCAACGAACACAACGCGGATAAAATTCAAGCAAAAATTGTTGGAGAAGCAGCCAACGGTCCATTGACGCCTGAAGCTGATGACATCTTCACCAAGAAAGGCATTCTCGTTGTTCCAGACATGTATCTCAATGCAGGTGGTGTGACAGTTTCATACTTTGAGTGGTTGAAAAATTTGAGTCACGTTTCATACGGAAGGCTGGAAAAAAGATTCATGGAAAACCAAAATGCCAACATCGTTGCACAAATTGAATCCATGACAGGCAATACCATTACGCCAGAGCAAAGAAAAATTCTTGTACACGGTCCGGATGAAATTGACCTCGTTCGCAGCGGATTGGAGGACACCATGATCAAAGCAACCAACGAAATATTTGCATGCTGGAATAAATACCCAGACATCCCCAACATGAGAACTGCAGCATTTGTAGTTGCCATTGAAAAAGTAGGAACCAGCTATTTGGAACTCGGAATCTTCCCTTGATATATTACTGTTCAAAAATCGGAAAAGAGGCGAGCCATATTTGGTTCGCTTTTTTTAATGCTGCAATGTGACACTGATGCCCATTTGTAATTGCGATATAATTTACTTGCACACTGCTATGATATGACAGAATTTGCATCAACACGGATTCATCGAGCATTGTTTCGGTCGACTTACATTCCACCATCATCCATGGTTGATGCGACTGATTGAATACCAGAATGTCATAGCGTTTTTTGCTTGCATCTGGAAGTCCCTTCTCAACAGAAATAAGCGATTCAGGGATTTGATGAACCTTGACGAGCCAGTTCAATACATTTTGCCTAACCCATTCCTCCGGCTGAAGCATGACCCATTTTTTTCTGAAACGGTCCCATATTTCAGGTCCCCTGCCTGAGTTTTGGACTTTAAAATCTGGCTCTGGGAATGACAAAGGAATCATGCTTGCAAAGTAATCAGTAATTTTGATGAAAGAAAGAGATGACAAACAAAGAAGAAATCGTCAAAAACTGGTTGCCCAGGTACACTGGAAGAAAACTGGAAGATTTTGGTGAATACATACTGCTCACCAACTTCAGCAATTATGTTGAGTTGTTTGCGATGTGGAACAATGCGGAAGTGTTGGGAAAAGATAAGCCAATGCAATCAGCCACAGCAGATGGAATCACGATCATCAATTTCGGCATGGGGAGTCCCACAGCAGCAACAATCATGGACCTGCTCACAGCCATAGAACCCAAAGCAGTATTGTTTTTAGGCAAATGCGGTGGACTGAAAAAAAGGAATAAAATTGGAGATTTGATCTTACCCATCGCAGCAATCAGAGGCGAGGGAACATCGAATGATTATTTTCCCGCAGAAGTCCCGGCACTTCCAGCATTCGCACTTCAGAAAGCCATTTCCACCACCATCAGGGACCATAAGTTGGATTACTGGACAGGTACAGTATATACCACCAACCGAAGAGTTTGGGAACATGACCTTGACTTCAAAGAATACCTCCAGGAAATCAGGGCATATGCAATAGACATGGAGACCGCTACCATTTTCTCCGTTGGTTTTTACAATAAAATACCTACCGGCGCCATTCTCATGGTCAGCGATCAACCAATGATTCCAGAAGGTGTAAAAACAGAGGAAAGTGATAAGAAAGTGACCGCCAATTTTGTCGAAACCCATGTTCGTTTAGGCATTGAATCCCTCAAGCAGTTGATCAACAACGGCTTAACCGTCAGGCACTTGCGCTTTTGATATCCACATCCCCCCTACCAAACCTGAATAGATTTATACTGCAAAAGGACATTTTTTGCTAATTTTGCAGCTCAATTGCCAAAACAAATCTGGTGCCGTAAGATCAGGTTTGATGCGAGGTGTCAACTTTTCATTGACATCATGATTTGTTTCAGGCATTTTAAAATTTAAAAAGCATGAAACTTTCTCAATTCAGATTCGATTTTCCACTCAACCTTATCGCTCAAACCCCTGCCAAAAGAAGAGAGGACTCCAGATTGATGGTCGTTCATAAAGACACCGGTGTGATTGAAAACAGGATGTTCAAAGACGTACAGGAGTACTTTGAAGAAAAAGATGTTTTTGTTGTAAACAACACAAAGGTTTTTCCTGCAAGGATGTATGGAAGAAAAGAGAAAACTGGAGCCAAGATTGAAGTATTTCTTCTGAGAGAGTTGAACAAACAAAATAGGCTCTGGGATGTCATTGTTGATCCCGCAAGAAAAATAAGGGTTGGAAACAAATTGTATTTTGGCGATGCAGAGGAATTGGTTGCTGAAGTAATTGACAACACCACGTCTAGAGGAAGAACCATTCGTTTTTTATTTGAAGGAAGCGATGATGAATTCAAAGAGATTCTTAACACACTTGGAGAGACTCCTCTTCCTAAGTATATCAAACGCAAACCAGACGAGACTGACAAAGAGCGCTATCAGACAGTATATGCAAAACACGAAGGTGCCGTTGCTGCTCCAACTGCTGGATTGCATTTCTCTATTGAACTGATCAAAAGACTTGAAATTCAAGGAATCCGTTTCGCAGAGGTTACCCTCCACACTGGACTCGGAACTTTCAGAGCAATTGAGGTAGAGGACCTGAGCAAGCACAAAATGGAAGCTGAATATTTCAAGGTGGATGAGACAGCATGCAAAATTGTAAACAAGGCAAAATCAGAGGGGCATCGCATTTGTTCTGTTGGAACAACTACCATGAGAGCGCTTGAAAGCACCTTTACTGCAGAAAAATTATTGAAGCCATCAGAAGGATGGACAAATGTTTTCATTCATCCGCCACATGATTTCTCTATTTGTGATTCACTGATCACCAATTTCCATTTGCCTAAAACTTCGTTGCTGATCATGGCATGTGCATTCGCAGGCTATGATTTAACAATGGAAGCTTATAAGAAAGCGATCAAGGATAAATACAGATTCTTCAGCTACGGAGATGCGATGCTGATTTTATAATCAGCATTTCGAAATCAATTCCTGCGTTGCTGCATTAGTCGAGTCCGAACAAGCCTTTGTTCAGGGCTTTCAGCGTATCATTCTTTAATGTGGTAGGAACCAGTATTGATACATTGTGCAAGCTTCCCCCATAGCTGACCATGTTGACGGGTATATGATTGAGTGAATCAAACAAACGCATCATCAAATTACTGTTGTGTGTCAATTTGTTTCCGACTACTGAAACGATGGTTTGCTGATGAATGATTTCCAGTTCTCCCAATGGCTGAAGTTCTTTTGAAATTTCATCGAGGTATTGAGTATTGTCAATCGTAACTGATACAGCCACTTCTGATGTGGTAATCATATCAATGGATGTTTTGTATTTTTCAAATACCTCAAAAATCTTTCTCAGAAAACCATACGCCAATAACATCCTACTGCTCTTGATATTCAACATCACAATTCCGTCTTTCGCAGCTACTGCTTTCACTCCATCCCTTTCAGCATCTTTCAAAATGATGGTTCCCTTTGCCTCTGGTTGCATTGTATTGAGCAACTTTACCGGTATATTGTAATGCTGTGCAGGCCATATGGATGCAGGGTGAAGAATTTTAGCTCCGAAATATGCCAACTCTGCCGCTTCATCAAAGCTGAGTTGCTCAACAGGCTTGGTGGATTGAACAACCCGGGGATCATTGTTGTGCATGCCATCAATATCTGTCCATATTTCGCATACAGTCGCGTTGACAGCTGCTGCAATGAGGGATGCAGAGTAATCACTTCCTCCACGCTTCAAATTATCAACCTCCCCCTTGGCATTTCGACAGATATACCCTTGTGTGATGTATAGTTTTTTTCCGGTATTCTGGTCGAGTGCTTTTGCAATTTTTGATTTGATGACTGGCACCTGTGGTTCGTCATTGGCATCAATTGTCATAAAATCCAATGCAGGTAGCAAATGGTGGTCTATTCCTTTTTCATCCAGGTAACAACTGAAAAGTTTTGTACTCATCAACTCGCCCTGCGCCAAAATATCTTTGTTCAATGCATCGTTGAATGACACTTTCAGAATGATTCTTAAAAAGTCAAAGTGCTCATTGATGATACTGAGTGCTTTCTGTTGATTGGCATCTTGCTTTAATAAACCGGAAATAAAACTGTTGTAATGCGCGTACAATGACTCAATCAATTCTCCTGCTTTTTGCTTGTCTCCACTCGCCAATGCATCACCAATAGCAACCAATGCGTTGGTAGTTCCACTCAGTGCACTGAGTACAACAATTTTGGGCTCTTCATCCCGCGTTATCAATTCAGCAACCTGGAACATTCTTTCAGGCTTTCCTACGGAGGTCCCACCAAACTTCATGATTTTCATTGCAGTCAATTTTTATTGGATGGCAAAGTTATAATTTGATGTTGAATTTTTGTGCGATTGACTGCAGATCCGTCCATACTGCATCCACGATAGGTATTCCATTCTTTTCTCTGTCTGCCTGACACTCCCGTTCTGGATCACCCGGTATCAAAACTTTCTGTGTTGAATCAATCGGCGCTGCTGCTCTAAATCTGCGTATCCACAAATCGATATCCTTTTTAAACGCTTCCGATGTTCTGAAAGCATCAACACGCATGGCGCCAAAAAAATGTCCAATGCCTTTTCCAGGCTGATTTTCAGGCATGGGTACATACGCAGGAAAAGGTGGTACCCATGGGCCAAAATTGGCACCACTCAATACACCAGAAAAAATATCAACAATGGCCCCCAACGCATATCCTTTGTGACTGCCATGTTCCCTGTCGCCTCCCAATGGAAGCAATGCTCCACCTGTTTTTAGTGCATGGGCATTTTGAATGGGATACCCCTCCTGATCTTGCATCCAACCCAAGGGCGCATCTGAACCTTTTCGCTGGAGAATCTCCAGTTTACCATTTGCAGCAGTTGTGGTTGCCAAATCAGCTATGAAAGGCGGTTCCTCACCAGCTGGTACAGCAACACAAATGGGATTTGTTCCCAGCATTCTTTCTTTGGAAAAAGTTGGTGCTACCAAAGCACTGGCATTGGTCATCACCATCCCAATCATTTCCTCATTTAATGCTATCATGGCATGTGATGCAGCGATACCAAAATGATTGCTGTTGCATACACTCACCCACCCCGTTCCAACTTTTTTAGCTTTCTCTACAGCGACCGACATGGCATATGGAGCAACTACAAGTCCCAACCCACCATCACCATTAACCACCGCAGTCGAAGGAGTTTCATGGATGATCCGAATATTGGGTTGCGCATTGATACGATTGACTTCCCAGAGCCGGATATACCCAGACAGCCTTGCAACTCCGTGAGAATCAATCCCGCGCAGATCAGCATCTAAAAGTGTTTTGGTTGCTTGCCTTGCATGAATTTCAGAACAACCTACTGCGAGAAAAACATTGTATACGAACTGATCTAAATCTCTGTATTGAATCAACTTCTCCATTCCGAATAATTTAATCTGATTAATCAACGCAAAATAAGTGGAAAACTATCTCTGTAATTTGATTTTTTACACGCTCAATTGCATTTACTTTGAAAGAACTTTGGTTCTTAAATAATTTAACATGATAAAGCTACAGGTAATTGGACATCTTGGCAAGGATTGCACAACGAATGTCGTGAATGGAAAGAATGTGATCAACTTCAGTGTTGCACACAGTGAGCGTTACAAAGATGCCTCTGGAAACCAAAAAGAAAAAACAACTTGGGTTGAATGCGCGTACTGGACTGACAGAACTGCCATTGCACCTTATTTAAAAAAGGGACAATTGGTATTCGCCGAGGGAACACCTGAGGTAAGAGGCTATACCAAAAACGATGGCACCCAGGGAACCTCTCTGACCATGCGTGTATTGAGCATTCAGTTGCTGGGAGGATCAAGAGGTGAATCCGGAAATGAGGAGAGCACTGTTGCAGCAGCAGCTGGCAGCGAGAGCGACGACCTTCCTTTTTAGCAAACAGATTGATTAACTACCAAGCCTGATTGATGCAATCAAACCATGCAGATCAATCAGGCTTTTTTTATGATCGATGCGGTTGGCAAGAACAGGATTTACTTCGTTCATATCGGCTATGCTTTTATCGATCATTTGGGCAATAAGCTTTTCACCATGATCATTCAAACCTGCATCAATCAGTGCATTGGACTGTCCCGTCCTGATATCCTCTTTGATATCCGCAAGATCATCCATCAGTAAAAAATAAGTCATCAGCGCATACCATCCTTTCAATGCTTTTTGCACATCGAATGAAGGAGATTGGATGGTTGCAAGTAAAAAAAGAAATGAGTCAGCACGATTCAATGAGGGAAATGCTGTACCAAAAGGAAGCGATGCAAGACGAAGGGGTTGCTCTTGAGCAGCATATGTCATCAAATCATTAAAAAACTGATGATGGACAATCTGTGGACGAACCAGCTCTGCGACCTGCAATACATGTTCTTTCCAAGTAATATGCTCATACTCATGCAAAGCAGCACTGTGCAATATCTTTTCACATGTCTGTATAAATGATTCTGTCATCAGCTCATCCAGCTGAACTCCTGAACGATGCAGTATATCAGTATAGATGGGAATAAATATATATCCGGGTGCTCCTGGGATATAGATTGTTCTGTTTTTCCAATAGAGATTATCAGTCGGAACAGCACGCTCAACCAAGGTCTTGCCAATGTGCACATCAACACCATAAGAAAGCTTCAGATCATCTTTTGTTAAATACATATCACTTTGCTGTGGTTGATAAATATATTTGATCCTTGTTTCGGTACGCGCGTGCATGGGCAGAATCAATGATCTCTTTGAAGAGAATTGGGTTGCTGCTGTAGTATTTATAACTTGTCGCGAATGCCTGAGGCGTTAC
>Ga0209358_10003018_pt1 | contig 12556 bp, 11 predicted proteins | sample LauGreFa1BDMLBSN_2_FD_187574 | JGI IMG/M metagenome (GOLD analysis project Ga0209358, IMG submission 187574) | Freshwater lake microbial communities from Lake Michigan, USA - Fa13.BD.MLB.SN (SPAdes) (version 2) | ecosystem: Environmental > Aquatic > Freshwater > Lake | place: Lake Michigan, USA...
TGCTGCACCAGGCCAAGGCACGGGTGCGGGCGATGTTCAAGGAAGTGATCAGCGAGACCGTCGGCGCATCCGCCGACTTCCGCGCGGAGATCGAGTACATCGAGCGCGCGCTCAGGCATCGCTGAACCCGCACCGGGCGACCCGACCGCGATCAGGGACACAGCCCCCATCCGTTGAGCACGCCGGCAAGGTCGGCTCCGTCGACGGCGCCGTCGCCGTTGACGTCCGAACGCGCCTGCGCAGAACCCCAGTCCGAGAGGACGAACGCGATGTCGAGTCCGTCGACGCGCCCGTCGTCGCTGATGTCGGAGGGGCATGTGTCGCATGCTTCCCATTCGATCACGTACCCGTTGCCCTGATACTCCGGCCACACGTCGTTCCACGTACCAGGGGTGACCCAGGAGGCGAGGTACATCTCGTTGCCGGTTGCGTTGTTCGGCTCGCCGGGATACCAGTTCGCAAACGTCCACGGCTCGCCCGTCACCCAACGCCACGAGCCATCGACCTTGTAGCCGCCAAGGAGCGACACGTTGAATGCACCGTCCGTCACGAGCGGCCGGACGAAGTCGTTCTCCGCGGCGGAGGTGATCGTTGCCAGGTGACCACCGACAGCCTCGGCCTCCTGCTTGGCCACCAACCACCACACCGGGCCGGTGCTGCTGGGCGTCCACGTAACCTTCATGTACCAGTTCCCGTTGCCGCCGTCCTCGACCCGCCACTGCACCGCACCGGGCGGAGCGGGCGGACATTGCGCATTGGCGGCGGACGACGCGGCAAGCAGCACGGTGAAAGCGGGGAGGATCAGCAACTTCATCGATCGGTCCTTTCTTGACTTGAACGAACGGCACAACGATCCATCACGGCACTGCGGAGGTCAGTCCCCGGCCTTTGCGGGCTCCACGAGCTTCGGCCGCAGGTCCGCCAGCGCGCGCCGGACCTGCTCGACGCCCGTGTCGCCGATGCGCCCAGCGATGCAGGGCGGGCAGAGCGTGTTCCACGCGAGCACCTTCTCGAGCGCCAGAGCCTGCGCCCGGAGCCCGGCGGGCGATGCGTCGGCAGGCCCTCCTGCAAGGATGGCCTGCAGCTGCTCGAAGTCCTGCTCGCAGGCCTCGAAAACCATCCGCGAGGCGGAAGCCAGCTTGACGCCGAAGTCGCTGACTTCGTGCCACTCCTTCAGGCCCAGGAGCGGTGCCAGTTCCTCGCCGCTGCTGGCGGTGCCCTTGCTGAAGCCGCAGGCGAGTGCGTTCCCGGCGTTGAAGGTCAGGTTGTCCTTCTCGTCGGAAAGCACCACCTCGCCCGGCAGGCCGGTGATTCGGTCATGGAAGGTCGTCTTCCCGCTGGCCGAGTCCTTGGTGTAGGTGAGCACCGGCTTCGCAAGCACCATCGCGTCGAACACCGCTCGGGGACGGCCGTTCTTCTCGATGGCGGCGCCGATCTCGTCGCGGAACTTGTCCAGCGCACCGCCGTACGGCGAGTCTGCGCCACGAATGACCATGGCAGCACCGAGTACGCCGTCCCTGCGGAAGTAGATCTCGTCGCAGGCCATGGCCGACACGGCGGCGGCAGACATGGCCTCGCGCACCCAGGCCACGACGCGGTGGCGCTCGCGCACCTTGGCGATCGTGTCGATGACCTTGAAGACCTCAGTCACCAGCCCGCCCGGGCTGTCGATCTCGAGGACGATGATCTGGCCGGGACCCCACTTGTCGGCCTCCGCCGCCACGGCCTCGATCTCCGCGGCACACGCCGTCTGCCCGACGCCCCCGCGCCACGGCAGCAGGAACACGCCCTTCTTCGGCGAGACCCGGAGTCCGTTCGCGGCCACAGAGTAGCCCTGTGGATCCTGCTTGCCGGTAGCCGCCGCGTCGAGTTTCTTGAGCAAGTCAGCGGCAGCTTCCAGATTGAAGCCACGCGACCACTCGAGCGCACGCTCAAGGCGAGGCGAATCGCTCATCATCTCCTGCACGGAGACAAGCAGCTTCCGCCGAGAGGCCAGATCTACCTCCGCCTCTATCGGTTCCTGGAACGAAGCGAGCAGTTTGCTCGCAGCCTTGAATTCCTGCCTCCACTCGCTCATGGACGCACGCGAGATCTCGTCTGCGCGACCAACAAGCGTGATCTTCGAATGCCCGCAGGCAGACGCGACCTGCTCGATCCCGGAGGCCGTTCCGCTGCAGATCCTCGCCGCGCTGGCGGCGGAGGAATCAAGGCCACCCGTCGCTCCGGACGCGATCACCGCATCGAATTGCGTCCTGTCATGCCCGCCCTGGGCAGCGATGCCTGCGCCGATTCCCTTCCACGCGGCCCACATCTTCGCCTTGATATCCGCGTCTTTCCCGCTGCCTGCGTCAACCGCATGGTCGCATCCGATCCTCGCCGCAGGGTCCATGTAGACCCGCGACCATCCGAGCGCGACGATCGCCTCGGGGCCGTTCGCCTGGCGCACCAGCACGGCTGCCGGGATCCCACCGAGCGCTTCCTGCAGGAGATCGACGCAATCACGAAGTTCCGTGATGCATGCGGATTCCCGGCGTGGATCGACCGCGAAGTCCACTTCCATCCCCGAGGGAAGCCCAGAGTCGATCTCGATCACGACGAACTCGGGCCTTGCCTTCGCGAGGTCCTCGGCGATTGCGGATGCGAGCGCAGCGTCGAAATCAAGGCCCATCACGCCTCGAATCGGGAGCACGTACGTCCGGACATCGGCCGCCGCCGCGAGGGCCGGAGGGCAGAGCTGCGTCATTGCAAACAACGCCGATGCGGACAGGAGGCGAGACCAGTAGGTTCGTGGCATCATTGGAGGATTCGTTCGTTGGAGCTGCGAGTGGTGTTGGAGGTTCGGGCGCCCAACACCCGGCGCCAGCCCCCGGAAACGCGGCCCGCGGCGCGATCTTGGCGGGATTCGGCCGAATTCTGCCAATCAATCGGTACCCTCGCGGCGAAGTGCCCCCCATCCACGGCATCCTCGCCCTCGACAAGCCGCTCGGCTTCTCCAGCATGAAGGCGGTGGCCATCGTGCGGCGGCGGGCGGGAGGGGCGCGGACAGGGCACGCGGGGACGCTCGACCCGCTGGCCACGGGGGTGCTGGTGCTTGCGCTGGGCAAGTGCACGAAGGAGATCGACCGGCTGATGGCCACCGAGAAGCGGTACCTCACCACCATCGACCTGACGGCCTTCACCGCGACCGACGACACGGAGGGCGAGCGGACGGAGGTGGCGCTCGGTGCGCCCGGCGCCCGCGCCTCGGCACCCGCGCGCGCCGAGGTCGAGGCGCTGCTCGCCGAGCGCTTCACGGGCACCGTCATGCAGCGGCCACCGGCGTTCAGCGCAATGAAGGTGGGCGGCCGCCGTGCGTACGCGCTTGCACGCAAGGGAGAGGCGCCGGAGCTGGCGCGGCGTCCGGTGCAGATCCACTCGATCGCGGTGACGGACTTCGCGTGGCCGCTGCTCTCGCTCGACATCCACTGCGGCAAGGGCACCTACGTGCGCAGCATCGCGCGCGAGCTCGGCCAGGCGCTCGGAACGGGCGGGCACTGCACCATGATCCGGCGCACCATGGTCGGCGCATTCGGCATCGACCGCGCGGTTGCGTTGGACGCGCTGCCGGAGTCGATCACCCAGGATTGGCTGGACGCGCATGGGGCCGCCGGCGCGGGCGGCTGACGACCGGGACCTTGCAAATCACAATCGCATTGTTAATTTGCAAGACCCGACCCGCCGGTTCCGCCCCGGTCGGGCGGCTCGGGCGAGGCCTTCGCGGCGGGGGACGCGGTGGCGGCGGCGTCCCTCGCGGCGCGGCGCTCGTTGAGCTGGATGGCAAGCATCAGGAGCACCATGCCCGCGATCAGCTCCACGTCGGCCACGTTGAAGACCCACGGGAACCAGTCGTTGCTGCCGCCCGGCCAGTGCAGCCCGAACGGCAGCTCGCGCCGCGGGAAGAGGTGCATGAAGTCGCGCACCGCACCCACGCTCACGCGGTCGACCATGTTGCCGAGCCCGCCCGCGAGCACCAGGCCGAGGCCCACGTGGCTGAGCCGGCTGCGCGAACCCGTGTGCCTGCCGAACACCCAGAGCGCGGTGCCCACGGCGAGCACGGTGAAGGCGATGAAGAGCGGCCCCCTGCCCTGCCCGATGCCGAACACGGCACCGTGGTTCAGCACCAGCCGGAAGTCGAGGAGGTCGGGCGGGATGACCTGCTGGCCCGGGTGCCAGGGAACGGCGTAGCCCGTGTTGCCGGACACCTGCTCGTACTCGAGCACCACCGGCTGGCCCGCGACGGTGCGGAAGGCCCACTCCTTGCTCCAGAGGTCGAGCGCCAGTGCCGAGGCCACCACGGCGAGCAGGAACGCCCACGCGGCGGGTGATCTCCAGGCCTGGACGCTCGGGGCCGAGGGCATGCGCGAATGCTACGAGCCCCGCGGCGCACCGCGCGATCAGCGGCGGCCGAGCTTCTCGAGCTGGCGCGCGGCCTCGATCGTGTACTTGGCCCAGGGCTTGGCGTCGAGGCGTGCCTTGGGGATGGGCTTGCCCGTCAGCTGGCAGACGCCGTAGGTCTTGGCCACCACGCGGTCGAGGGCCTCGTCGATCTCGCGAAGCAGCTCGCGCTCGGTCTCGGCCATGCCGATGGCGAGGTCCTGGTCGAAGGTGTCCGTGCCGATGTCCGCCATGTGGAGCGGCATGTTGGAGAGGTTGCCGCCCGAGCTGCGGAGCGCCTCGTCCTCGAGCCCGGTGACGCGCGCGATGAGCTCGGCGCGGGCCTCGAGGAGGATCTTCTTGTACTCGGTGAGTTCCTTCGCAGTGAGCCGCGTCTTGATGGCCGCGATCTGCGCGTCGGTGGGACCCTCGTCGCGCGGCTTCTCGGCCACGGCCTTCGCCACCTTCTTCTTGCTGACCGGGGCCTTGGCCGCGATCACGCGCACGCGGCGCCCGTTCACGAGCACGTAGCCGTTGGCGTCGGGCTTCATGTTGGCCGCCACGTGGGCGACGCTCTTCACGCTGGTGAAGTCGATCTTCTTGCCCTTGTTGGCGGCGCGCTCCGCGGCAGCCTGCTGCGCGCGCAGCGCTTCCAGGGCCTCCTTGCGCGGATCGCGGATGGACGGCGGGGGCGCGCCCTTGCCGGGCTTCTTCTTCGGCGGCGGAGCTTCGTTGGAGGCTCGCCAGACAGCCTTGGGAGCAACCGCGGGGATCACTTCCTTGGGGCCCGAGTTGACGATCTTGGGGAGGACGATCGGCGCGGGCGCGGGCTTCGCCGCCACGGGCTTGGCCGCACCCTTCACCGGGGGCTTGGCACCGGGCTTCGGCCCCACCTTGGGGACGGGCTTCGCCGCAGGCTTCGACTTGGTGGCCGGAGCCTTGGAAGCCGGAGCCTTGGAAGCCGGAGCCTTGGAAGCGGAAACCTTGGCCGCCGGCTTGGCGGGCTTCTTCACAGCAGCCGATTTATTGGTCTTGGCCATGAATGCGCGCCCTTCGGGAAGCCCGGACTGGGGTGGCTTCCGCCGCCCTGTACGGCTGGAAGAGCGCGAATTCTAGCGGATTTCAAGCATTCCGTCAATGCCATGGCGCCGCGGGAAGCGTCCGCGGTTCACCGCCGCCGCGCCTCACTTCACGCTGGCGATCGCACGGAACTTCTCGTATCGCTTGCGCACAAGCGTGTCGGGGTCGATGCGCTGAAGCTCGCGAACGCGGTCGACCACGTAGTGCTGGATCGCGTCGGCCATTGCCTTCGGGTTGCGGTGCGCGCCGCCGACGGGTTCCGGGATCACGTCGTCGATCAGGCCGTTCTTGAGGTTGTGCGTGGCGGTGAGCGACAGCGCGTTGGCCGCGAGGTTGTTGGTCTTCTCGTTGGCTTCCTTCCACAGGATGGCCGCGCAGCCCTCGGGGCTGATCACGCTGTACCAGCTGTTCTGCAGCATGGCCACGCGGTCGCCGACGCCGATCCCGAGCGCGCCGCCGGAGCCGCCCTCGCCGATCACGATGCAGATGACGGGCACGCGCAGGCGGCTCATCTCGCGCAGGTTCACCGCGATGCTCTCGGCCTGCCCGCGCTGCTCGGCACCGATGCCGGGGTACGCGCCGGGCGTGTCGATCAGCGTGACGATGGGCAGCCGGAACTTCTCGGCGAGCTTCATCTTGAGGAGCGCCTTGCGGTAGCCCTCCGGGTGCGCGCAGCCGAAGTGGCACGCCAGGCGTTCCTTGGTGTCACGGCCCTTCTGGTGGCCGACGACGAGGCACTTGATGCTCCCGATGCGCCCGAAGCCGGTCACGATCGCCGGGTCGTCGCCGTGGCGGCGGTCGCCGTGCAGCTCGCACCAGTCGCGGCAGATCATCTGAACGTAGTCGAGGGTCTGCGGGCGCTGCGGGTGGCGCGCCACGCGCACGGTCTGCCACGGCGTGAGGCTGCCGTAGGTCTTGGACAGCAGGCTGCTGCGCGTCTCGTGCAGCGTGCGGATCTCGTCGGCAATGGCGGACGCGTCGGGGCGGCCCTCGAGCGCCGAGATCTGGCGCTCGATCTCGGCGATGGGCTGCTCGAAGTCGAGGATCTGGACTGCGGACATCAAGCAAATCGTAGCCGAGGCGGCGGGCGCTAGCCTCCCGCGCATGGCACCCTCCTCGCGCACGCCCCGCACCGCGTTCGTCGGCTGCGGCAACCTGGGAATGGCCATCCTCTTCGGTGCGCTCCGATCCGGCGCGCTGCAGGCTGCCGAGACGCTCGTGGTGGAACTCGACCCGCGGCGCCGCGAGGAGGCCGAGCAGCTCGGCGCGGCCACCTCCACGGACCCCGCCGACGCGCGCGGCGCGCGGACGGTGGTGCTTGCGGTGAAGCCGCAGTCGTTCCGCGACGCGGCCCGGGCGATCGGCGCGATGGCGGGCGACCAGCTCGCCGTCAGCGTGATGGCCGGCCACTCCAGCGCAGTCATCCGGGCGGCGCTCGGCGGCACGGTGCGCGTGGTGCGCGCCATGCCGAACACACCCGCGCAGGTGGGCATGGCCGTCACGGCGCTTGCGCGGGGCGAGGGCGCGACGCCCGCCGACATGGACGAGGCGCGCCACCTCTTCGAGGGCGTGGGCCGGACGGTGGAGATCGAGGAGCGGCTGATCGACGCGGCGGTGGCCACCGTCGGCAGCGGGCCCGCGTACCTGTTCCTGCTCGCCGAGGCCGAGATCGCGGCGGCCGTGCGCATGGGCATCCCCGAACGCGAGGCGCGCGCCATGGTGACAGGCACGCTGCTCGGGTCGGCCACGCTCCTCGACCGCGATGGCCGCACGGCGCAGGAACTGCGCGCGGCGGTGACGAGCGCCGGCGGAACCACCGCCGCCGCGGTGCGCGTCCTCGAGGAACGCGCCTTCGCGCAGGCGGTCGAGGCCGCCATGCAGGCCGCCCGCGCTCGCAGCGCGGAACTCAGCTCCTGACGTGGATGGCGAACCCGGACTGCTCGACGTCCCGGGGGCGCGATCGGCGGATGGCCGAGCGCACCGCGCGGATGCCGGCCGCCGTCATCGGGTGCTTCTGGAGCTCGAGCATCAGCGCGGTCTCGAACAGCGTGGACTCGGTCCAGTCCACTTCCTCGCCGAAGCCGGAGACCGCCACGGCGCCGGTGGACTTCAGGAAGCGCGTGATGCGCGCCTTGGGGATGGAGAGCGTTCGGCATCCGCCGAAGTGGATGAAGCGGCCGCGGCACCTGCCGGCCAGGATCTCCTCGAGACGGTCGATGTGGATGCGCTCGTCGGGACGCCGCATGTCGCCCGGGAGCAGCAGCCCGCGCCGCGAGTGCATGGAGAGCCACAGCACCTCGAACCCCGAGTTGCGCTCCTGGAACCACTTGCGGATGTAGTGCTCGAGCTCGGCGCGCGTGGCCACGTCGCGGTGGATGTAGGCCACGTGGTAGTCGGACGCGCGGAGCAGTTCCAGCGCCGGCCGCACGCTGATGGAGGAGCGCAGGCCGAACCACTCGTTCTCGAGGCAGAAGATGCCCTTGCGGTAGACGAGCACGCGCGAGGATCGTAACGCGCGGCGCGCGCGGCGGTGCAGGGACGCATCCGCGCGACGCGGCCTGCCGCGCACGGCGCGCCGGGCGCGCGCACGCTCAGAAGTCGCGCCGACGGAAGAGCCACACGCAGCCGCCGAGCATCACGGCCTCGAACGCGAGGCTGGTGCCGATGGTCCACAGCGCGCCCTTGCGCCGCTCGGCGTCCTCGTACACGGCCTCCTCGAAGTCCTTGCGCTTCACGCGCGTGGAGCCGAAGAAGCGGAGCTCGTCCTCCTCGCCGGGCGGCCGGCGGAAGCTCGCGCGCTCGACGAGCGTGCGGTTCAGCCAGTCGGTGGTCTCGTTGGTCTTTGGGAGCATGGTCACCAGCACGTATGCAGGCCAGTAGCCCGTGTTCCACCGTTCCACGGAGATGCGCTCGGCGGCAAGGTCCGCGCGCAGCCGGTCGACGTCGGCGTCGGCGTTCTTCTCCAGGCGCGAGGCGATCAGGCGCTCCGTGGCATCCACCTCCATGGCGGAGGCGATGCGGCCGTAGTTGAGGAACTGCTCGGCCTTCTGCACGCCGAAGAGCGCCAGCCAGAACACGAGCGTCAGGAGCAGGCTGGCCACGGTGCTCCGAGTCACCACGCCCATCAGCGCGCAGAAGCAGTAGAGGTAGCTGAAGAACACCACCACCGCGGGCACCGCGATGAAGAGCCCGGGCTCCCACGCGCCGCCGCGGAGCCCGATGGCGAGGAACGAGGCCGTCACGAACACCAGCGCCTGGATGCCCGCGAAGAAGAGGCCCGTCACCCAGCGGGTCAGGAAGAGCCGCGTACGCGAGATGGGCTTCGACAGCATCATGTCGATGGAGCCGCCGGCGATCAGCTCGGGCACGACGCTCGCCGTGGAGATCAGCGCGAGGATGGCCGCCAGCCACGTCAGCCAGATGTTGATGCCGAGGCTCTGGAAGATCAGCTTGTAGAAGATCGCCGGCGGGAAGAAGACGCTGTTGACGAACTTGCTGTCGAAGTGGATGCCCACCACCGACACGCCCGTGTCGTCGATCCCGAGCGCGGCCACGATGGCCACGACGAGCGCGCTGATCGCCACCGCAAGCCAGAACAGCTTGCGCGAGTTGAGGTCGCGGTAGGCATCGAGGAAGATGGCGAGGGTCTGGATCACCGCGGCGCCCCCGTGCTGCGCGCGGCGCCGGGCATGGCGCGGCCGCGCTCGTCCACCACGCTGCGCACGAAGAGGTCCTCGAGCGACTCGCGCGCGCGGCCGACGCGCACCACCACCGCGCCCATGGCGCGCAGGGCGTCGATGGCGGGCTGGATGTCCGTGGGCTGCGCGGTGGGCACGGAGTACGTGAGCACGCCCGGCCGCTCCGGGTCGGGCACCCCCGCCACGGGGCCGGCGACGGTCTGCAGCGCGGCCGGCCCGCCTGAGGCACCGATCTCGTAGCGATGGCTGTCGCGCGTGAGTTCCTCGACGGTGCCCTGCGCGAGCGTCTGGCCCTGGTTGATGATGGCGACGCGGTCGGCCACCATCTCCACCTCGCTCAGCAGGTGGCTGTTGACGAGCACGGTGCGCCCCTCGCGCCGGATGCGCAGCAGCATGTCGCGGATCTCGCGGCGGCCGACCGGGTCGACGCCGTCGGTCGGCTCGTCGAGCACCACGAGGCGCGGGTCGTTGACGAGCGCGGCGGCGATGCCGATCCGCTGCTGCATGCCCTTGGAGTAGGTGGTGACCCGGCGGTCGCCCCAGTCGCGCATGCCGACCAGCTCCAGCAGCTCCTCCACGCGCGCGCGCCGCTGCACGCGCGGCACCTTGCCGAGGGCACCGAAGAAGTCGACCACCTGGCGGCCGGTGAGGTACTGCGGGAAGCGGTGGTGCTCGGGCAGGTAGCCCACGCGCGCGAGCGCCTCCTGCGTGCCGATGGGCGCGCCGAGCACGGTGCCGTCCGCGGTGGTCGGGCGCACGACGGTCATGATGATCTTGACGAGCGTGCTCTTGCCCGCGCCGTTGGGCCCGAGCAGGCCGAAGATCTCGCCTTCCGCCACGCGCAGCGACACCCCGCGCAGGGCCTGCACCTTGCCGCGGTAGGTCTTGGTGACGTTCTGGAGGTCAATCGCGAGCACGGGCCCGCAATCCTAGATGCTCCTACCATTCCCGCCACGCATGCACCGCGGATTGCGCGAGTTCCTTTCGGCATTGGAGGCGGCGGGCGAGCTGCACCGCGTGCGCGCGGAGGTGAGCGCCGAGCTGGAGGTCACCGAGATCGCCGACCGCATGGCGCGCGCACCGGCGCATCCCTCGCGCGCGGCGGCGGCGTTCGACCCTGCCATGGCCGCCATGGGCGGCAAGGCGCTCCTCTTCGAGCGCGTGCGCGGGTCCGACTTCCCGCTCGCGATCAACGCATGGGGCAGCTACCGGCGCATGGAGCACGCCCTCGGCGTGGCCGAGGACCCGCGCGGGCTGGAGGCCATCGCGGCGCGCATCGCAAGCCTGGCCAAGCCCGCGCCGCCGCGCTCGCTCGCGGAGGCCATCGCCAAGGCGCGCGAGTTCCTGCCGCTCCTGCGGATCGGCCCCAGGCGCCGCCGCAGCGGCCCGTGCCAGGACGTGGTGAAGCTGTCCGCGCGCGGCGAGGTGGACCTGCGCCGGCTGCCGATCGTCAAGTGCTGGCCGCTCGACGGCAACCCGGCCGCGGTCGGCTTCGGGATGGACGCGGCCGCCGCGGGCACCGCAGCGGGCGGCGGGCGCTACATCACGCTTGCAGGGATGCACACCATCCACGCCGACGACCGCGATGATCCGCGCCCGGCGAGCCACAACATCGGGATGTACCGGAGCCAGCTGCTCGGGCCCACCACGCTCGCCATGCACTGGCACATGCACCACGACGGCGCGTCGCACTGGCGCAGCTGGAAGCGGCTCGGCCAGCGCATGCCGATCGCGATCTGCCTCGGCGGCGAGTCGGTGATGCCCTACGGCGCCACCGCGCCGCTACCGCCGGGAATCAGCGAGCTCCTGATGTGCGGGTTCCTGAACGGCGGCGGCATTCCGCTCGTGCGCGCGAAGACCGTGCCGCTCTGGGTGCCGGCCAGCAGCGAGATCGTGATCGAGGGCTGGGTGAGCACGGAGTGCGGGCCGATCGGCTGGCACCCCGAGTCCGGCGAACCGCTCGGCCCGGGCGCGGTGTTCGAGGGCCCGTTCGGCGACCACACCGGCTTCTACAGCCTGCCCGACCGCTACCCGGTGGTGGAGGTGACCGCGCTCACGCACCGCCGCGACGCGATCTACCCGACCACCGTGGTCGGACTCCCGCCGCAGGAGGACTACTACCTCGGCAAGGCCACGGAGCGCGTGTTCCTGCCGCTCCTTCGCACCATCGTCCACGACATCGAGGACTACCACCTGCCGATGTTCGGGTGCTTCCACAACGCCGCGTTCGTGCGCATCCGCAAGGCGTACCCGCTGCAGGCACGGCGCGTGATGTCGAGCGTGTGGGGCGCAGGGCAGATGGCGTGGACGAAGATGGTCTTCGTGTTCGACGGCGATGCGCCGATCCACGACGAGGCCGCGGCCATGTCGCACGCGTTCCGCACCTGCGACTTCCTGCGCGACACGGTCGCCGCCGAGGGACCGCTCGATATCCTCGACCACAGCGCGCCATGGGTGGGCGCGGGCACGAAGCTCGGGTTGGACTGCACCGCAAAGCGCACGGGCGAGGCGTGGAACGGCGTTGCGCTGGGGGACCTCGCGATGCCGGGCGCGGACGAGATCGAGGCGGCGCAGGCCGCGATCGAGCGGATCGCCGGCACCGGCGCACGCGTGCACTTCCCCGCCGTCGGCCATGGACGCCTGGCCATCGTCGAGCTGCCCGCGGGCGCCGCGCCGCGCGCGCATGGCATTGCCTCCTCGGCGCTCGATGCCCTGCCCGGGGAGCGCGGCGCCGCGGACTTCGTGATCGTGCGCGATGCCGACGCGGACCTCGGCCCGAGCCTTGAGCCGTGGGCCGCGGCGTTCTTCCTGCTTGCGTCGAACGCGGACCTCACGCGCGACCTCGTCCGACGCGGGCGCCGCATCGCCGTGGATGCCACGTGCAAGCGGCCCGGCCCCGGACGCGACGGACTTCCCGTTCGCGAGTATCCGCCGCTCGTGGCCACCGACGCGGCGACCGCCGCGATCGTCGACCGGCGCTGGCGTGAGTACGGGTTCGAGGGCAACCCCGTGCCGACGCGGCGGACGCCCGAGCGATGAGGCCGGACGCGCCGGCGGCGTTCACGTGGTCGTGGCGCATCGCGATCTTCGCCGCGAGCGTGGCGTACGGAACGCTGGCAGCGATGACGGTGCGCGGACTGGTGGGCGGCTTCGGCATCGGCGCGGCAGGCGCGGCGATCGCGTGCGCCGGCACCATGGCGGCGATGCTTGCCGTGCTGCCCATGGCCGCCATCATCGATGTTCCCGAGGCGCTCTGGGGGCACTGGCTTCCGCATCGCCGCTGGCGCTCGGGTCGCTGCCCCGCCTGCGCGCACGAGGGGCGCGGCGAGCGGTGCCCGGAGTGCGGGGCGCCGTTCGAGCGGCCC
>Ga0209358_10003022_pt1 | contig 12545 bp, 10 predicted proteins | sample LauGreFa1BDMLBSN_2_FD_187574 | JGI IMG/M metagenome (GOLD analysis project Ga0209358, IMG submission 187574) | Freshwater lake microbial communities from Lake Michigan, USA - Fa13.BD.MLB.SN (SPAdes) (version 2) | ecosystem: Environmental > Aquatic > Freshwater > Lake | place: Lake Michigan, USA...
GCACCTGCACCTGCACCTGCACCTGCACCTGCACCTGCACCTGCACCTTCGGGATCAGTGCCTAGCAACAGTTTGTCTAGTAAGCCATCTGTTGTTGATGTACCCGCTCATCAGAAGCTGGTCCCACAATCTCAGCACGGCCTGGTCTTGGCTATGATAGACATGAAGGTTAAGTTGGCGAATCTTGATTTAAATATAATATTGAAAAAGGCCACCATTATAACGGAAGCAGGCCTCGCCTCCAAGATTCAGACCATTCAGGAGATTCTGGAGTTGTTAGATCAACTCAAGTAATACGAGCTTATGCCGGCAAAGTCGTAAGCATTCGCCCCTTTACGGTACCCTGCTCTACCAAATGCGGCTCAACCCATAACGCCACACCTCCATTAGAACCCAGTTGATAATTCAATTCCCAGTCCAGACATTCACGAAATGGAAATGCGGTTTTCCGTATTTTTTTTAAGAACTCTACCCGAAAAAGCATGCTATCCGTACACCGAAAAGGGAATTGGTGCGGCGGTTTATAGACACCCGTGGGTGCAAAAACAGAATTTGTATTTAAATCTGGTCTAACCGCATGCGTTCCAACCCCATCACTTAAACTAATAAAATCCCAAACTATAGGCTTTTCTTTGCTTAACAAAATGCTCATTAATTCACCCACGCGTTTACTAAAATCATCACGCAGAAATACATCAGATTCCAAAAATAAAACGTGCTCATAATTTTTCTCAATAGCGTCATCTACGCCAATCCAAAAATTAAGAATCAGCGAAATCTCACCAAGTGATAAGGCTCGCCCCTTCCAAGATAAATATGGACAATTACCTCTTGGTAAAAATGGCTCATACAATTCAAAGACATTTTCATTTAACTGATCTCCCCACGTCTTTCCCATTATTATCCATTTTTCTCTGGGCACTCTGCGATCCAATAAGTGCTTCTGTAAACGCTGCCATCTAGACGCTTCTTTTTCTGGATGGCAGAGTAAATAAATTGCATCTATATTTTCCCACATGAGTATCTTAACATATGAGTTAAAATTAAGTTTAAGCCACTTACTTATATGGATTTGATACTTGGGGACCCAATGGCCAATCCATCTCAGCAGCATGTTGTAAATTATCACCGCTTAGTATGTAATCATACATTTCTATAGAAAAAAGGTCAAATGAAATAGAATTATCTGCAGTTATTAGAAAAAATCTACTGACATTAGATGCTTTATTTTCCAAATGTTGTTTATTAGGCCATGTAACTATAGATGACTCTACGAGGTTTGATGGACTATCTTTTAACTGAGATACTGATGCGGCACCAACCTGTAAACTGCTAACTGTATCTATGTCGTTTTGATTTGTACGTATTACTTTCAGGGTTATTAAATATTCTATACCCGTTTTTATTGTAGGGCCATTTGTACTCAAAGGGGGGGAGATAACACCGTATGCAGAAGGGCTTGATTGATTTTGACTTTTATTATCTCTGCCTCCTACACTGAGTCTAGCAGTATTATTACCAGTTCCTGTTAAAAAAATGCTTGGAGAATCTAAACTAGGATAAGATGCCCATAATATTATGGGTGTGCTTATAATACCATTCAGGGGTAAAGAATTAAAACGTATTCTAAAAACCATAGTTGCAAATGAAAATAGTTTAATTAAAAACTTTGAGTAAATACCGGAACTATTTGTAAACTTCATATAACTTTTATCCATATTATATATTGGATTAGGCTGCTTATCAACATCGGGTATATTTATTAATTGTGGGCCAGAATTGTTATAAATAGCAAATTTCATTTTGTGTGAACTGAGACGTTTATCGCAAAATGAGAAATCACAGCCATAATTTGTATGATTTGGTCTTGCTGCAAATTTAATCATTGGCGCATACGGGTGCTGTATAAGATATAATATATCTGCAGGTATTTCGCTCCAACTTATTCCTGTAGAAGGCATTGGAATACATGTATTATTATCTACATTTCTACAATCCCATGAATAACTACCTCCTTCAGGAGTGTTTTTCAAACATTCGCCATATTTATTCCCCTGTTCTTCAAAGTTTTTACCCATCCACTTACCATCGATACTATTACATTGTGACTCTGTATAGAAACGTAAACCGCCACGAGACATTCCTTCACAAAAACACGGGGAACCAGGAATATTTCCACTTAATTTATATTCCATAATGTGATTTTTGCCATTTCCCAAATAATAACCAGTTATTATATTATCAGTATTAGCAAATGTCCAATCAGAATTAGTTAACATTTGACTAGCGGGATTTGCAAATGTAGATTCTAAAGAAGATAATTCCTGATTAGTTGTATTAGCACCGTTTCCACTGTAGGTATTTAAGATAATTCCACTTTTTAAAAATATAAATCCAGAATCTCCTGTAAATTTCAATTTAACCGTTAATGATCTAGTGGGTTTAATATTCGTAAAATATACAAATGAGTTATTAGATTCAGCAAAACCTTCGAGTAATGGTATTTTATCTCGAATACGTCTACCTAAAAATGTTGTATTGTATGTTGTACTACCATTCTTAATATCAGTATCTGGTGTAAACCAGAATATTTCTACATTGGGTATATATCCTAAACTGGATAATTTGCGGTCCAAACTGATTCCATAAAACTTATTCACCGCATCTTCTTGTATTTTACGATCTGTGGATCTTGTCTTAGTTGCCAATTGATTTATATAGTCCTGTACATTATTCCATGACACCAGTGTATTCCAGAACAACAGTGTATTAGCGCTGGGATAAAGTGTACCAGTTTCTTGACCTCCACCTCTTTTAAATTCATTCTGAAGACATTCCAATGTAACAGATGCAACTGAAGCACTTGGTAAAATTTCCCCACAAAAATCATATTCCTCAAAGGAACCGCTTATAAAGCAAAGGTCTGCTGCAGAGGCTCTCAGCCCTTGATTTGCAGCGGAAGTTGCATTCTCTTTAATACCCATAAAGTCAGACAATGCATCTGACGGGACCAATTTTGCAGATTTTAAATATGTTTCGCTTAAACCCACCTCAGCGCGTTGCTGATATGTCGTATATGCTTTTGCCATTAACAATGTGTCTAAATAATTAGTATCAGAGCCGGCTTTTAATGCTGTTATGAGTGTACCTTTATCATCGCATCCTGCTTGTCTTGCTTTGTCTATATAACAATCACGTGAATATTTATTACCGGGTAAACGGTCACACTTTTGTCTTAATGGATTTTGCATATATGCCTGAGAAGCAGGGGTTCCTGCTGCAGGCGGTTGGGGTGGACGTGGGCAAGATGTATTTGAAACTATAAGATTTGTTGAGGCGCACCCACCAAATGGGTCATTTGGATATGCTATAGCCGAGCCAACTATGGGAACACCCTTACTAGAACTCCTACAAAATCCACATTTACCTTTGTACAAATCATTAGCTAGATCATTACATTCACGAATTCCATTACATATGCTAAAATGATACTTCTTTTTAGCAGCATTTAAGTCCCACATCCATGTACCTTTAGCGCTAGAATTTAGAGGGCCATCTACAGAACCATATGCCCCGCGGCCGGAAGACGGTGTTGTTTCATTATAAACCCATCCACAACGGAATTTACTTCTAGCATTTACATTTGCAGCCAGAGAAGTGAGGTGTGAAAATGAATCTACATTATTAGTACTCTCACATTGTCTCTGTCTTTCAGCCATCAGATCATTTGACAAACTTGCGGTAGATAATAAGTTCTTTTTATTTAATGCGGAACTTCTACGACTTAGTAAATTATTCCCAGTGGTATCATATGCACTGCCTAGATATGTCACGGTAGTATTATCAAGATCAATATTTTGATCTTCACTTTTAACCATTATGGAATTTGGTCGTTTATCCCCATAGTAATACCGAAGGTTTTCATGAGCTATATGCGGCTCTTCTCCAAAATTAATAAATGGTTCTACTAATGTTTTGTAAATACCAGCAAACATCCTTCTAATTACAAGAATATAGTAAATTTCTTAGATAAATATTATCAGAAATTTATTATATTGCTACCGTGGAGTACTTAATTTAAGCACTCCCTAAGGGTTTGCTGCGCTGAGCCAACTGACGAAATATTACACTTAATAGGTCAGACTCGCTGCTGCGCATACGAGTCTTGACATTAAGAGTACTTATATTCGGGACTTGGCGGTACATTTAGCCGGGCTCTATTTTTTAGAGGTGAACTACAATGGACTGCTTAATTTAAGAATCCTCCCAAAGTTTTGCTCTAGTTCGCAAAGTACTAAAATATTACGCTTGATATGTTAGCATTCACTGCTACCGTGAACTGTCAACTGCCAAAATCAAATTTTTTATGTAGGGGGTTTGTAAACGTAAGCACCAGGATAAGTTTGGGTAGTTGCTTCTGCTGAATATTTAGCCCTTACAGTTTCATCATTTGCTGCTCCTATATAGTATTTCATATTACCAGTATTTGAAACCATTTTAACGTAACCACCATCACCTCCATAATATACAGTTTCATTATTTATCAATACAGAACCTAAAACGGCTATATGACCACCAATAAATACTCCATGCAAAGTTCCTAAATTTGGTGCCATTTCTAATTTAATACTTTGTGCATATGTCCATTTATCATTGTATATAATCTGATTACATGCCCCTCTAGCACTCCTTATAGGCTCGGGGCAGGTCTTAGTAAATATATATGAAACCGGACCACTAAAGTGTGGGCCATTATTAATAGTTAATCTTAAACTACATGATTTAGGAAATACAAAAGATACATTTCCATCGTGACCGTAAATAGTATACTTATTATTTCCAGGAATATTATATATTTCTTCAATTGTTCTGTATGTTCCTAAGGGTATTGAAAAGTTATATTCTCCATAATTTGCTTTTCCAAATACAGTAACACGGCTGCCACATGCCGGAGTTGAGTCACCAGGTCTGATCTGTGAATAGTCTTTACATCCATCAGCATTTAAGCATCGTGCAGGCCGTACAGTTCCAGGTTGTAAAGGTGCTTCTCCAAAATTAGTTGTATCACTTGGACTCTGCCAGTTACTTACAAATGATGGGGCTTGTGAAGTGGGAGTTAGACCATAACACTGGTTCATTTCATTGAGCCTTTGAGACTCTGATAATACATTATCATTTGCTTTCATCCATATTTCATTCATACCCTGTTTTACAGCCCGTACACCACCTTTAGTTTGCCAGTATTTTATAGCGAGAGCATTTAATGTTCCATTATTATATTTGGGTGACATAGTACCAGAACGTGTACAGAACCTATTTTTCCACCCAATATTAAATAAACTGCGAGCATTTGGAGGTACGAAATATGTTGCACCAGTGTTGCCATTTTCTCCCTGATTGTCCCATAAATAAATAAGACAGTCTTCAGAAAGAGGTCCAGAGGGTGGATCTGCATCGCAAGGTGATGAAATTTTCTTTCCAGTGCAAAATTCACTTGCAGCAGACCAATCTGTCATAGATACCGTTTGGCCACTTTCATCACGCCCAGTGGATGATAAAATAGAAGTATTATATATAACATCGGCTATTTGATTTATAGATTGTGCAACATTGTTCTTATATAAAAGGGATATAGTCATACTAGTATCTGAAGGGTACCCCTTACCTGTATCTAAACAACCATTATCCAAAAACACCTTTTGAAGACATTCCATACTGTAGTTGCCAGGCTTGTTTTTTCCAGCCTTGTAACAAGGGTCGCTATCTAAAAAGGTTGCACTTGCCGTTTTAGTAATAAATGGACTACTTTTACAAAGTGTTGACTCATATGATCCTCTATCTATAAATACAAATCTAGGTTTTATATTTAATAAGAGTTTGGATATACCGTATGGTGTTGTCATTTTTGTATAAGAACTATCATCTATTTCAAAACTTCCAGAAATAGGCGGCCTTCTAGCAGTTGTATCAGGGATTACTAGTTGATATATATCCATGTTAAAATATGAGTCTATACCGCGGCCTGAATCTGATAAATATCCAGCAATAAATGATCCCGTACTACTACCCGTAAATGGTTTCCATAATTGATCGCCCTGTCTAGATGGTGAAAAACCAGGTTGATTTGCACCTTCTATCATGAAATATTTCACATTATTCTGTGAAATAATATTTCCAGGTTCATATATTATCTCAGGGTCATATAAACCTCTATCCAAATATTTGTGAAATTTTAAAAGGACATTATTGTCACTTTCATCACCGCTTACACTTATTTCTACAGGCTCGCTTAATGATAATATGCTATATACTGAAGGCAGGCTAGTACCATTTTGTTTATATGCTAAGACACCCTTTCCGTAAATGAATAAATTACCATATCCTGTAATTAAATTGCTACCAAAGCCGGATGTCTCTTGATTTAGAATAGAGAAAGATTTGTCACCATAACACTGGGAGCATCCGGTTGGTGAATTAAATGTGGAATTTTTAGAACACTCAATCTGTGCTTTTAAACGCAGACATTGCTTTTTGGTAGCTACAAACTTTCCTGTGGGACAGGTTCCAACAGTGGGTTCATAATCTGGCATAATATTGTCATTTTCTTTAGCTCCGTTATTATCCATACTCTTCTTATCATCTTTTGTTAATACTAGACCACCAGTTGCATCTTTTCCCTTTGAATCTGTACCCGTATCTAAACATATACCACATGATGCAAAGTTAGTAGAATCATCAAAAATACTGCAATCGTAACTTTTTGCTCTCGTGTTGCTTTCGCATTTATCAATAGTAGCAAACATTCCAGACATACTTCCTTCCACAGGATATGGGTTAATTATTTCTTGTTTTAAATTATTATTATCGTCTATAGTGTCAATGACGCTTCCAAACAGTGATGTGGTATTAGTACCTGGAGGCCCTAATGCATCACCCTTAGTTGCTGCTCTTAGTGATACACCAACCTGGTTGAATGACTTTTGTTGACTAAAATTAAATGAATTATGCATATCATCTGCATTTGAATAAAACCCTTCCTTTTTACTGCGGAAAATAGATACCATCCACATAAGAATAAAAACTGTTAGAACAATTCCTAGCAAGTGAATACCTTGCATTCTAATATTGACTACCAAATTTAGATTTCTATAAGTTATCCGGGCGCATTAAACTGGTGGAGTCGTAGTCCCTGGTTACAACTCGGAAGATCAATTGTGTTTGATGGCTCAAATTAATTAGTTTGCCGCTTGTAAATGTCGCAGATTTCAAATATGTTGATAGTGTTGCGTTACTAGCAGCCTTGCCATATGGATCAACTGAGGTAGAGCCGGTGGTCGGGTCGCCAAACCTGCTACGAACAATGATGTATCTAGCATATCCAGCACTATTGCTACCTAATTGAACACTTACCGCTGGGATATTATAGGCCGTTGCAACTACCATGAGACCACTCGCATCCTGCAGGTAGTTTAAGAAGTCCGTCTGGGCCGCTGTAGGGCTAGTAGGGACACTTAGGCCTCTGATCTGAATTCTATCACCTGCGGCCATCTGATACCTACTGAACCACTTCTTGCAATCAATCCAAATATATTCTCCTGCGCTGTCAAGATAATTCGTGCCATTTGTTGCTAGACCTGTAAATGTTGCAATATCAGCAGTAATACTCAAACATGCAGCATTAATATCAAGAGTATCGGGTACACTATTGATCAAATTACCATTTGGTTGCTGAAGGCGTACGCTGAGTTTTGTTAAGGCGGCCAGGGGTGTTGGCGAATAGACACGCTGGCACTTCATATGCTTAGGAATATACGAAGTAAAACCTAGAGAGTTTGTATTATCGGTCCAATTTGCGTCATACTGGAGAATGGCAAAGGCATTATCTGTATTGTCATTCGTACCAAAATTATTTGTATCCAGCTCATCCACGTTCAGCGTGATAAATGGGTAGCCAAACAGATTTTTCAGATAAGTAGTATCATATGTGGTAAGGCCTGATTTCTGAACGATAATGTCGGTGTTTTCAATCGGCATCACCGCCTTTACAAATTCAATCTTTACTATATTGCGGAAACGGGCCGTCGCCTTCGGCATTATACTTACGCCGTTTGTTGGGTTACCAGAATACAGATTCACACTGAAATTGAACCGGTTCTCACCGTTGTTCATCTCCCACTTTCGGTCAGCGCTGTAAATGGCCAAATTGTATTCGGTTTCCTTGTACGTCTGGATATCCTGTTGTTTGATCAAAATATCCTGTTGAAGAGTTCCTCTGGGAGCCGCTAATTGGCCCGCGCCGGGGCGGGCAATTGTGGGATTTACATCCCCCCTTCCTGACAGATTTGTTCCGGCAATCACCATATCTAATGGCTGACTGAATAGGGCTTTTGAATCAGGCTGCTCGGGCCTTTCTGGATACAGGGGTGCGCCCACAGAGGCGCTGCGTTTTGCTATTTCCACCTCGACCTGGCTATTCATCTCAGCACTTCTGCGCTTCTTGGCCTCCTCAAATAGTTCCATGGCACTTATCTCATCAGATTCCTTAATCTGAATCGGCTGGACATAGTCGGGAATAGAAGGGCGCGGCGCCTCCAAGCTGCGCTGTCTTTCCTGTTGCACTTGCTCGTACCTGTTAGATGTCTCCTGAAACATCTGAGGAGTAGCCGTCTCTAGGGCCGTCTGACGCTGGAGATAGGCATTGAATTCGGCGACTGTTGATGAAAGTGCCTGCTTATTCAGAGTCTGAATAGAGTGGTAGGGGTTCTGTTGAAATGCGTCACTCATATAGTGCTCCAAAGCCCCTCCCAGATACGATGACTGCTTTTCATTGAGAGGACCTCTCAGACGCTGCTGGAAATTTTTACTCAAGATCGCATATAACATTTGCTCATTTTGTTCCGCAAAAAATTGGCGCCTTGTCTGTTGTAATGGATCCATTTCACTCTACTGATACTACTAGAAGAGAGAAAGGGCTTAGGTATCGCATTATATTTAATTAGTTTTGGAATAAACGTACTGGCGCAAAAGAAGCATATCGCTGTCCCGTGGATCACTTCTACAAAATTTCACAAAATCAGCACCTTCCAACATTCGTATTATGAAATATATACAATACATACCACACTCTGATTCGCGGAACTGAAATCTACGCGCATTATATAGTAGCCTCATCTTTGGATCTTGTAATGTAAGTGCACGCATAAACCGGGCAACCTGTGGTAAAACCTTCATGCCGTAAGAATCAAAATAGTAGCTTCGGTGAGCCGGGATATCCGTGAAACTTGCCACCCAATGACTCCCCCCCTTATTGCTTGGGTCCATATTATATACAAACCCCAATTTTGTCTTACCACTGGCTTCTAAATTTTTCAAATTAATTTTACATATATCATCCTTTAAACATTCTTTTCGTTCAATCGACCCCTTTTTATATGGGTTTGCTGCTGAAAAGTCAATTGGGTTTGCCCCGTAAAATTTAAATTCTGGGTTTGATTCTTCATACTGTTTTAATACATTTTCTATATTGAGCGTGTCAAGCCATTCACGCTCATTTTCTGACCACTCTTCTGGCATTTTTGGACGAAAAAAATTATTAAAAATCTCTTTTTTTTCATTTTTATCAAGATGCGATTTTTCTACCCAACATCGCTCACTCTTACACCTTGTACGACGCGTTAACCAATGTTTTAGTTTATATCCTTGAAGGTTTTTAGGAGCATCTAATGCATCTCCGACACGCCTTAGTAAATCTAAAGATAGACAATCACTATTATGACCTTTTAACCTGGGATGACAGACCTTTGGTCCATTAAATATTAGGCGGCCTTTTATTTGATGGGTTTTTCTTGTTTTGTGTGCCATAACTGGCTACTAATATTAGATATAAAATTAGATGGATCCTTCTTCTACAACTAATACCTGTAATAATGATACATGTAATCCATTTATAAAACGTAAACTCTATTCACACCGCATATATGCTGCTCTATTGCCTTTATTAGTTATGATCCTTGTATTAGAATGTATATATGTTTTTATGAGTATACCGGTGAATATTGGAACAGCATCTTCTATTACCGGGCCTCATTTATTAACGGCAAAATTAAATAACATGCTTAAAAAGAGTTAATTAGAAAAAATTAAAACAATAAATATAAGAGTAATAGATGGAGGCATTACAGCCAAAAAATGGAAACACATTTATCACGATTATAGCAACCGTAGAATTTATTTTAATTGGTGTTTCTGGATATTATCTTTCTATTCTTGTTGGTAATAAAGACACGTCAAATGATCTGAGTAAAACACTTCTTCCTGTAACAGGTATATTGGGTGCAATTGTTATGTTACACACTCTCTTATGGTATACTTATTTCACCTATCACCCTCTCAGCATGAATTTGTATTTTTTAATGTCTTCCGCCGTGACAATGGTTATATCTTTAATTGCATTATCAATTTCTTTAATACAAAAACAATAAATTACTCTGAAACACGATACAGTTCAATAACATAATGTTGAATGCGCGACTTACCTGTCCAAGTATCAGATTCTGATAGTTGAAGAGAGATTCCCTGAAGCCGAACAATTGCCCGAATAATATCTCCGGGTTTTAAGGTTTTATCTGAAATAGTCTCACTACCGTTTTCTGTAAAGAACGGTATTGAAGATGGGTCAGCTGATAAATAAAGTGTGATTCTTTGAGACTTTAGCCATGGTTGTAAAGGTACTATATTTTCTGATTCAGGTAATGTGCTACCTTCCAACCATTCTTTATATTGTTTTTTAATATGATTAGTTATCAAATTCTGAAATTGATCTATTTTTGTTAAAAATTGTCCATTAGGGCATTCCTCTAAAAAAAGTTGATTCTTATCCCAATCAATATGTACAACTGAAAGAGTATCAAAGACTATATTTAAGGAATTTATTTTAATTTGATTATCATCATAATGGAATGAAATTGTCTTTTTAAATGGACAAGATCTAGGTTGTCCCCATGATACTTTGGTGGGATCAAATCGTGATATAGGTACACTAAATTCCATGTTTTATTCTCTAATTATTCTACGCTATATTTCATTAGGTGCCGAATCAGCCATCTAAATATTAAGAATGACCTACAATTTAGGATGGGGATTGCATGGAGATGTCAAGATTATGAAATTTCTAAAGCGGCCGTTCACAAACGCTTAGAATTACTTGCATTTCAACGGGGCCTAAGTCATAATATCACAAAAAAACAATGGCATCTTGATAGTCGTGTATCAGATGAACAGGCACAATCTGAAGAACTGCGTAGTGATGGACTACCGTATGAAACATCACTTTTACATAATGCATTTTCTGTGGCGCGAATGAGTTTGCAAGATCGCCATTATATTCGTTCAATTATGGAATGCCTTGGTGAAAATGCTCATGTACTCAAGGGCGACCGCATATTAGTTCTGTATGAGGCTGATCTTTTGAGTACAGAGTCCGTAATTTTACTTCAAAGAGTTCTAGAAATGCGTAGCGAATCCGGAAATATTAGTGTATGGTTAACTGTACGAGAGTCAGTACCATTTAAATTGCGAGATTGGTTTTTGGATATACCTATTCCTCTGGCGGTATCACCTCTTCACCCATGGGCCCCTGTTATTTGGGATTGGATTAAGAAAACACGAGCATTGAAATCACATGATATGAATCATATTACAGCAATACGTAATACTGTATATACTCTTTTACAACGCAATGTGCGGTGGTTTGATATTCATCAGATTTTACTAGAACTTATTTTTGAACATAACGATGAATTCGGAGATGTTTTGACGGGCAAATTATTAGATTGTTTAGCTGCTTCTCCTGATACTGCTACGGGTCACACATTAACATCCTATAGAATCCCAATTGCCTGGGAAAATCTATTTGTTTCGTTATATGATATTCTAATAACGTAGACCACCGGTGTAACATCTCCACTGTAAGATAAAATATTTATTTATATTTAGTATATAGATGCCCACACTAATTTCCTCCGGTAAGGAAATCGGATTTACAATTCTACCGTATTCGCTTGATACGCCTCTCGAACAGGAATTAATTGCGAATCCTAGTGATAACGTCCTTGGATATATCACACGCAATAAGGAAACAGGTGACTGTAAGTTTACTTATACGGAGTCAGGAGGTTTGACTGAAGCAAATAACCACTGGTCATTAGCTATCATCAAAGAATTCCCCTATTGTGAGAATGATGGCCCTTGGATTCTCTATAATTGTTCGCCTGTGAAAGTAAAGTTGGCATTCAGCAAAATTATCAGTAAGTACAATAAATCCTTACATGTTGATAACTGGGATACCTGGTCTGTAGAGGGCAAGGATGCCAAAGTATCAGTAATCACTTCTTTTGAAATGTTCTAAATAATATGCAGTCCACGGTACCGCCAAGTACCGAAGTTAAGTACTCTTAATGTCAAGACTCGCAAAGCGAGTCTGACCTATTAAGTGTCATATTTCGGTACTTGGCAGCACCCTTAGGGAGTACTTAAATTAAGTACTC
>Ga0209358_10003024_pt1 | contig 12544 bp, 9 predicted proteins | sample LauGreFa1BDMLBSN_2_FD_187574 | JGI IMG/M metagenome (GOLD analysis project Ga0209358, IMG submission 187574) | Freshwater lake microbial communities from Lake Michigan, USA - Fa13.BD.MLB.SN (SPAdes) (version 2) | ecosystem: Environmental > Aquatic > Freshwater > Lake | place: Lake Michigan, USA...
GTAGTACTCCTGGACTTCCCTTGGAGTTGCTAATCTAAAGCCCTCCTCCTTATCAAAAATTGCTTGCGCTGCTTCATTACTCATTGCAATAAATGGGTGTTCTTTTGTGAACGTAAATCCCATAATATCATATCTAAAGTTATCTCTAGTCATTCTTACTAATACTGTGTTTTCTGGTTGTTCCGCCTTTGGATCAAACTTAGGCAAGATTTCTACGGTCATATCTTCTTCTTCCATATTATCCATGGTCTTGTTATATACAGACCAAGTTACGCCTTCTTCTGCGAGGGCGGCAATGATATCGGCCTTACTCTTTAGACCATCTGTATCAACTGCAAAATCTTCTGCAATCTTTTTTATCTCAGATACTTTTAATGTCTCAAATGACATATATATCTCCTATTTCTACTCTAAACAATTATAGCATTACTAAATTAAAATGAAAAGCCCCCCAAAAATTAATTCAGGGGGCTTTTAGCAGATCTAAATCCTATTAATTAGGAAGCAATCTTAACGTCTTTAACAACTACCCATGCGTCTGCCTGCTCGATTTGAACGCCTACACGAGTATACATTGTGTACTCGATAGAGTCCTTACGTGGCTGGAAGAAACGATAGACGGTTACATCACGCTTGATACCAATAACTACGTTATTTGGGAATGTCAAGTGGATATCTCCGTGATCGCCAGTCTCGCCTGAATATGTACCATCCTGTGCTTCTTTTAGCATAGGAACTTCAACAATTGGAATACCAAATGCGAATGGTGCTACATATCCTGCTGGACCACCAAGTCCTGGAGTTGCGCCACGGATAACGCTTGATGCGATATCTTGTGGGATTGTCTGGTTTGTTCCAATGCTGTTAGCATATAGGAAATCTTGGATTAGGTTTGAACCTACCAAGAAGCGAAGGTCGCCACGACGTTGCTTGTACTTACGTGGAAGTGCCTTTAGAGCCTTGTTGAAAAGCTCACGAGATACTCCTGCGCCTGCACCAGCTACAACGTGTCCGCTAGCCTTGGCCTTCTTTACAACGCCATCAAATGACTTGTATAGGTCATCGCTAGACAAAGATGTATTTCCGTTAAGGATTACGTCTTCAATATCGTTACCTGCTTGTGTTGCCATCAAACGGGCAATGTGATCTTCTAGATCTGGACCTTCAATATTGTCTTCTAGAGACTCAGTTGAAAGCTCCCAGTTCAAGCGAAGTTTCTTTGTTGAAAGAGAGATCTTTGAGAAAGTAACTGCTGCGTTTGAGCCAGTTGTATCTCCTTCTGTTGCGAGAGTCATAAGCTTCTCACCAACGGACATACGATCAATCTCTGCTGTATCGCTTCTCATTCTGACTGTACGTGCGACTTTTCCAATTACGGTTGCGTCGAACATATAATCTAAAAAGCGGGCTGATTGTTCTGCATTTAAAAGACCACCGTTACCTGATTCTTGTCCTACGTGAACACCTGTTACAGTGCTACCAGAAGAAGTGAAGGTACTTGTAGCAGTTGTGCCTGCTGCGATTGCCTTTTCTAATGTTTCATTACTCATATTATATTTCACCTACCTTATTTAATTAATTCTGTTACGGAACCGAGGAAAGAACCGTTCCACTTTGATTTTTTGATTGTTACTTCCTGAGACCCGCCAAGGTCTGAGGACTTCTTAATTGCAGTCTCTGATTCTACTGCATCGACACGCTTTTCTACGCCATCAATCGTGTTCTTGATATCTTCTACAGCCTTTGAAAGTGCTGTATGTTGTTCTGCCAATTCTGAAATACGACCATCAACGCTCTTGCTGAATGTTTCAACTGTATCTTTGATAAGTGAAACTTGAGCAGCATTTGCTTCTGAAGCCTTATTTAGTGTTTCTGAGAAAAAGCCTTTAAGATCGCCTAGCATCTTTGCAAAATCAGGTTCATCAACCATAACTTCTGATACGTCGGCTGCTTTTTCTAGAGTTTCGGCAGAAGCGTCTACTACTGCATCTGCAGGAGCTTCTTCAACAGCTGGTGCTTCCTCTGCGGGAGCAACTACTGCTGTGTCTTCTACGGTTGCTTCTGGTGCTACTGCATCTTCTGCAACTACGTTTTCTGTGTTATCTGACACTTCTTTACCTCCTTCTATGTCTGCCTGTTTTGCAATTTGTGTTTCAGGCGTCGACAATCTTGACTTTTTATGTAAATCAAGAATCTTATCTATTTCTTTTGCTTTGTTAACATCGTTTGATTCTACCCATCCGATCAATGTTGCAGGCTTACCTGTAACTGGGGAATCATATGATGACTCTGTGGAAATGAATACTGAATCAGATTCGTTACAATAAAAAATATTTTCTGTTACGATATCTGCTGCCATTCCTTTAAATACTAGCTGACCGTTCATCTTAGAGATTGACAATATGTTACATAGTTCGTTTGCTGGCGAATCTACAATTGACAACTCCATTAAAGCATAGTCTTTAATAAACCTTACAGTCTTACCTGTTGACTTATTAACTTCGTTATCTGATTCAATAATCTTTCCGCCGATAGAGAAACCTGCGAGGGTTCCGTCTAAAACTTTTTCCCATGTATCTTGAGCGCCCTTTGAAATGTACGCATCTACATAGACTCCGTTATAAAATTCCTTTGATGCTGGATCGTAATAAGTTTCTGGTTTAAAAGAAACAATCTTACCTACTGCAACTGGCTGATGCATCTCACGAAGATTTCCACGGAAATTTTCGAATGCTTTCATGCTTGCTTCAGAGGTGACTACATCACCAGTCTGATCAACATTATCAAGTGTTGCAAATCCTGAGACTGTGCGTTTTTCACGGTTTACTTTGGTAAATGGCACGGATAACGTGATGTTATCGCCATGCGAAGACCAAAGAGATTTCTCGATATTCATATGCTTAATTTTATAACGTTATTGTATATAAGGCAAATAATCAGTTGAGTAGGGTTAGTCGACTTGTCTTCCGTCGCCCTGAGCATTTCGGCTTTCTCCAGAAATATCTGGGGAATTTGCAGACCTTTCAGAATCTCTAGTTCTGGTTTTTCCTGCCTGTGCTCTTGCCTCTGCCTGTTGCTGTGGTTTTAATTCAACGACTTTGTCTCCGCCGTCCAATGGGACCATACCCATTCTAATTCTTACCTCATTAGGGGTAATTACTTGCATCCTTAAATATCGCTCATCAATCTTTGACTGGGTATCTTCATCGGTCAAAGTTAGCTCGTTAAATTTAAGGAGTAGGGCGTCGGTCATTTCCTCAATAATTTTATTTAATTTCTTTTCTAAATTCATTTGGGCTGGACGACATACTTGCTCTCTAAATGTTTTATCGGCATCTCTTGCAACTGCCAAATTAACTCCTTCAGGAGTTCCGATCTTATTAATTGGGACACGGTGAGATAATAGAATTTCATCTCTGTTAGATTTACGATACACGTTAAATGAAGACTCTTGAGTTCCTGCCTCAATTGGCTCCATCTTAAATTCAACCTTTGAGTCTGGTGAGTCTGGTGGAAGTGGAATATAAAGAGACCTATGGTTCTTGCCTCTTAGACCGACTTGGAAAAACTCGAGCAATTTACGCTCAGACTCTGTTGATAATTTAGCACCCTTTACGGTGATGATATATCTTGGAACCGCTTTGTTCTCAAAGTAGTCAAGGTTATACTTTCCAGCAAACTCGTTTCCAGCCATAGCATTTGAAGATGCTACGATATCTGGAATACCATAGTAGTTATTTGTTGGTGTATATTTCTTTAGATGAATAATTTCATTTGGTCTATCTAGTCCGCCCGCAATTGGGTTCTCTGTTTCTTGATCTCCAAAGTTACGGAAGTATACTGCCTTGCCGTATAGTAATTGAATGAAGCCGTCACGAAGGCGACGCACACGCATTGTCTTTGCAGGAATATGTCCGATATATCCAATTCGTCCAGCAGATGTTCTGCCGATTTCGATATATCCATTTCCTGTTGCTTCAACATCTGTGTAGGCCTTAATAAGTGTTTCTGTAAATGTTTCTTCTTCGTTGCATTGTTCTAGCCAATCATATAAATCCTGGCGAAGTCTATTTAGCTTTCTACGTGCACGGTCTAATGCTTTCTCGTCTGTAATATTATCAAATGCTTCGTTTGTTTTTCTTGTCTCAATGAAATCGTGGCCAAGTCCTACGATGTTTGAAACCTTAGCATTAATTGCTGCATAGTTGTATGGTGAAATTTCATAGATAGTTGAAAGATAATCTAAGTTATATGGTGGCTCGATAAGATCGAACATGGCATAGCCAGTAATTGCTTGTGCTAATAAATTCTGCTGTGTCTCAGTTCCTTCAATACCTTGAAAACGCTTTTGCAATTCTCTACTCATCTTACGACGGAATGCAGGACTTAGTCCTGATATTTTTGTGAGGTCTTCTCCGCTTACTTTAAATAGGTCTGTGCTTGTTTGCTCTCTTGGAGTATTAAACTTCATCCAGTCGGCAACATTAGATATTGCTATCTCTTGTGAGTTATCATCTTCTTCGTATTTAATCATTACTGTCCCTCTGCCCTCAAATTTTTCATTTCGTCTTTATAGTTTCCAATATCCAAAGGATCTGGAACTAGTCCCCACCTAAGTCTTTGTTCTTGTTCTGCGTACTCTTCGTCTGTAATCTTGCGTCGAGCTGAAAGAAATTTAGGCCCGCCTTCATATATACCGTATGAGCGAACTTCTCTAGCCAGAGCATCGATTCTGGATCTATTTCCTTTTTTGGACGTGATCGAAAGAAAATTCCCATCGTCGTCTCCAATCCATCTGCCGTCTGGCATTTCCCAAACATAGATTCCTAGTGTAGATTCTTCTTGCAGAATCTTAGTTTTTGCTTTACCAATATCCATAGAAGTTTATTTTACCACTCTTTACGGTCTAAGTCCAGCTTTTTGTCAGGGGAAGTGACAAAATTATATACTTTGTAGCACTATCCAGTCATTATCATAATACACTGGGGCTAATTCTGTCAGGTCCATTACTGGATCGGTTACTGTAGTCGAAGGTCTTCCACAATATAAATTAAAGTGGGTTGTCGCATCTGCCTGAGTTAGGGATCTATTATATATTGCTATATTGTTGTATAAATTATCTGGCCCGCCTGTTGTTTCATAATTAAATTGAAGGTTTCCAGTAACTGGTGCAGAGAATACAAGGATTATGTGATGAGGCTCTCCAGCGACCAGGAAATTGCTTATGCTGGTCTGTGAGGTCTTATCTACCCCATTAACGTAAAAGGCGCTTATAGAGGCCTTAGAAACCGTTCCAGACCCATTCCAGGCATACTTCGTGCTGGTTACTGGATCATAGAATAAAGTATTGGCTCCAGTTGTTTTTGGAGTAAAGAACATTTCTACCGTATTTATGTTTAATCCAGTATTGATTTTAAATCCATATGTTGAATTTGGTCTAATCCCGTTATTGTAATGTCTTAAAATCGGGGAATAATTTAAAGACCCTATTGCAAATTGATTGTTAGATTCAATATAACTATTATGGTTATCGGCAAATATCCTAGACTGGCTATAGAATCTAATTGAGAAATATGAAATTCTTGGAAGGAATTTGCTGGCATTTGTGGTGCTCATTGTTATTCTAATATAGAGAAGTCCGTTTGTTCCGAACCCGCCTTTTTTATATTGAGGAATTGCCTCTCCATTTACGCAAGACGAGTAGTTTGTTCCATCTACGCTAGTTTCTACTATTACTCCCGATTCATTCCGCCATTCAATTTTAGAATCGGTAAACCCTGATTCCATAGGAATAAACAAAAAGTCATTTATTACAAATGATTTAGATTCGACGGTGGTTGTTGGAATAAAAGCTAAATATTTTCCTTTATCATCATAGTAAGTATCTGTATTTACAAAGTTGTCCCACGGTGTATCTACTCCATATGTGTAACTAAAATCTATCTTCTTTGTTCTATCTGAGCAAGAGAACAATACGCCATCTTCTGGATTAACAACATGGATCGGCTGAATGTAATAATTAGCATCATTATAATGTCTAGTAATTGATGCCGCATTTAATCCGTATCGATATACTGCTGGGGCATCTACAACAAATGAATCGCCTGCATCAGATGTTGGTCCAATTTGAAGGTCTAAAGATGTGTTAGTAAATTTAAAATTGGCATCTATTGTTTTAAGTCCGACCTGTGTGCCATCAATATATAGGCTAATAGAGTTTACAGAATATACTCCTACAATATGCATAGCTTTTTTGCTATAAGTTAATGCCCACCTAATTTGTTCTGTAGCAGAAACTTTAAATACAATATCGCCCTTTTCCCAATATAGTCCAATGCCATCTGTTGTGTCTGCAAATAAAGTTGTAACATTTGTTGATTGAATAGATGGGCTAATCCATAACTCTAATGTAAAGTCATTATCTGATGAGTATTTGTTTCCTAATCCGTTTGAAACTGTAGATCCATAAAAGTCTTTTGAAGTTGGTACTGTTATATATGCAGTATTGGTTATTTTAGTTCCTGATACCCCGCCTGGAATAATTGGTAATATATTTGATGCAGGAGATCCTACATATGTGGCATTATTACCGAATCCTGAAATATCAGAAGCTGTTGTTCCAGATGATTCATCTAGTGGCCAAAATCCAATTGGATAATCTTTGATTACCTTAAGTTGATAAGACATAATTTTATATTGTTATACTTCCGCTATTGTTAAATCTATAAACATATTTACCACTAGGATTTGTTAAAATTGGAGATCCAGTTGTAGATGCGGCTGCTTGTAATAAAGAAATTATAACTATTCCAGATCCTCCTTCGCCACCGTCGCCACTAACGTGTGAACCTGCACCTCCGCCACCCCCTGTATACTGACCCCCATTTCCAGCTTTTGCAGCAGCAGTTCCGCTAGCACCACTAGCACTACCATTTCCACCAGAATTCAATGCGCCACCGCCGCCACTACCTGCAGTGTTTGGAGAATTTTCAATAGAAGCTCCGCCGCCACCACCAAGACCACCGCTACCTGCTGTTATGTTTGTTCCACCAACTCCAGTTGTTCCTCCGCCGCCGCCAGCCCAATAATAAGAAGTTCCAAGAATTGAATTCTGTATTCCAATTCCGCCAGCACCTCCTATTCCAGCAGAATTTCCATGCCCACCAGCACCTCCAGCTCCACCTCCGCCTCCGCCTGCGTGAGAACCAGCTTGTGTTCCATTACCACCTGAATAACCTTCTACTGGAGTATAACTTCCAGCATTTCCAGAACCTCCAGTTCCGCTACCAGGTCCGTGTGCGGATCCACCACCAGAACCTCCAGAAAATCCATTTTGCATTCCTGATCCACCCTTACCTCCTCCAGTTGCAGTAATTGATGCAAAAGAAGAATTAACTCCGTTACTTCCGTTTGTTCCAGTAGTATCTATTGAACCTACTCCGCCTCCACCAACTGTTATATTATATGTTGTTCCTGCAGTACTATTAAATGTTCCATATCTTACACCGCCGCCGCCTCCACCACCGCCAATATGGCTACCTCCACCACCGCCGCCAGCGACAATAAGGTAGTCGGCTGATGGATCACTTGGAGTAATACTATTACTTGAAGAACTTGTAGTTGAAGTTCCATTTGCATTTGTTGCTGTTGCAGTAAATGTGTAAGATGTGCCAATTGTTAAACCTGTAAATGTATAAGATGTGTTTGAAGTCGTTTGTGTTGTTGTTACTGGACTAGAAGATATATTATATTGAGTAATTGCTGAACCACCAGTTGCACCTGGTGTGATAGTAATTGTTGCTGTACCAGAACCATTTGTTGTGCTAGCTGCAGATATAGTTGGTGATTGAGGAACAGTAGTTGCAGTGACTGCTGCTGAAGCTGCAGAAGATAACGATGTTCCAAAATTATTACGTCCTTGAACGATGTAAGTATATTGTTGTGAAGATTGAAGTCCTGTTATTGTAATTGGACTAGATGATCCAATAAAAGTAGCTGGAGATGTTGCGGGAGACGGAGTTACAATAAAATCTGATATTAACCCTCCTCCTTCTCCACTAGAAAATGCAACAGATGCCTGTCCATTATTATATGCCCGACTTGAAGGCTGATTTGTTGCAACAACAGATGATGGAATTGCAGCAGGTGCAGATTTAGCTACCCATCCAGATTCAGTATAAATTTCTTCAACACCTAGAGTACCATTATTGTATGTTGTACCAATTACAGGGCTTGCAGGACGACTTGCTGTATTACCAAAAGGAATACCTGAATTTGATGATTTTCTAATTGCCATTAATCGAACCTCCACCCAACTGTTGCGCCTGTATATATAAATACTGAACTTGATTGATCTACGTCAATTATAGCATTATCTGCTACTCCATTAATATTGCTGCCGTTTCTTGCTATTGTAATATTGTTTGTTGCCGCCGTCCCTGATGCATCATATATTGCAATGGTGTCTCCTAGGGTAGGGGAGGCAGGAAGAGTAAGTGTTCTTGCCGCTGAAGTATTTACAAAGTAATTATTATTAGCCGCCATTGTTATATTAGATGATACCGCAGAAGATGCTGGTCCTGTAACAATTGTTACGCTTCCGCCCAAAGAAACGGCGGACCCATTAACGGTAATTGCTGAATTTGTTAAAGAGGCATTTCCAATATTAGTTAAAGTATTAGATGCACCAGATATGGTTTTATTAGTTAATGTTTGGGTTCCGTCTGTTGTAAGGCCATTAGGAATAGCGGTGCCGACTTCTTGCCAAGCACTTCCATCCCATACTCTTATTAATTTAGCCATTAGAAGGTTATGCTCCCTGTGTTGTTAAATTTGTATATGTAATAAGATCCTGAAGTTGTTGCAACTGGAGAACCAGTAGTTGCTGTTGCAGCTCTGTCTGAACGAAGTACTATTATTCCTGAACCGCCATTACCGCCAAATCCATAATCTCCTTGATTATACCCGCCGCCTCCACCACCGCCAAGGTTTGAAGTTCCTGAAGAACCAACACTGCCTCCTGAATTTCCTCCAGCACCTCCGCCACCAGAACCACCTGCACCACCTGTTCCTCCTCCTTCAGCAGATCCACCACCGCCACCTGCATAAATAATAGAAGAAGCAGTTATTGAAGATGCGAGTCCAGAACCACCATATCCAGCTCCACTAGTAGGAGAATTTTGTCCTACTGCACCAGCACCTCCGCCACCACCAGCATTATAACCTCCAGATTGAACACCAGTTCCACCATCATATCCTTGACCAGCCGTACCAGTTCCTTTGCTTGTAGTATTTCTTCCTCCGCCGCCGCCAGAACCACCATTACCTTCTTGTCCATTAACTGACTGTTTGCCTCCTTTGCCGCCACCAATTGAAGTTATAGTTGTTAATCCACTACCAGATATACTTGAGTCTACTCCGTTTGTTGGAAAAGTATTTTGAATTCCACCTACTCCTCCGCCACCAACTGTTATAGTATAAGATGTAAATCTATTAAGAGAAAGTGTAGTTTCTGCAGTAGAATTTCTTCCTGATGTTCCAGCAGATGTTCTAAATCCACCTGCTCCGCCGCCGCCAGATGATCCACCGCCGCCTCCTGCTACTATTAAATAATCTGTAACGGCTACTGCTAAAGCTGGAGTAATGCTACTAGTTGCAGTACTTGCTGCAGATGTTCCATTAGTATTTGTTGCAGTTGCTGTAAAAGTATATGCTGTTCCATTTGTTAATCCTGTAAATGTGTATGGAGACGATGTAGCTGTTTGAGTTGTAGTTGCAGGATTTGAAACAATTGAGTATCCTGTAATTGATGATCCACCAGTTGCTCCAGGTGTAATTGTAATTGTTGCTTGTTCATCTCCTGCTGCTGCAGAAATACTTGGTGCCTGTGGCACAGTAGTTGCAGTAATTGCGCTACTCTCAGATGAGGCAACAGACGTGCCATAAACATTTGATGCGGTGGCAGTAAAAGTATAAGATGTATTTGATTGCAATCCTGATACAAGGATTGGAGATGATGCACCAGTATTATAATAAGAACCTGGGGAAGATGTTACTGTATAACTAGATCCTGGTACTGTTCCTGCTGTAAATGCAACAGATGCTTGACCATTATTGAATGCCCGCCCAGTTCCTGAGTTTGTAGCAACCACAGATGATGGAGCAGTTGGATCTGCTCCAATTGGAATCCATACTGTTCCGTCATAAAATTCTGGATATCCTAATTGTGTATTCATATATATATCACCAGTTGTAGGTGAAGCGGGACGAGAAGCAGTATTGCCTCTTTTAACATGTCCATTTGCTGTTGTATTATGTGTTGAAATATCTGATGCAACTGATGTAGATGTAGCAAGGGCGGCAGTATCAGAAATACCATGTACTGTTGTTGTTGAAGAGTTATGTGCAGAGATAGCAGCAGATACTTCTGAATCCGTCGCTGCCGACGTATTTGCGCTGAATAAGTTTGCTATATCTCTGATTCTAGACATTAGAAGGTTATACTTCCTGTATTGTTAAATTGATAAATATAGTAAGATCCTGAAGTTGTTGCAATTGGGGAACCTGTTGTAGCAGTTGCTGCTAAGTCTGTTCTAATAACTACAACACCTGAACCACCAGAAAACATAGTAGCAACAACACCAGCGGAAGGACCACCTGCACCACCACCCGTATTTGCAGTTCCATTTGTACCAGATTGTGTAGAATTAGTTCCATTGCCACCACCACCTAATCCACCAATATTGCCTGTTTGAGCTGTTGAACGACCATCTTGCCCGCCGCCTCCGCCGCCTGCATAGTATGTAGATGTTCCAGTTATTGCAACAGCAACACCTACACCACCTACTCCTTTATCTGCAACGCCGCCATTTTTACCTACTGCTCCAGCACCTCCGCCGCCTCCGCCCCAACCAAAACCATTGTAAATTGCTGATGATCCACCAGCGTATCCTTGATTTGTTGTACCAGCAGCACCTGAAGTTGTTGTTGCAGGGGTAGAATCAATAGCCCAGCCTCCGCCGCCTGATCCTCCAATATTGGGAGAAAATCCGTTCCAGCTTCCGCCTCTTCCACCTCCTATTGAGGTAATTGTTGAAAATGTTGAATCAATGCCATTGGTTCCTGGAACGGAATTGCTAGTACTAGAACCAACTCCACCTCCACCAACGGTTACTGTATAAGTAGTTGAAGGGCTAAGAGCCAATGGAGATTCTAAACTTCCTCCACCTCCTGTTGCAGATACGGTTGAACGAAGTCCACCTGCACCTCCGCCGCCTGATGCGTTTTGATACCATCCAGAACCTCCGCCGCCTGCGACAACTAAGTAATCAGCAGTTATAACACTTGTTGGAGTAACAGAACTACTTGCAGAACTTGCTGCTGATGTTCCATTTGCATTTGTTGCTGTTGCAGTAAAGGTATATGCTGTGCCGTCTGTAAGTCCTGTAAAAGTATAAGTTGTACTTGATGTTGTCTGAGTTGTTGTAACTGGGCTTGAAACAATTGAATATCCTGTTATTGCAGATCCTCCAGTAGCTCCTGGTGTAATTGTAATTATAGCAGATTGACTTGCTCTAACAGCGCTTACGCTTGGTGCCGCAGGCACAGTAGTTGCAGTTATTGCGCTACTCGCAGATGAGGCAGCAGATGTGCCAAAGTTATTAGTTGCTGTAGCTGTATATGTATAAGAAGTATTTGATTGAAGTCCTGTAACTAATATTGGAGAAGTTGATCCAGATGCTGTATATGATCCTGGAGAAGATGTGACTGTAAATGATGTTGGAAGCCCGCCATTAGTTCCAACGTTAAATGCTACAGATGCTCTACCATTATTAAATGCCCGTCCACTTGCTGAGTTTGTTGCAACTACTGAAGTAGGCTGTCCTGGAAGAACTGGTGAAGATGCAAACCATCCCTGAGCGGTATACATTTCCATGTAACCTAAATCGCCATTATAAAATACGTCGCCAACTGATGGAGATGATGGTCTATCTGCGGTTGCTCCTTTTGGAACCCCACCTAATCCTGATGCTCTTAAATCGGCCATTATGCTACCTTCCATCCATATGTATTACCTGTAAAGACAAGAGTAAACCATCCGCCGTTTACGTCAATAATTAGATTTCCCGCATTACCATTAATTAACTTGGCGTTACGGGCCACAGTTATATTATACGTCGAAGCGTTTCCAGAAGCATCAAATATATCTATTTGATCATTTACTGAAGGGGATGAGGGTAATGTTAGAGTAAGAGCAGAAGCAGATGTTACAAAATATCTGACTCCCGCCGCTAAATTTGTATTTGTTGATATTGATGAAGATGTTTCATTCTTTTTACCAGCCAAAGATGTAGTAACTGTTGTTGCAAAACTTGCATCATCGCCTAATGCTGCCGCTAATTCATCAAGTGTATTTAGGGCAGATGGGGCATTGGCAATTAAATTATTTACTTGAGTTGTAACAATATTATCAATCTCAGACTGAGTATATGTATTAGTTGAATTTAAATTTGTTATTGTAACTATTTCTACAATGTCGCCTGCT
>Ga0209358_10003025_pt1 | contig 12542 bp, 9 predicted proteins | sample LauGreFa1BDMLBSN_2_FD_187574 | JGI IMG/M metagenome (GOLD analysis project Ga0209358, IMG submission 187574) | Freshwater lake microbial communities from Lake Michigan, USA - Fa13.BD.MLB.SN (SPAdes) (version 2) | ecosystem: Environmental > Aquatic > Freshwater > Lake | place: Lake Michigan, USA...
CAAATCAAAGAAAGAGCCATCAAACGACTTCAAAAAGCGCGCTATAGCAACGCGTTGAAAGCATATTTAGGTTAATAAGCTACAGACAGCCCCGCACAAAATGCGGGGCTTTTTTTAAACCCATTTGAGATTTTTTTGTTGTATTACCATGCGGATTGGAGTATTGATTCTTCTTTGTATTTGTTTTGTTGCTTGTGAAAAGGATATAGAACTAAAATTAGATCCCAGTGAAAACAGACTGGTAGTAGATGCAAGCATTGAAAATGACAGACCACCTATTGTATTTCTATCAAAAAGCATTGATTACTTCAGCAAAATAAAACCTGACATTCTTTCTGCGTCTTTTGTAACCAATGCATCTGTAACTATCTCCGATGGAAAGCAGGAAGTAAAATTGGTTGAGGAAACCATCACCGATACATCCGGCAATAGGATCATATATTATACCACACCAAGGGGGAGTTTGTTTGTAGGCAAATTAAAGACCACTTACAATTTAAAAATTCAAGTTGCCTCGAATGTATACACGGCTACCACTACCATTCCTGAAATCACCCGTAGACTTGACTCAATGTGGTGGGAGAAGCTTCCATTCTCAGAAGATCCCAAGGCTTCTCGTGTGATGCTTACGGCAACAGACAAATCCGGATTGGGAGATTATATACGTTATTTTACAAAGGTCAACGCCGGACCTTTTTTACCGGGTTTCACCAGTGTTTTTGATGATGACATCATTGACGGCAAAACTTATACCATTCCACTCGACAAGGGCTTTGATAAAAATGTGCAATTTGTAGACTCGCTTGCCTACTACAAAAGAGGTGATACGGTCACACTAAAGCTTTGTCAAATCGACAAAAACACCTATGAGTTCTGGCGCACCTACGAATTTTCTTTTCAAAGCGTGGGCAATCCATTTTCAAGTCCCATCGTCATCAAATCAAATATCTCCAACAATGGACTCGGATATTTTGGTGGATATGCAGCGCAGTACTGCACCCTGATCATTCCAAAACTCTAAGCTGAAATGTGTATTTTTGCAGGCAATAAAATTATGCTACATGTCTGCAATTGAAAAAGTAAGTTGTTTGATTATTGGATCCGGACCGGCAGGATACACAGCTGCGATCTATGCATCCCGCGCAAACCTACATCCAGTACTTTACCAGGGAATTCAGCCTGGTGGTCAGCTTACCATCACAACAGAAGTTGAAAATTATCCCGGTTATCCTGATGGCGTTCAGGGTCCAGAGATGATGGTCGATTTCGAAAAGCAGGCAAAACGCATGGGTGCTGATATACGATACGGTCTCGCTACGAAAGTTGATTTTTCTGGCGACCTGCACAAGGTTTGGATAGATGAAGAAAAAGAAATTCATGCAGATACGGTGATCATTGCAACGGGTGCTTCAGCGAAATGGTTGGGACTCGAAAGCGAGCAACGTTTAAATGGGTTTGGTGTAAGTGCATGCGCAGTATGTGATGGATTCTTTTTCAAAGGAAAAGAAGTTGCCATTGTAGGAGCCGGTGATACTGCTGCAGAGGAAGCACATTACTTAAGTAAATTGTGTTCCACCGTGCATATGTTCATCCGCAAAGGTGAAATGCGTGCATCCAAAATCATGCAGGACAGGGTCAAGAATACACCCAATATTAAAATGTACTGGAACACCGATACAGATGAAATTTTAGGGAAGGACAGGGTAGAAGCAGTTCGTATCAAAAACAACAAATCTGGTGAAACTTCTGAAATACCTATCTCAGGATTTTTTGTTGCCATTGGACATCAGCCCAATGCAGATATTTTCAAAGAATTCATTGATATGGATGATGCAGGATATATAAAAACCATTCCGGGTACATCCAAAACAAATATCGATGGAGTATTTGCTTGTGGTGATGTGCAGGATAAAAATTATAGACAGGCGATCACAGCTGCCGGCAGCGGATGCATGGCTGCGATTGATGCTGAGCGTTACTTAGCTGCCAAGGGTCATTGACAGCAATAACCAGCCGGATAAATAACCCAGCAATACCCAAAAACTAACGTTCTTTAAGTACCAGCCAAAGTTTATTTTGGTGATTCCCATGGCTGCAACACCAGCTGCAGAGCCAATGATCAATAAACTTCCCCCTGTTCCAGTGGTGTAGGCAAGCATCAACCACAAAGGATGATCAGTTGGGAAATTTGTTAGTTCATACATGTTCTGAGCTGCAGCCATCAGAGGCACATTGTCTACTACAGCAGAAGAGATACCCAAGATCATTGCAATGTTGCTCAAGCTCTTTGTATATCCTGAAAGTATGTTTGAAAATGTATTGAGATGACCTGCGGTTGACAGGGCACTTACTGCAAGCAGGATGCCAAGAAAAAACAAAATGCTGGGTGTATCAATTTTTTTCAACACATGATTGATGGAAGTAAGCTGTCGTTGCTCTTCGTCTTTTCTTTTGTCAATCAATTCAGACAACAGCCAAATGATACCCATCGCCAATAACATACCCATGAAAGGCGGGAGTCCGGTGATGGATTTGAAAACCGGTACAAACAAGAGTGCTGAAATGCCTGCAATAAAAAACATTGTTCTGTATGTTGATTGTTGATTGCTGGCTATTGATTCAGGTTGAATTACTGGTACATCTCCTTTTAATTGAAAGGAAAGTGCAAGAAATGGGATAATCACTGAAAGCAGACTTGCAAGAAATGTACTTTTTATGATGGTGGCTGTGGTAATTTGATTTCCCATCCATAGCATGGTCGTTGTAACATCACCAATCGGACTCCATACGCCACCCGCATTTGCTGAAACAACGATCAAAGATGCATAAATGATTTTTTCTTTGGGGTTCTGTATGATTTTTGATAAAATACTGATGATTACAATGGTAGTTGTCAGGTTATCAAGTATTGCAGAGAGAAAAAATGACAGCAACACGATTACAAGCGCCAGCATCTTTTTACTTTTTGTTTTGATGCTGTTTACAATGATATCAAATCCATCGTGTGCATCAATCAGCTCTACAATGGTCATTGCGCCAATTAAAAAGAATAAAATTCCTGAAACTTCTCCAAGATGATTGATCAATTCGTGCCCCAGGTGTTCACTGGACTGCGTCAGGTAGAGCACTGTCCAACATCCAACACCTGTGATAAGAGCAATGGCGGATTTGTTGATATGTGTAAATTCCTCCAGTGCAATCAATAAATATCCCAAAATGAATATAGCTATCAGCATGTAATTATTTTTTGAAAGGAGATGAAATCAACTCTGTAAGACTTTTGGGTTTTTCTGCTTCTAGCCATTTGAAGTTTTTGAGTGTTTTCTTGTCAGCTGGAATTTTATCCATGGGATAGGTAACACCTTTGACGGCATTGATCCATGAAATTCTTTTCAATTCCTTGTTTTTGAATTTCATGCCTATAACATCAGCCATGGCATAGTTCAATCCCATGTAGGAACTGTCCTCGTCGTCCTGCAAATAATACAAACTCTCACTGTTGCCCTTGGCTCTTAGAAAATCAATCTCTCCTTCAACAAATGACCCAGTCATGTTGTTGCCCCTGAGCTGGTTGAACATGCCTTCCTTGGTCATGTTGACAGAAAAAGCATTTTCAAGAATCAAGACTGAATCAGCTTTCTTATTTTTTGTTCTTAGCAAAATAGTATCTCCTGTGATTTGGCTTTCTTTGGCCCATAGTGCAGGATCTTTGAAGAACCTGAAGATAGAATCTGCTGCAGAATAGTAGAGGCTATCACTCTTCCCCTGCAATGAATCACTGAAAATTTTCACGTGCTGATACGCAGAAAAGAACCGAAGGGAATCTTTTTGATTTGTATTGGATGAATCTTTTTTCAATAATCCTGAATACAAAGTATCGGATGAGACATACAGCGTATCATCATCCTGGTTGATGATCATCAATGGAAACTGATAAGCTTTTACAATCTTTTTTTCCTTGTTGAATCTTGCTTGTCCTGCTATAACACTGATACCATTCGATGTATCCTGGTAGAGCATATTACCCTTTGCGAGTCCCTCTCCGGTTTTTCTGTCGAAATCTATTTGATCTGCAATGATCGTTTGGGAGCTGTCTTTGATAACAGGTCGTTTTAAAAAACTGCCTAATTCTTTTTTCATATCATAAAAACCTGACCTGGTTCTGATGCTTGATTTTGCATCATAAATCAGGGTGGGGGATATGAAACTGGCGATTTCACTATTGATATTGTAGAGCAGCGTATCTGTTTGCATGGTGAAATCCGGATCAACCACTTTTACATTTTTTTGGAAGTACACTTCTTTTGTGTCAGCATAGTAATATCCCTCCTTGCTTGTCAAAGTAGTTTGTTTGTTGACCAATTTTCCATTGTTCAAATAGGTCCCAATTTTTGCATTCACATCATATTGAAGTGATTCAGTTGTCAACGTAGCTTTTCCATCAGTTAATTTCACTTTCCCATTGAGGTCAGCAATTTTGGTGTTTCCCAAATACTTGAGGTATTGGGAGTAGGTGTGCACAGTATCGCCATCATTGATATGTATGTTGCCAAAGGCTTCAATCGTATTGTTGAGAATATTTTGAACTGCACTGTCGCAATAGAAAAGTGTATTTTCCTGTTTCATTTGCACGTGACCAATTAGAAGATTTAAATCACCCGTGCTGTCTTGTTTGATCCTTCTAAAGGTATCTGCTGCAAGAATCTTGATGAATTTGGTAGAATCTCGTTTTGTGCTGTCTGTATAACTAACCACCTGACCCTTTGAAAAAAGGAAAGACAATGTTGTTGTCAACATGATGAGATATGCACGCTTCAACTGCATAAGATTTATTGTTTGGCTGAATCAGGCAGTGCTTGCATCAGTGGAGCTGTCTTGTCTTTTTTGCCAAAAACGGAAACCTGGACATATCTTTTTGGATGCATTCTCAGATCCTGCAAGAGAATGTTCAAGCTGTTGGTGGTACTGGTAAGATTGTTGTACAGCTGATCATTGTTAGCAAGTTTGCCAAGGGTGCCTTTCCCATTTTTGATTTCTGTGACAATGGTATTGAGCTGAATGATGGATTTTTCAAGTGCTCCCAAGGTGCTGCCTATTTGTCCACTAGAAAGTTCTCTGGTAAGTTTGGCTGTATTGTTGATGATAGCAGATACACTGTCGTTGTTCTTTTTCAGGTTTTGTGTAAATGAATTGATATTGTCGATGGATTTTGCCAAATCGCCTGTTGCAGGTGTCAATTCGTTGTTCAACAATTCAAGTGTATGATTTAAATGAGACAAGAGTTCGCTTAGATTTTTTTTGTTTTCCTGGTCAAATACCGACCCGATTTTTTTGACAGCTGAATCGATGGTGAGTAAGGCATGATTGGCATTGTCAATGGTTGGAACAAGATAAGATTTCAAATCCTGTACCAATCCGGGTGTTTCGAGTCCACGAATGGTATCGCCATCTTTCAAATATTCCTTTGATGACCCCATGGTGATGACAATATATGCGGCGCCGAGTGGGGCAGCTTCAATTTTTCCATATGAATCAACTGGCACATTGATGTCTCTGGTAAGTTGAAATCCAACAACAACATTTTTTAAATTTTGGTCTCCCTCTTGCATGCCCTCCACAGATCCAACCCTCAGACCATTGATCTTGACTGCATCTGAAATATTGAGTCCCTCTACTTTTTGAAAAGTCACATACATGGTTGCTTTTTTATTGAAAAGATTTTTCCCTTTCAAAAAATTAAAACCAAGTATCAGCAGTGTGATGGCAATGGCTGTGAGCGTTCCGACTTTTGTTTCGTTGGATATTTTCATGTTGGTTGGTTATTGCGGTTTCCCGTCAATCATTTGTTTGTATTTGATTACCGCATTTGCAATAGATCGCACAATTTCTTTTTGTCCTGCCTCACTGTTTAAATAATCCTCTTCTTCTTTGTTGGTTATGAATCCTGTTTCAACCAGTACAGCAGGCATATTGGTTGCTTGCAGCACCCAAATGCCCATGTGATTTCTTTGAAGTACTCCCCAGCTCTTTCTTCCGTTGCCTACAAATTCATCTTCGATCATGGATGCAAGTCTAACAGAATTCTTGAAGAATTTTTGTGACCATAATCTGGCTTTGATCAGTGCCTCTGGACTGTTTACATCTGGTACTTCCATGACCTCGGCAGATGATTCATATCGCTCGTCTTCAATGATTCCTTTTGTTTTTTCATCCGACCTGTCAGCTGCCCAAACATAGGTGGAGGTCCCATAAACTGGATTCGGACTGTATCTGTAAATAGGTACTTTCTTGTAGATTTTCTTTTTTTTGCCTTTTACTTTCTTGTAGGTCGCAACAGTTTTGTAGCCAGTTACTTCTTTTTTGGGAGGTGCTGCATTTACGTGAATACATAGAAACAAATCACCGGTTTCTCTATTGGCGATGTTAGCTTTTTCTTTTGGGTTGTGATAAATATCGGTTGTCCTGGTCATGACAAAACGGGTATCAGGCATTTCATTTCTCAGGACAGTATCCAGTTTCAGAGCAAGCTGCAAGGTGATTTGTGCTTCGGTTGAGTAGGTGCCCTTTGCGCCTTGGTCGGTTCCTCCATGCCCAGCATCAATGACAATGGTTTTGATTTTGGGTGATTTGCTAGGTGCTTGCTGTGCTTTGGCAATGCCCATCACCAAGGAGAGGGTCCCCATCATGACCAAATTTGAAAAAGATAATCTATTCATAATCAGGCAAATTGACGTGAAGTATTCAAAGAATCTTCACATATCCTTACCACATAATTTAGTTAATTTTGCCTGCCATCACTATGCTGCAGGTCGTTAGCAAATTTAGCCTAAAATATCTTTTTTTCTTGATTTTATGCTCAGGGGCATGCACCTTTTTAACGTTTTCAACACAGGCGCAAAACAAGCTTCCTTCAAAAGACTCCATACGATCTGTAAGCAAAGCTGATACTGCATCCCTTAAAAACAAAGCAGATACTGTTCTGCTGAAAATTTCAAAGGATTCCATTCCGGCACAAATCGATTACGAGGCTCAAGACTCCATGGTGTTGGATGTAGATGCAAAGAAGATTTTTTTATTCGGAAAGACACAGATCAAATACGAAGATGTTCTATTGAATGCACCACTGATTGAATTTGATCAGGAGACCCAATTTGTTTATGCGAAAATGACCAAGGATTCAACCGGAAAAGTGGAAGGGATGGCCAAACTCAAACAGGCTGAATCAACAACGGTGAGTGACAGCATCAGGTTTAATTTCAAGACACAGCGGGGCATGACCTATGCCTCCTTTTTTCAGCAATCTGATTTTTTCAATTTTGCAGAAAAAGTAAAAAAGTATGATGCTGAAACTTTCTTTGCGTCGAAGGGAAGATTTACTACCTGCAACTTGGATACGCCTCACTTTGCATTTCGTTTCAGCAAAGCCAAATTCATCAACAAAAAACTTGTCGTAACTGGTCCGGTACATCCTGAATTTGAAGATGTTCCTATTCCCATTTATCTCCCTTTTGGAATTTTTCCAATGCAGAAAGGAAGGCAATCAGGGATTCTCCCACCGCAGTTTACGGTCAATGAAAATTTCGGATTGGGATTGGAAGGCTTGGGTTATTACAGAGCCATCAATGATTATGTGGATGCAAAAGTTTGGTTTGATATTTATTCTTACGGATCCTGGCGTGCCAATTTTTCTCCCACTTACAGAAAAAGATATCAATACAATGGAACATTCAATCTGAGTTTGCAGAACACAAAGTTTGCTTTCAAGAATGATCCTGATTACAGCAACAATAAAAGTTTTTTTGTTACCTGGACCCATTCCATGGACAGCAAAGCGCGTCCGGGTGTTACTTTCAATGCGAGTGTGAATGCAGGAAGCAGCAAGTACCTCCGCTTGGTTCCCAACGGCGCATTGGTCAATCCCGGATTTACAGGTAACATGGCAGGAGCGGGGAATTACATGCAACCCATGAATTTCACCAATCAGCTTACATCCACCATCTCATATCAGAAAATTTGGAATGGAACACCTTTTAACCTCGCCATGAATTTGAGCCATAACCAAAATACATCTACCAAACTCGTAAACCTCAACCTCCCCGATATCACTTTTGTGATGAATACCATTTATCCATTTCAACCCAAGGAATCTGTTGGACAATCAAAGTGGTATGAGAAATTGGGAATTGGGTATACTGGCAATTACCGTGGGCAAATTACTTTTTATGACACTGCTTTCAAGTTCAAACAATTGATTGATACTTTTCAATGGGGTGCATCGCACAATGTGCCAATTATCTTATCGCTTCCTTCATTGGGACCTTTTCAGGCAGCCCCCAATTTTTCTTTCAAAGAAAATTGGTTTGCACAAAAGTTTAACCGAACCTGGAACAACACAACCAATAAATTGGATACGTCGATTGAAAAAGGATTTTTTGCGGCAAGGGAAATCACCATGGGATTTTCAGTCAGCACTGCCTTCTTTGGCACCTATCAATCCAAAAAAGCTACATCAACGGTACAAGCCATCAGACACGTTATGCGTCCACTCTTCTCCATCAACTACAAGCCTGATTTGATGAAGCCGTTTTACTCCATTCAGCAGATCAATCAGCGGGGAGATAAACTTCCTCTCTCAGTTTTTGATGGAAGTATTTTCGGGCCATTCAGCGCTGAAAGGTATGGTGGCATTGGTTTTGGCATCGACAACAATTTAGAGATGAAAGCGAGGGTAAAATCAGATACAGGAGAGGCAGAGATCAAAAAAATTAAATTGCTGGATGGTTTTGGTATCACAGGTGGATACAATCTCTTGGCAGATTCATTCAAACTTTCCACCATGAATATTTATGCGAGAAGCAGTTTGTTTGATAAAATAAACATCACTGCCAATGCAACACTGGATCCATACAAAACCAATCCACAAACCGGATACCGGATCAATGAACTCGCATGGAAGGGTGGAAAATTCAACATGGGAAGAATCGTCAACGGCAATCTAAACATTTCAACCAGTTTGCAGAGCAAGAAAAAAGACGACAAAAAGCCTTTGGTCTCAGAGATCAGTCAGAATGAAAACCTCACCAATGATCAGATTCAGCAGCAGTTGGATTATGTGAGAAGGAATCCCGCAGAGTTTACAGATTTCAGTATACCGTGGACATTGAGCATGAGTTATTCATTGAGCTTCACACAACTTCTTCAAAAAGATTACACATACAAAACCGAACTTACTTCGAGCATCAATTTCAATGGTGATTTCAGTCTGACACCCAAATGGAAAGTAGGCGCAAATGGTTATTATGATTTGAATACCATGAGGATTCAATCTCTCACCACATTTGTTACACGTGATTTGCATTGTTGGCAACTGTCGATCAATATTACACCAGTAGGAGTGTACAAGTTTTTCAATATCAGCATCAGTCCAAAATCAGGTATTCTGCGGGATCTCAAAATCAATCGCACAAGATATTTTTATACTCAATAGCGGGTATATTCATCGTACATGATTTTATAAACATGTTCTTTCAATGCATTCAAATCATGGAATTTACTTGGATCAATCGGTTCAAGAAATTGCATGGAGATTTTTCCAGGCCAGAAATAAAGCGTTTTGTTGGTGGGAAGCATTTCTTTGGTGCCGCGAATAATGGCTGGGATCATTTTTTTTCCTGTTTCAATCGATAGCCTGAAAGCCCCGTCATGAAAGGATTTCAGTGGTTGATCTGTTTTGTTTCTTGTACCCTCGGGATAGATGCACATGTGAATGCCCATGTTCAAAACATCTTTCATTTTCTGGTAGCTTTCTTTTCTGCTGTTTTCATCTTTGCGGTTGATCAATACCGATCCTCTTTTGTAGATGATGCCAAAAAGTGGAATGCGCGACATTTCAATTTTGGCGATGGTCTTGTTTGCTCCGGGAATACCCGGACTCGAAAGCGGAACATCCATGAAGGAATTGTGGTTGCAAACAACAATGTAGTTTTCACCAGGTTGAAAATTTTCTTTGCCGCTGATCTTTACTTTGATGAAGCTGAGCGGAAAATAAAGTGCCATCCACATTCTGCTGAATCGTATCATCCAAACAGTGCTCGCGGGTTCACCAAAAATTCCTGCAGCCCAAATGGGAATAAGAAATATCAGCATGGTTCCAATGAATGCAATAGCTGACCAAACAGCCAATATTCTTGCTAAAATATTTTTAATCATGTGAAGATTTTATCAACCAATCGATTGGGTCTAAGCCATGCTCGATCAGGTATTGATTGGTTTTTGAAAAATGTCTGCATCCATAAAAACCCTTGTCAGCCGCAAAGGGTGAAGGGTGTGCAGCTTTCAGCACAAGGTGTTTCTTTTGGTCGATATGTGCTCCTTTTTCTTTTGCAAAATTTCCCCAAAGCAAGAAGACGAGCTGTTCTTTTTCTTGATTCAATTTTTGTATCACTGCATCGGTGAACAGACTCCATCCAATACCTGCGTGTGAATTTGGCTGATTTGCTCTAACGGTTAATGTTGCATTCAAGAGCAATACGCCCTGTTTTGCCCAATGCGTAAGATTGCCATAGTCTCTTGGCATTTTTACGCCAAGGTCTGATTCAATTTCTTTGTACATATTGATCAAGGAGGGAGGGGGCTTGATTCCAGCTTGAACGGAAAAGCTCAAACCATGCGCCTGACCTGGACCATGATAGGGGTCCTGGCCGATGATCACCACTTTTACTTCATTGAAATCAGTTGTATTGAATGCATTGAAAATCATAGGTCCAGGCGGGTAAATCCTTACCTGGCTTTGTTTTTCAATCTTCAGTTGATCGGTGATTCTGATGAAATAATCCTGCTGAAACTCTTTGTAGAGCACTTCTTTCCATCCCTTCGCAATCTGTACATCCATTGTTGATTATTGCCTTTGTCTGCAAACTAAAAAAAATTATCTTTGCACCCTCATTGATCCACTGGTCCCGTAGCTCAGCTGGATAGAGCGGCAGCCTTCTAAGCTGTAGGTCATTGGTTCGAATCCAATCGGGATCACACTTTCACTTGTAATTTACCCCTTAAAAAGCTGATTTTCTTCATTTTATGCCTTTTTGATGGGGCTTATTCACATTTAATTAAACATTGCTTAAACGCTGCATAAAATAAATTTTTTTGTTTTGCCTGTTGACAGTATTTTAACTTCCTAAAATTTCTAATTTTTAAAACCAAAACAAGTGTTTATGACAAAACAATTGCATTTGCCAAGGTTGGGTAGATTGTTGCTTACAACGATCTTACTAACCTGCCTTGTCGGTTTTGCTGTTGCACAGCAAACCGTGAGTGGAAAAGTCACCGATGCGGAGACGCGTGCTCCTCTAGGTGGTGTGTCAGTTCTTGCCAAAGGTTCTACCAGTGGTACTGCAACTGATGCAGAAGGTAACTTTAAAATTGAATTGAAAGCAGATCAAAAAATCTTGACTTTCAGTTTCAATGGTTATGTAAGCAGAGATGTTGCAGCTTCTGCAAGCATGAATGTTGCACTTGAAGTGGATGTAAAAGCCCTTCAATCTATTGTTGTAACAGGTTATGCAGCTCAGCGTAAAAAAGATATTACCGGCGCGGTTGCTGTAGTGGATGCCAAGCAATTGGCTGCTACGCCTGCTGCTTCTGTAACACAGATGCTACAGGGTAAGGCTTCTGGTGTGATTGTTGGTAACGACAACTCTCCTGGAGGTGGTACCATGGTGCGTATCCGTGGATTCGGTACAATCAACAACAACTCTCCTTTGTATGTAGTGGATGGTGTACCAACACAGGGTACCCTCAACCAGCTCAATCCATACGATATTGAAAGCATGCAGGTATTGAAAGATGCATCTGCTGCGTCCATCTATGGTGCGCGTGCTGCGAATGGAGTTGTGATCATCACCACCAAAAAAGGTAAAGCAGGTGATCCCAAAATTTCCTTTGATTACTACACAGGTACACAGACTCCAGGCAAATTGCTTGATCTCTTGAATGCAGAAGAGTTGGGTAAATATTTGTTCAAAGCCGACGTAGGTGCAGGCAGAACTCCATGGGTTACTTCACCTTCAGCTCAGTACAGATTTGATCAGAGCGGTAATGTTACCATGGCTGATTACATCAATCCAAACGTGTTTGGTACAACCCTTCCAGCTAACATTTCATATACCAATGATATTTCTGATCCAGACTTCCTTAAAACGAAGTTCAATATCATGATGGCGAACAAGGCCGGAACCAATTGGCAGGATGCAATTTTTGATCCAGCTCCTATTTCCAATTATCAAATTGGTGCTTCAGGTGGTTCCAAGAATGCGAAATACTCTTTCTCAGGAAACTATTTCAAGCAGGATGGTATTTTAAGATATACCAATTACGATCGTATGTCAATCAGAGCAAACACGGAGTTTACCCAAGGTAAATTGACATTGGGTGAGAACTTGACTGTTTCTTATGACAGACGTGTTGGTATCACCAATAACCAAGAATCAAATCCTATCATGTTGGCTTGGCGTATACACCCAATTATTCCTTTATTTGATATT
>Ga0209358_10003029_pt1 | contig 12533 bp, 14 predicted proteins | sample LauGreFa1BDMLBSN_2_FD_187574 | JGI IMG/M metagenome (GOLD analysis project Ga0209358, IMG submission 187574) | Freshwater lake microbial communities from Lake Michigan, USA - Fa13.BD.MLB.SN (SPAdes) (version 2) | ecosystem: Environmental > Aquatic > Freshwater > Lake | place: Lake Michigan, USA...
GGTCATCGTGGGTATGATAAAACAGATGAAGAAATTCGTTATGATGACCTTTACATGATACATAGTGGCAAATGGATATTTATTCGTTTTAATCCCGATTCAAATGTGAGTAAAACTGATATTGATGATAAATTGGATAAACTGATAGATACTATGGAACAATGTATTGGACGAATTGAACAAGAAGAAAATACGGAATTAGTTGAAATAATAAAATTGTATTGTTAAAGTAAAATAGTTGGCACCAACTAATTCGTTAAATTTTAGCAAAAATAATAAATAGGTATATTAACTGAACATATATCAGTTATAGTCGCTCTCATGGCTTAGTGGTTAAAGCAGCTGCTTAGTAAGCAGCAGACCCGAGTTCGATTCTCGGTGGGAGCTCTCTGTAAATATATTCAACAACATTTGAATATATTTTCTTGATTTGTTTGTTATAATAAATAAATTTAATTTTTATGCTCTACTATATTAAATGCCGAGCAATGGAAGTTTTTGGTTTGGTGGTTCTATGGGATTTCCCGGATTTTTATATAAAAAGAATACTGGAGTTGGAGGGCGCCTAAGTACCAAAATGGCACCAGGAGGAAATACCACTTGTAATGGCCCAACCTATATTTATAACAAATTTAAGCCAGGCGGAGGAGGTGTAGGCGCCTCTAGCATAGCGAATCGTCGTGCAAAAAATAGATTGGCTACATTATGTTCTGGAGAAAAATGTTTCCCTTGTTATCCCACACTTGGACAATACAGCAATTACACGCACAACCCGAATGGATATGTTCCGTGTCCTGCTCCTACAACTACTAACCCACCTGCTCCAATTACTTATACTATGACTTACGATGGCAATGGCAACACGGGGGGAACTGCTCCAGTCGATAGTTCATCTCCATATAGCCCAGGTTCCTCTGTAACCATTCTTGGTGAGGGTTCATTAACAAACACCGGAGATGACTTTTATGCATGGAATACCGCGGCAGATGGTTCGGGTACTTCTTATGTACCTGGAGAGACATTTACTATTAATGAAAATACTATATTGTATGCAAGGTGGGCTTCCACTTGATAATTGGAGCAGAATAAAGCATTTCATTGCTATTGCTAAGCATTTTGTAAATATATTTAACAAATTCACATTAAATATATTTTGTACATTATAATTCATAATTTAAGAAATTCGCTTGGTGGGAATCTCAGAGGAAACAAGGTAAATAGAGTTCTCGGTAATAATGATATACTCGGTAGCGCTCTTGTAAAACTTGGCAATGGGGGAGGTATATTCATCTTCGCTCTTGACCAACAACTTCTCTCCGTTCTCCTTGACACCAACAAGTGCCTTTTTATCCAAAGAGGCGGTCCAATAGTCGAGCATAATAGGTTTGTCTTCAACGATGGATAATTTAGATGCATGTTTCAAAGTAGCCTCGCTGGGCAATTTATAGCTGGCTTCGGCGCCCCCCGTCAATTGTTTTTGTTCAGACATTATATCTATAAGAAATCGATAGTCTTTATATTAATTAAAATTAAAAGTATTTTATTTTCTCAGTGGTGTATAAAATGTCAGAATTATATTCTTTAAAATCCACAGAGACATATCTTACCGATGGAATATTTTTGGTGAATGATGTCATAGATAAGTATATACAAGTCCTAGTAGAATATTGCAATGCGGTATCAAAGCAAAAATTTGTAATAACAAGTCCAAATATGTTCAATTTTCTAATTTTACGTGGATTAGAAACGACAACCCATGTATTTAAATATGTTTTATTGTATACGCAAAATTTAGAGGCGGCTTATCATCATGCACAAAAATCCATATATTACTATCTAGAGTTCATTGTGCAAGTAGCTGAACAGAGAAATGCGTTTTTACAACTCTCGTCGAGAGATGCCATCACCTATGTATATAAAAAAACGATTTATTTGATAACCAACTTGGAATCAAAGAAATCAAAATCTGATATTGTAAACACTATCAACACATATATGCAACTTTATAAAAACATGGGAGACAACATAATAATAACAAGAAAAAATACCACGTATATATCGGTGGACGATGTAGAGAGATTAAAAACAACAATAATAGAAATAAAGACGGAAAAGAAGAAACCAAGTGAATGGGTGAAATATTTTAAGAATTTGAATGTAATAGACGACGATTGAAAACAGCAACGGCAACAGCAACAGCAACTTACAAATTCACCATAATGGTCTTCTTTCGGATTTTTTTGTTTTTATTTTTACTAGATAGCATGGTCGGGTCTTGAAGTTTAATTCCGACTTGTTTAAATTCATCCAACAATATTTTTTTTAGAAATTCATATATGACCATAAGGACGGGCTCTTGGCATTTCCCAACGATCAACACGCTGCCAGTGCGAAATATCATAAAAGACACGTCAACTATATTGACAGCAGTTTTCAGGTCTAATGCGCTCAGCCGACTGCCATGATGCGCTGCATCCAGAGGATTATAATAAAACTTGCACTGAATACCAGGATAGGAGCATGGATCATAAATGCACTGAATATTATATTTCGTCTTGAGGATGTCAAATAGCGACTCGCGATTGATATAGAATCCGCAATTAAAATTTGAGTTGATTAGAACAGTTTCCGTCGTATTGGGCAAATATTCTAATTTTTCAGGCACATAAGGCTGCATAATTTCAATGACCATGTCCAAGATTTGAAGAAACGATTCCTCCGTTTGAATGCCAGGAATCTCCAGTTTGCCAGTATTAAACACCTTGACGTGAAATTCTTTAAATCGGTCTAGATATTTCATCCGCAAAATCATGACAAAACAATTGTAGAACGCGCTCTTCTTTTTGCAACGATAACTCATCAAATCTTTCTGAGAAATGCCAATACTGACCTTACGAATATCCTTGAACTTGATTCGTCCAGTGGGATTGTTGATGCTCGTGATGACATTTTCCTCAACACATATTTCATGTAGCAATCGCGTTTGAATCAACTGCAGCTCTTCAGGATACAAGGAGTTGAACTTCATTTGTTTCTTGACGACACCTGCTCGTGTTTCAGCGTAGGGCATGATGGGAATTTGCCAAAACACTTGTTTCAAATCAATCGGGCGATTTAAATAAGATATATTTGTTTTTGTGGAAATATATATGTCAGAAGCTTTAGGACACGTTTCGTGCAAAATGTCCGCACTAATCATATTTGTATTTTCTACCATCGAGTCCGTCATGTCGTCCTCTTCGTCATCGTCGACGCATGATATGAAATTTTCCCATTCGTCGTCGATATTCAGCGACATAGGTATAACTATAGAATACCTTTAATTTCTTTAAGTCATTTTCTTTTCAATTGTTTATTTTAATCCACCCACCCTCCAAATTTTTTTATATGTAGATATTAAAATGCTGGCGTCTCAAAGTAGTGTCGCGATTCCGATTCCTCTTAGCAGTCCTACTAAAAAAACGGAATGCGTGTATAATTTCTTCGACCCGTCAAAGGCATCTCCGCCAAACGAATTCTTACGTAAACTTCAGGTTAGAATGGAAACATTTGATGCCGATTTTGTTAAAAAGCCGCTCAAACGAACCAAGGAATAGGTCAGGTGGCCTTTATAATCTTGAAAGTGCATAATGTTCTCTGCAAAGTTTAGGAATTCTGGGGTGATAGTATTTTTGTAATTACGAATGATATAATTCAAGAAATCTGTAATTATATTCTTTTTGTCCACGTTGTATGTTCTGCTCAATTGGAGAACGTATTTTACAACCACGTCTATTTTAGACGACGTTTTTATCTTGTCTATTAGCGTCTCCCAGACGTCCATGTCGATGATATGATAATGCGTGTCCAATATATCCTGATTGGATTGCATGAAGTTAACCATGCTTCGAATGTCTGATTTATACAATTGCTGCACACAATGTAATATCTCTTCGCTCATGTTAAGATTTTCGCAAACGGAGATTTTATTCAAAAATACGATGATATCCTCCTTGGGCAGCTGATTAAATCGGAGTTTGAGAAACTCATTCTGAAGTCCAATATCTATTTTACTAATGTAGTTGCAAATCAAACAAAACCGGACATTGTCTGAATAACTTTGCAATAAATATCGCAGTGCTTGTTGGGCGTTTTTTGTCATGTAGTCTACTTCGTCCAATACTACGAATTTCATACCCTCGTTAAAGAGTGGTTTTGATGTGACAAATGCGTTTATTTGGTTGCGAATCACATCAATACCTCTCTCATCGGACGCGTTTAGATGAATCATTAACCCAGCATCCTTATTATTTAACTTGGTTTGATATGCGTTTATTAAATTGATAATGGTGGTTGTTTTGCCCGTGCCGGGCGGCCCATAAAAAAGTAAATTCGGAAAATAAGAAGTTTCAATGATATTATTTAGAATCTTCTTGTTCAACGGATCTAGCACTATATCGTGGAATTGTGTCGGCCTGTGCTTTTCTACAAACGGACAATATGTATTCATTGAACTTGCTTATGTAATATGCATTATTAATTTTAAATAGTTTGAATAGTCTTTTTTACATATTTTGTATTTTTCTTGAAACACGTATTATTTATAAAAATAATTGAACGTGTAAATATATATTATGCAATATACACCTACAAAATCTACTCAGAATACTACTACTACTACTACTACGGACACTCACAACATGATCCGCGCATATTTAGAAATCATTCTTGGTCCCATGTTTTCCGGCAAAACCAGCAAATTGGCCGAAATATATAAACAATGCATGTTCTGTAATATACCCGTCGCAGTTATCAATTATGCTTTAGATACGCGTTATCATGATACTATGATGAGCACACACGACAAACATATGATTCCTTGTATTCAAACCATGATGCTTACGCCTATATGGGAAAATAACACCCAAGTCCGCGACGCAGATGTCATATTAATCAACGAAGGACAATTCTTCGAAGACTTGTACCCCGCGGTAGAATCCATGTTAAAAGCCGGCAAAAAAATATACATTTCTGGTTTAGATGGCGATTTCCAGCGCAAAAGGTTTGGGCAGATTCTGGATTTAATACCCTTGTGTGACAAGGTAACGAAATTGACTAGTCTATGCAGTATATGTAAAACAGGCGAGCCTGGAATCTTCTCTATGCGTCTTACAAGCGAAACACAGCAAACCTTGATCGGGTCAGATAATTATGTCCCAGTCTGTCGAAATTGCTACAAGTCGACATAAACACGGGTTCCGCGTAAAGTATTAACATAAACAATTTAAATTGATGCCTTTATACCTTCTTATATATGTCCGATATAACACCGATTAAACAAAAGAGAGGTAGAAAGCCCAAGGCCTTATCTACTCCTGCACCCGAAATAGTAGTAGTAAATGAAGAAGTGCCGCTCAATCCTCCACCTGCAGAAAAAATAACCATTCTTGTTTCAGAACCAGATACCACTGAAGACACGGAACCGGACGCGACTGAATCCGATGCTAAACCACTACCAAAAAAACGCGGACGCAAGCCCAAGGGCGGTAAAATCGTCCAACCTGTTGCGCCTATTGTTACCATTGAGGCAGAAAAAGAAAATATTATTTTACATCTTAAGTGCTCATTGAAAGATTTGAATATTCAACAAAACGAAGAAATCGAATCTTATAACTTTTCTTCTGAAATCGTATATGAACCGATCCACACGGACATGTCTCACATATACGTGAATAACACAACTGCATATGATGAACATGTGTATGGAGGAGCAGAACTAGAGCCTTCTCATAATAACAATGGCGAAAAAGATAACGAAACAAAAGAAATTTGGAAAAAGCTAAAGCAGCTTGAGCATAGCTTACACTTGAACAACATTAATGACAAAAAATCGGCTTGCTTTTGGTGTACACATGATTTTGACAATCCGCCTGTGTATATTCCCAAGTATTTTTTAAACGAATCGTATCACGTCTATGGTTGCTTTTGTAGCCCGGAATGTAGCGTTGCGCATTTAATGGAAGAAAATATTGATAGCTCGACGAAATTTGAGCGGTATCACTTGTTGAATCATATTTATACAAAAATTTATGATTATAAGAAGAATATTAAGCCTGCCCCTAACCCATATTACATGCTCGAAAAGTATTACGGCAATCTTTCTATACAAGAATATAGGACGCTTTTGAGCAATGAGCGGCTGTTTTTGATAGTAGACAAGCCTCTAACACGAATCATGCCCGAATTGCATCAAGACAATGAAGACTATATTATTAATAATAAAATCATTCCGACTAATAATCAAGGCATTAAAAAGAAACTTCAGCGAAAAACACCGGTTAAGACGAATATTTTCAATGAAAAATTCGGACAAGTTGCTGAGTAGTTGCGTAGCCTTTTCTAATAATTCTGTGGTCTATGCCTAAATACATACAAATATGAAATACCTTATTTGTATGTATACATCGCGAATTTACTGGATTTGTTCCGGCAACGCGACAGAACCCAGCTGTGTTCTAAGTTCACGATATATTTGCTGGTTCAAAGACGTTTGTGTCGGTGCCTTTTTTTCAGCGATTCCCATATACGCTCTGATACATTTAATTGCGTCATAATTATAAGCAGTCAACTTCTCTCTTGCAACCTCTTGGGTATAGTCAGTTTGTCTCATGACTAATAGTATTCTCTCTTCAAGATCTTCATTACTAACAAATGCAATTTTACTTTCCTTGTTTTCCTTGTCCATTAACATGGCTGGATATTTAAAAAGGGGGCGGGCTACCGCAAATACGCCGGCGCTAAAATATTGTGTAAACTATATAAAAGCATGATATTAGTATTCTGTAGACATGACTACTCAAGTATTGCCTATTGATTCATTAATGAAACAGGTATCCACGTTGATTGAACGTGAGTTATACCAAATGCTAGATAAATACATGAAGAATTACAAAAAGTACAAAAAGACCTATAAACATATTATGAAGCTTCCTGCTATTCGTAAATTGAAAGACTTTAAAAAGACGAAAGAGGGCAGCAAAGGAAACAAGGGCATTATTTCTATGTTAATTAGCCAAATAAATGAGCTTACTGCTGAAGTTTCTATGCTCAAGACCGCATTGTATAATTATGAGAATGATAATGCCGATGAACGGCACGAAGAAGAAAATATTTCCTTGAAAATAACGGAACCTGTCATTGAGGATGCTGTAGCCGACTCGGGGGCAAAAGTGTATACTACGTTGATTGAGAATACGCAAGCACAACATACAAATCTAAATATTACGCAGACCAAAGTCGTGAAACTCGATGCACCTGTTGCGGTTGTGGTGCCTGCACCTGCAGAAGAGGAAGAAGAAGAGGAGGCGGAAGAAGAAGAGGGTGAGGAAGAAGAAGAGGAGGCTGAGGAAGAAGAAGAGGAGGCTGAGGAAGAAGAGGGGGTGGAAGAAGAAGAGGAGGAGGAGGAAGAAGTCGCGGAAGAAAAAGAAGAGGAAGAAAAAGAAGAGGAGGAAGAGGAAGAGGAAGAGGAGGAAGAAGTATTCGAAATTGAAATCGATGATAAAACATATTACACAAACAACGAAGAAAATGGCATTATCTACGAAGCCCTTCCAAACGACGAGGTTGGCGATAAGATTGGATATTTAAAAGACGGCGAACCTTTTTTTACTAATATAGTATAAGGTAGTAATATGACGACAATTTGTCCGCCAGCACTCATTTATATTGTATTTTCCTTGACTCAAATCATAATCGACCTTGTAAAAGGATTATACAATACCGCGTTTATGAAATTTATAGTAATGTCCATTATTGGTTTTTTATTAAATCTATTATGTCAAGGAGGTTTAGGCATAATTTCTTGGATTATAGTATTTATTCCATTTGTTCTAATGACGATAATTACTGCAATGCTTTTGTATGCGTTTGGATTAAATGACACATCCGGTTCGTTTACACAAAACCCACAAAATATGCCGCCCACACCTATACCCACAACCCCACCTATAGAAATAATCGACCCTAGATGTTTCATTTTGCAATCATCTGTTTCTCAACAACCTCAACATGGAATGAGAGCAGGTAATATTAGTGATAATGTCTATTGCCCGTGGATGCAAAATGCGCAATAAAAATACACACACAAACAAAACAATTTAAAAATTAACACAATAAGACATGTATATGCCTTATTTTATTATAGATTTGTTTGCAAAATTTTCATATGAATTATTGTGGGTGTTTAGTTATGTGGAGATCATGGTAACACGCATTTACAATCATACTATTTTGCCAATCAAACAAAGCATCATTTTTAAATCAATTAAAGGCTTGGTGGGAGACGATGCAACCATCTGTTTTGTAAAAAACGGCGATGTTATACACAAATCAAGTAAAGAGGATACTTACTGGTTTAAAGACGATTTCGATTTTCTTGTTGACGCCTCGAAATACCATCAAGTCCTGCATAAATGCGTGCCCAACGATTTTGAGATCTACACTCTATCAAGTGTCGAGTTTATCATGTCTGAGTTGTGTGTCGGAAATGACAAATTGCAAATAAAGTTTACAAATAAGCACGAGGGATATACCTATGCCATCGTGGACAATGTAATCGACGTGAATTTTTTAATGTATTTCATTAGAAAGCATTATCATGACAAATTTTGCGATAAGTTTAATATGCCGGTCACACAACTGGTTGAAGGATATGCCTTAAAAATTATGGACAATAATGTAAACACGATCACGATACGCGAAAATCACTCGTTGTGTTATTTAAAGGATTCCTATGTCATTACAGAACTGGTCCCCCATCCCGAACCACAACACCAAACAGAAAGTTCGCTTGAATGCCTTGATGAGCAGTTGTCCATCGATTGAACATTATAGTAAAACAATATAAAAATTATCAGTTATAGTTATACAAATGGTAACTCCCCAATCTATGTTGGCAACAAGAATGGAAGAAGAGTATCATACCTTGTCGGATAAGTGGTGCTTATGGGCTCATTTACCACATGACACGGACTGGGGGATCAATAGTTACAAGAATATTTACACCTTTAATAGCGTCGAAGAAACTATTGCTGTAATTGAAACCTTGCCAGACATTTTAGTTAAGAATTGCATGATGTTCTTAATGCGTGAAGGAATTAAACCTACTTGGGAAGACCCGCAAAATCGTAATGGTGGTTGTTTTTCATACAAGGTTTCAAATAAACACGTCTATAATGTCTGGAAGGAATTGAGTTATGTTCTTGTAGGTGGTTCATTAAGTAGCAACAATTCTTTTGTTGCCAACGTAACGGGAATTACCATATCGCCAAAAAAAAATTTTTGTATTATAAAAATCTGGATGTCTAGCTGTGAATATCAAAACCCAAAAATTATTACAAATGATATTGCGAACTTACCTAGTCATGGGTCGCTTTTTAAGAAGCATGTTCCCGAATATTGAAATGATAAAATACAAAATATAAAATATAAAAAGCCCACATTGCAAATTTACGATTTTTCACTCCAAATCCTTTTTCAAGAAATGAAAAATGGACATTTATAAATGTCCATTTTTGGAAATCCTAAAATACTTTTGGAAAATCGAACGTTTGTGAGCATAATGAAAAATTAGCGTCTCGCGGCTGAAAAAAAATAAAAAAAATGTGACGCTAATTTTTTTATTTTTTGTGGCGGATTTTTCACCGGGATTTTTTCGGTTGCTTATATATGACAACTTTAGCAACTTTTAGCAACAATTTTATCCCTGAAAAATCCCACAAATATCAATGTGTGTTATGTCACTATAATACAGATATAACGAAGGATTATATGAAACATCTTCGCACCATAAAACATAAAAATCGAGAATTTTCAACCAAAACATCTGAATTTGTCCTAAAAAAATCCTCAATAGTAATATCGTGTACGAATTGCAATAAAACGTATAAAGATAAAACTGGCATGTGGCGCCACAAAAAAAAGTGTCCAATCATAAATCTCCCAATTGAAATTCCGCCGCAGCCATCCCCTGCCCCACCTTCACATTCCTCAACAGAAGATATGCAAATGAATATTATACTTGAACTTGTCAAACAAAATCAAGAATTCAAAAATTTGCTAATACAACAAAGCAACCAGATGATGGAACAAAATAACCAGATGATGGAACAAAATAAAACCATTATAGAGGTTGCAAAAAATAATCAAATCAACAATAATACTATCAGCAACAGCCACAACAACAATAACAACAAGACATTCAATCTACAATTCTTCTTGAACGAGACCTGCAAAGATGCCATGAATATGAAAGATTTCATCAAATCGCTGGAATTGAGTTTGCCGGAGCTGGAAAAAATGGGCGAAATCGGTTTTGCCGAAGGCATGTCTCGTGTCTTTATCAACCGCCTGAATAGCTTGGATATAACCAAGAGACCAATTCATTGCAGTGACGTCAAGAGAGAAATCATACACATAAAAGACGATAACAAGTGGGAGATGGACAACGCGAACCTAGATAGACTGAGAAAAATTATCAAGCAACTTACTATCAAGAATATCCTGAAGGTGGACGATTGGAAAAAGGCAAATCAAGGTTGCACGGAATACAACAGCAGGAAAAATGCCCAGTACTTGAAAATCAATATGGAAGCCATCGGTCCAGTCGACGATGCAGAAGTGAAGCGGGACTTTGGCAAGATAATCCGCAGGGTAGCTGAACATACCGCAATCGACAAGAAGTATTTGTCAGCATGAACCAAATTTATTTTGTTATATTATATTATATGATATCAATTCAAAACGTTATTGAGCATGTTTATAAACACTTGAAAAGCACAAAAGGCGGTAAAAACGCGGATTACATTCCCGAATTAAAAAAGGTTAACCCAAATTCGTATGCGATTTCGGTGTATACCATTAACGGCGACGCATACAATGTCGGCATGTGCGACAAGGAATTCGCCCTTGAATCCGCCAGCAAAGTGTTCAGCTTGGCTCTTGCACTAAAATCAAAGGGTATTACAAAGGTCAAGCAAATGATTGGCACGGAGCAAACGGCTACCGTATTCAACTCCGTCGCAGCCATTGAAGAATCCGCAAATCATACCTTGAACTCCTTTGAAAACGGCGGGGCCATGGCGACTACCAGTATATCCTATGAAAAAAGCAAGTCCAAATTTGAAAAGAAGATATTTGATAATATGAGCAAGTTTGCTGGGCGTCGGTTGACATATTCACGTTCCATATACAACTCGGAATATAGCAATAGCGACCACAATCGCGCGATTGCCTACTTGTTGAAATCCTATAAGCGCTTCTATGGAGACGTAGAAGATACGTTGGACGTTTACACCAGACAATGCTCTGCGTTGGTCACGAGTGAAGACGTGGCGGTTATGGCGGCCACATTGGCCAATGGCGGCATCAATCCCAAAACGGGCGAGCGTGCTATTGACGCCAAATATATTCCGTATATTTTAACCCATATGGTCGCCAATGGATTGTATGAGTATTCTGAAACATGGCTTACAAATGTCGGCCTTCCTGCTAAGAGCGGAGTCGGGGGTGTTTTGCTTATTGTTGTGCCGGGTCTCATGGGCATTGGCATTATTTCGCCTCCCTTGGACGAGCACGGAAATAGCGTAAAGGGAATCAAGACTGCAGAGGCCTTGTCCAAAATGCTGAACTTGGGCATCTTCAATCGAAACCAGCCTTGTAAGATGTAACATGACCGCATCAAAATATTGTGTATAATAATTTATTTTATTACGTAAATTATTATTCAATTAGCACTTCGCAGCACTTCGCAGCACTTCGCATCACTTCGCAGCACTTCGCATCACTTCGCATTACAAGGATTTTGTTATTTGAATGGAGAACCTACCATTTGTAGTGTAACTAGCACTTGCAAGTTGATATAATGTAAATGTTACTGAAGTTACACCCGCATTCGTCGTAATAGTATCTATTACAGAACCAGATATTCTATGAATACCACTACTACCACCAGTATCAAATACAGCAAGGGCCGTGGGAAAGCTTACATTACAAGCCCTAAAACTAGTAGCAACTACAACATTGCTTGCATCTATATACGCCTCGGCATAATTTAGTCCACCAGCGCCTGTTCCTGACTCATTCACAAACCAGCTAATCGTATATTTGGTGTTGGGTTCTAGTCCATTCAATGTTATTGGTTGGACTGTTGATCTAGCAATCAAAAAATTAGTTAAAGCTAGACCTGAAATATCTACAACTAGAATCTGCGTTGAAAGTGTACTAGCAGGTCCAGTTGGTCCAATACTACCCGTAGCACCAGTTGAACCAGTTGTACCGGTTGTACCAGTTGTACCAGTTGTACCAGTTGTACCGGTTGTACCAGTTGGTCCCGTTGAACCAGACGACCCCGTAGGACCAGTGTGACCAGTAGGTCCAGTAATACCGGTAGGCCCGGTAGATCCGGTAGATCCGGTAGAACCAGTAGAACCGGTAGATCCGGTTGATCCGGTAGATCCAGTTGATCCGGTAGAACCAGTTGGTCCCGTTGAACCAGT
>Ga0209358_10003031_pt1 | contig 12532 bp, 12 predicted proteins | sample LauGreFa1BDMLBSN_2_FD_187574 | JGI IMG/M metagenome (GOLD analysis project Ga0209358, IMG submission 187574) | Freshwater lake microbial communities from Lake Michigan, USA - Fa13.BD.MLB.SN (SPAdes) (version 2) | ecosystem: Environmental > Aquatic > Freshwater > Lake | place: Lake Michigan, USA...
ATGGCAACAGGCACAGTTAAGTGGTTCAACTCTGAAAAGGGTTTCGGTTTCATTGCAGTTGATGGTGGCGGACAAGATGTATTCGTTCACTACTCAGCAATCCAAGGAAACGGTTACAAGTCCCTTGAAGAGGGTCAGGCAGTTTCATTTGAGGTCGTCCAGGGTCCAAAGGGTCCACAGGCTGACGCAGTAAATCCTGCTTAATTAAAAAACACTTACAAATAAGGCTCGCTCAAGAAATTGAGCGGGTCTTATTTCATTCTATTTTCAGAGAATCCAGGAACTTCTGTTCGGACTCTAAACAAGCTGCCTGCTAAAGGTTGAGTAGATAGCTCACTAGCGCTGAGTTGATAGCGAGCAGTAGTGATGTATAAATCTTTTAGATCAACGCCTCCGAAGGTCATGCTTGTTACTTTAGTAACCGGAAGTTGAATTGAATCTTCGATGAACCCTGCAGAATTTATCTTAAGAATCTGAGAACCACCCCACATCGCTACCCAAAGACTCCCCTCTCGATCTATCGTCAACCCGTCGGGGATTCCATCTTTGGCTTGGAAATGAATTAGTGTTCTTGGATTGGAAACATCTCCAGAATCAAGGTTGTAATCGTAAACTTGAATACTCTGTGTTAAGGAATCAACAAAATACATACTTGTCGAATCACTGTTCCAGCAAATGCCATTACTTACTCCAACTTGAGGCACTAAAACTTTATATCCGCTGTTGGGCGTAAACGTATACAAAGCACCAGTATGCGGCTCCGGGTTATAACCCATAGTGCCTGCTAAGAATCGGCCACGTGCATCAACTGCCCCATCATTAAATCTGATATCAGGACTATTGATAACTTTGTTAAATGAAGTTACCGATCTTGATTCATGTTCGTAATGAGCAAATCCATCCCGTAGCGCAAGCCATAGGTTAAAATTCTCGGTTAGAGCGAGCGAACCTACTTGCCTATCGAGCTGAAACTCAGTTTGCACTCCTTGATCTGGCGAAAAGAAGAGAATTTTGCCTTGTGTAACATCAAGCCAAATTAGCTCTTGCTTTTGGTCATCCCAGATAGGGCCTTCTCCAAGATCTGCGTCATATTCATGCGCAAGTTCAACCTCATGAATCATCTCTGAACTCGAGCACTTCCCCCTGCAGCCAATTTTTTAACCTCGCTTAGCGTAGCCATGCTTGTATCTCCAGGTGTTGTCATAGCCAAAGCTCCATGCGCCAAACCAAAATTGAGTGATTCCGTGATTGAGAGTTTGTTAAGCAATCCATAAATCAAGCCAGAGGCGAAACTGTCTCCCCCGCCAACTCGGTCGAAAATCTCCAGTCCCTCATACATCTTTCCGTGCGCAAATCCCTCTTGCCTATCCCAAGCTATTCCAGTCCAATCATTATCTGAGGCTGAATTCACGGTTCTGAGGGTTACGCCAACGACTTCGAGTTGGGTGAATTCTCCCACCGCAACCTTGATCATTTGCTCATACGATGCAAAGTCGAGTGATTTGTAGTTCTCATCCACACCCGGAATTTCAAGTCCAAGCGCTACTTCAAAATCCTCTTCATTACCGATCAGCACATCGACATACTCAGAGAGTTCTCTATTTACTTCTTGTGCACGGCTCATTCCGCCCTGCGACATCCAAAGGCTCGGGCGATAATTTAAGTCATAAGAAATCTTCGTTCCATGCTTGCGCGCTGCCTTCATAGCTGCCCGGGCAACTTCAAAGGTAGAAGAAGAGAGGGCGGCGAAGATTCCACCTGTGTGGAGCCACTTTGAACCTAGTTCCCCAAAAATGTGGTCCCAATCAAAGTCATTCGGATTCAGTTGAGAGACGGCCGTATATCCTCGATCTGATACACCGACAGCCCCACGAACGCCAAAGCCTCGTTCAGTGAAGTTTAAACCATTTCTGGTTTCACGGCCGACTCCATCAAATTTAGCCATCTTAATAAATCGTGGGTCTACTCCTCCTTGTGAAATAAGGTCAAGAAGTAAATGCCCAACTTCATTCTCGGCAAATGCTGTAACCACTGAAGTCTTAAGCCCAAAACATTTATGTAATCCTCGAGCTACGTTGTATTCACCGCCGCCTTCCCAAACGTCAAATGAGCGGGTAGTTCGAATGCGACGATCACCTGGGTCTAGGCGCAGCATGACCTCTCCTAGTGAAATCTCATCAAAAAGAACGTTGTCTCTGATATTCATCTCAAGAACTACCTCTCTTTACTGCAGCAACCGCGCCCGTAATGTCACTCCTTAAGCCATCAAAATCACCAGAACTTATTCGCTTCTTCGACACCATCCAACTTCCACCTACTGCTGGAATATTCGGCTCTGCAAGGTACGAAGGCGCTAGCTCTTCGGTGATACCGCCCGTAGGAATGAATGAAAGAGAAGAAAAAGGGGCGCTCATTGCCTGAATAGCTTTAATTCCACCCAAAGTCTCAGCAGGAAAAAACTTTAGATACTTCAATCCAAATGAGAGGCCACGCATCATTTCCGATGGACTTGAAACTCCCGGCAAGTAAGGAAGTCCCAGATTTAGCGAATGTTCGACCAGGCTATTTTCGAACCCAGGTGAAACCGCGAAGTCTAGATCTAACTGCGAAGCCCTACTCAATTGCTCTGCTGAAGTAACAGAGCCAACACCAACCGAAAGACCATCAACTTTCTTGAAATTTTCAATTGCTTCCCAAGCTGAATCGGTTCGGAGCGTCACTTCAACAATTGGTAGGCCACACTCAACAAGGGCGGAACCAATCTCATGAGCCCTGGAGGGATCATCTAGGACAAGAACTGGAATAATTCTATGGGTAAGAGTTTTTGCAAGATTCATAGCGGTGCTCTAATTCTTAACCATATAGCCGCCATCAGAAATGACGACAGACCCTGTCATAAATGAAGAATCGGCGCTGCTCAACCAATAAATAACTTTGGCAATCTCTTGGGGTGTGCCGACGCGATTAAGCGCATGCATCTGTTCAACGTTCTTTCTATACTGGACAGGATCATCGGATAGCTCTAATCCTGCAACAGTGAAGGGGGTTTCAATCCAACCTGGAGCAACTGCATTGACTCTAATCTTTGGAGCTAATTCTAAAGAAAGTGATTTGGTCAGAGAATCTACAGCGCCTTTAGTTGCGCAGTATGCAGCGTAGCCATGTGAACCTATGTAGCCAGAAATAGAGCTCATATTCACAATTGCTGGGGCATTGGTCTTTTCCAAGAATTGCTTTGAATGTTTAATGGCACAGACCATGCCATTAACATTTACATCAAACATGTCGCGCCACTCATTTATGTCTGCCTGCTCGATAGGGCTAAAGTAATTTCTACCTGCAATATTTACTAATGCGTCTAAAGCAACGTTTTTTTCCTTAAAATTTACAGATATACGCTTCCACATTTCTTCATCGGTAATTGAACCCGGGAAAAACTCATCAGCAGCACCATTCGTAACTTCAGCCTTATCGGTTCCATAAACGTGATAGCCATGGCTTTTAAACTCATCTGCGCAAGCTCGACCTATCCCTCCATTAACTCCGGTGATTAGGACAGACTTCATTGGAGCTTAAGCAAACTATGGGTCACAACCACTCCTGACTTAGGTGGAAGAATTACCTTATCCCCAATTGATGATTTCTCCCCTACGATAAACAGAGATTTGCCCTGGCCTAAGGCAACTTCTGGCTGGAACTCGACCTGTGACGCCGTCGTATTCACAAGGACGGTAACAGCTTCATGATTCAAAGTATGCGTAAGCCCAAACACTTCGTGAGGGGTCTCGGATGATGTCCACCAATGTGGTTTTCCTTTTCTCCATACCTCTTCGCCCTTGACTGATGAAATCTGAGGCAATAGATCTTCTATGCCTTCTTCTCCGCCCACAAACATCATGAATGGGCCTGGCAATAACCCAAAAATCAAAGTGAGTAGGCGAACGGTCGAAAGATCAAACTGCTCTCTTCGCCACTTCTTTCCCCAGCTCGGCCACCAGAACGTGTCATGCGAATCTATGTGGTGAGCTGTCATGGAGCCAAGTGGCAAGAGCAGATCACGATCACGGATCCATCTCGCAAGATCTTTACCACTCTCGATTCCCCATGGTTTCTGACTAGAAGCATCTCCAATAGATGTAACCAACCACTGTTCATCGTAGTTATAGTTCAAATCCATAGATCTTCTCAGACTCAAACCAGATGGTTCTGTGTAAAAGAGTAGTTCTGGGTTTATCCCCTTCATAATTGGGCGCATCTTCTCAAAGAGAGCAGTACACGCAAGTGCAGATGCTCCAGCACGATAACGTGCCCACGGTGCCCAATTATAGAAATCATTGTAGGTTGGAGCATCAAATCTAAAACCATCGATTCCCAGTTCTAAAACCAAATATCTCATCGAATCAATGAAGTAGCTCTTCCAACTATCACTCCTTGCATCAAAGGCTTTTGTATAAACGCCGGTAATATCTCCGCTAGAGTTACGGTAGAACCACTCTGGATTACTCTCTTCGAGTTCAGTCTTAGCGGGGCTTCCTCCAGACCAGTAAGGTTCAAAATCGATGATGTGGCGCGACCATGCGATCAAGTAGTTATGCCAATCCTTAACATCTGAGCTAAAACTATCTGAAGTGTCTGAATTTATGAGGTCATTGAAAGGACCGCTTCTGACTCCATCAGCTGCAATCTTGATAATCTCTTGGTCAAGAATTCCATGGAGTAGTACATCCAAGATAACTTTAATCCCTCTTTTGTGCGCCTGAACAACAAGATCTTTTATCTCTTCTTTGTTTCCATAGGAAACATCAACGTTCTTGTAGTCATGTACGTTATAGCTAGGGTAAGGCTGTCTCGGCATCAATTGAATACAGGAGAATCCAAGTTTCTTGATTCTGTCTAGATCGCCGGTGAGATTGCTGACTTCAGGATATGGTGAGTACTTATTCACTTGAGCAAAGACAGAGAAACCTATTTGGGCTTCAAATATCATCGCCTGCTTTATCCAAGTTGGAGGATTATTTGGTGAATTTATTCCTTTATCCTGTAGCCAACTCGCAAAAACTGGAGCAAATGAATGGAAACTTCCTGGAGTAAGGTCCAGACTCACAAGCGGAAGGCAAATCCGGTCGATTTCAGATAAATCTGAGCCAAAATTACTCTTTATCTGTAACTTGAAGCTCTCTGGGGAGAGCGCTTCAAAGAGAACTTCTGGAATTTCAATATCGTTGTCGGCCCACAAGACAATTGCTTGATTCTGCTGAGACAAATGGACTAGAGATGCCGAACCGCGTAATCCGCCAAGTGGTGAGACCCCAACAGACTGAGTGATCTGCTCCAAGTTTAAATCGGCTCGCATGCCATTTCCTGGAATGTTCAACGTCCATGGACCAGGTAACAAATCAGTTTTGAAATCTAACGTTACGTTCCTGATGATGGTTTCTGAATGACGCAGTATCAATCGAATCGAAACAGCTGGACCATGGGCACCAAACACATATTCGATATGGGCTGGTACTGAACCAATCATCACTGGAATTACCCACGTGCTTCCCAACCTCATTGAATCTAGTTTTGGTTCACCAGTTCGCACGACAGAGCTCAAGAATTGAGTATCGAAATACTCAATACCGCCTGTGGGGGCTCTACGTTCCCCGCCACTAATTTCTAAGGTAATCCCAGCAGTAATTGCTGATACTGCACTATGCGGCTTCTCTTCGCGACCTATTGATGTAATCAGACCTGATTCGTCAGCTACTTCTATCCAGTGGCTAGATTCTTGAGAACGTAATTTCAACTTTCTCTCCGAATTTATCTTGTAAGTCTTCCTGAGAACCATCGGTGCCCAAGAAGTGAAAGAACAATCACTAGTCCAAATCCAAGTGAAGTCCAGTATCCATCAAGTCCAGATGCAACCACACCGACTTGGATAAACACAACGGTTGCAGCTCCGATCACTAGGCCTCCGATTGTGCCTCTACCACCTGTGACAGGAGTTCCTCCCACAAAGACGGCAGCGAGAACTGGCAGCAAATACCCTTCTCCCATAGTTGCAAAGTAAGTCGAGTTAAGAAGTATCGCAATCATTGCAGTGATTGCGCTGGTGATTCCTACTATTACAAATGCCAAAGTTTTGGTGCGTTCGATATTGACACCCATCGCACGTCCTGCCTCTGGGTTATCACCGGCAACATGCACATGTATGCCGAACTTGTGGCGGTGAAGTATTAGCCCGAGGACAAGAGCTACTCCCAGGCTCCAGAACATTTGAGCTGGAATTGGTCCCCAGCTTCCTACAACGATTCTCCTAACCCATGTGCCATCCATATCGCTCAACATTCGAACTTCACCTCTGTTGAGAATGTTGGTCAATCCGATCAAGGCAAAGTTCATTCCTAGAGTTGTGATTAGTGAAGATAGGCCAAGCTTTGTGACGAGTAAACCATTGATGTATCCGCATGCGGTGCCCACTACGATGGCTGCGATTGCAGCAATTCCAAAATTCAACTGCGTCTGCTCAAGCGTCCAGGCAAACGCCAGCCCTGACAGAGCGATTATTGAAGGAAACGAAAGATCAATTTCTCCTGCGACAGTGATATAAACCAGACCCAATCCCACAATCGTGAACAAAGGGAGTGAGAGGAACACTGCGGTATAGATTCCGAAGTCCAAAAAGACCCCAGGTGATGTAATCATGAATGCAATAATCATGATGAAGAAGAAAATAGACGCGCCTACTACTGGGCGCAACTTTTCAGGAATTTGCAGCTTCTTGCTCGCAGACATATTTACTCTCTATTTCTTCGCAAAATTGTGTAGGTGGGCAACAAATTGATCTGCGGTCATATCGCCCTTTGGAGCATCAAATACAACCTTGCCACGTTCGAGAATCACGAAACGGTCAGCTACCGCATGTGCATCCCAAGGATTGTGGCTGATGAAAATCACAGACCTTCCTTCTTGCTTCAAATTTCTAATGAAATCCATAACCTCAGCGGCTTCGGAGAGCGCCATTGCAGTAGTCGGCTCATCCAGGAGCACCAACTGGGAATCAAAGAGAATTGCTCTAGAGATTGCAACGCCTTGACGTTCTCCACCAGAGAGTTTGTTCACGCTGGAACTAGGTGTCCAAACTTTTGAAGTGTAGCCAATTGTTCGCATGAGCTTTTCAGTTTGTGCAATTTCCTCTTTGCGCTTTACAAACCCAAGCGCATTGGTTTTCTCTCTCCCTAAGAAAACGTTTGCATAAATGCTTTGTTGTTCGGAGAGCGCCCGATTCTGGTGAACGGTTTCTATACCAAGAGTTCGCGCTTTGGCTGAGTTCCAATTTCGAACTAAGTCGCCTTTAAAGTAGATCTCGCTGCCTGAATCTGGCTTTTCAGTGCCAGAGATGATCTTAGTGAGCGTTGATTTTCCTGCGCCATTATCTCCAACCAGAGAGACGATTTCTCCGGGATAGAGTTCGAGGTTTATGCCTTCGAGAGCATAAACCCGACCGAAAGACTTACTTACATTAACCAATTTAACTAAAGGTGTTCTGCTCATAACTTATTTTCTCTCTCGGTCGGGTTTATGTCTATATCTCTATGCTTTAACGGAATCCGGCTGGAAGTGCAGCTACAGTCTTGTAATTTGCTGTAGTAACAAATCCTGCAGATGTATCCACGCTAGATGCAGATAGGCCGAACTTCTTCTGTAAGCAAAGAGAGACAATTGGAACATACCCCTGCTTGAATGGTTCTTGGTCTGCACTCAACTGAATATGACCACTCTCAAAACCTGCAAGAACGGTTTTGCCTAGATCGAATCCAGATACCTTTACTGCACCAGCCTTAAGGTTTGCAGCCTTAAAGTAGTTTGGCATGTTTCCAAGAACTGGACCTGCGGCAACGATAAGCTTCAAGTTAGAAGCTGCCTTGATGCTTGCAGTCAATGTTGGAGTTACCAATTCTGGGTTGCCGTTTGTATCACCAAGTGGCTGGAGATTTAGCTTTGTAACTTTGATGCCCTTCTTCTCGAGAGCTTTCACAGTGCCATCTTCTCGATCAGATCGTCCCGGGACACCAAAGGTGCCAATTACAATTGCGGCATCTCCACGCTTGAGAGCAAAGTCTTTGATTGAGCGCTCAGCAAGAAGTTTGCCCATTAGTGAAAGATTGGCTCCAACGAACCCACCATTCAATTCGGCAATTGACTTAGAAGCTGGAACGTTTGCAAAGTCCACGAGAATTCCAGCTGACTTAGCTTGCTTGGCTAGCGGAAGGATTGCAGCATCTCCAGGGTGGCCCATAAATGAGATCGCATCTGGCTTCTTGGCAATTTCTTCACGGAACTGATTTACCATTGTTGGGAAATCCCACTTAGAGCTAATAATGGTTACATCTGCACCGGTATCGGCTGCTGCTTGGCGAGCACCTTTTTCTAGAATGTCAGAGAAACTATCTGCAGTTCCTCCTTTGAAATAACTAATCTTGACATCTGAGCACCATGAGGCAGCTGTAGAAGTTGTCGCAGTAGATGTGGATATCAAGAGAGAAGCACCCAAAACACCGATGGCAGTGAGCGCTGTTGATCGACGCAAAGTCTTCATCTCGAACCTTTCTTTATCTTTGTTGGCTGTCTGACTTGTCAGACAGGGGGTCTTGGTGGGAGAGTCTGCTCTTGGGAAAAGAAGTTGTCAATACTCACCGCGGTTAATTCTCTCGGCGATTCGTGGCAACATCGTGAATTCGATGGAAAAGATGGAGGCTCTTGCAGAACATGAATAACGAAAATTTATCGTTCGCCACTATTGCCATCACTGGCGCCCTAGGTGGAATCGGTCGAGAAGTCACGCGCACGCTTAGCAAACTGGGCGCCCATGTAATCGCGATAGATCTTCTTGAACAAGGCGAAGGTGAGTCTGAGCTAAGAAAAATCGCACCAAACGAATCCACATATTTACAATCCAATCTCACGGACAACCAATCTCTTCGGAATGTCATTGAAAAGATGAGTGAGGGAGAATTTCCTAATGCAGTTGTAGCGCTCGCGGGAATTGTCATCTCGGGCGATCTGGTTACTCAAAGTGATGAAGATATTGAAGACGTGATTAATTGCAATTTAACCAGTCAGATAAAGCTCTCACGAGAAATCATTCATCACTGGCAAAACAAATCCATTGAAGGACAGATAATTTTCGTGAGTTCCTGGGTTGATCATGTGCCATGGCCAGGTATCACGCCCTATGCTTCTTCAAAAGCAGGGCTTGTTGCACTTAGTCGTGGCATTGCTCGTGAAAATGCAAAATTTGGGATTCGATCCAATGTATTATCCCCCGGAATTGTCGACGTTGGAATGGCGGCAAAACAATGGCGAGAAGAGAATGATTACAAGTTGCGAGCTATGAGAGCAATTCCGCTAGGCAGATTACAGTCAGCTCAAGAAGTTGCAGATGGGGTTTCCTTTCTACTCGGTCCCAGGGCTCTGTATATGACTGGATCAAATCTTCTCATTGATGGCGGCGCCAGCCTCTATCCAATGGACCCAGAGGATGTGAACTAGATGGCGCAAAAGGGCTTACAGGTCACCCAAGATGAGTTGGCAAGAAACCTGACTCAAAGATTTATTCTTGGCGATGAAGCGCAGGACGGGCTTATGCCATCTGCTCGACTTCTTGCTGAAGAATTTGGAGTTTCACGTCTTTTCCTAAGAGAAGTGCTGGCAGGTTTACAAAGGCAAGGCTTAATCGAGACGGTGCCAGGAAAAGGCGTCTATGTAAAGAAGCCAGACATGCTTAATGCGGCGCGAAATGTTCATGTGGCCGTCCTTCAATCTTCAGCTACAGCACGTCATCTCATTGAGGCGCGCTCACACCTAGAAGAGCAATGTGCATCGTATGCAGCCCTAAGAGCAACTGAAGAAGATATTGAGCAAATGGAAGTAGCCTTGAGTGCATTTGATAATGCGACTTCATTAGTACCAAAGGCTCAAGCAGACATTGCGTTCCATTCCTTGCTTGCAAGAAGCACAAAGAACCCAGTTCTTCAAATTATGTTCGGTTCAATTACGTCCTTGGCATTTGAAACCATGCTGCGAAGCCTTTCGGATCCAGCAATCTTCCAGCTTGGTGCCCCTCTCCACCACACAATTCTCAAAGCTGTTAAGAAGAAAGATGCGGTCGCAGCTCAAAAAGCAATGTCAAAGCATCTGCATATTGCTGAAGATTCATACAAATCTGACTTAGACAGGAAATTGAGCGACATTGCAGATCGTATCGTTAAAGAGATTCTCCACTCCACTCTTACAGTTGAAGAAGTTCTGGATTCTGCCTTGCGGGATTTCAAGATTGGAATTGTGAGTTCGTAATGAGAATTACTAAGGTTGAAACTTTTGTTCATGATGACTTTCCCAACTTGTTTCACGTTGAAATTACAACGGATACCGGCCTGGTAGGGCTTGGGGAAAGTTACTATTTCGGCTCAACTATCGCTCAATTTGTCGAATCTTTTGCTGGGCCAGCAATTATTGGATTAAATCCACTCGACGCTGAAGATATTTCGCGGAGACTGACCACTTATGTAGGCCATAACAGTTCTGGGGCAGAGACCCGCGCTCGATCTGCAATTGATATCGCGCTCTGGGATATTGCTGCAAAATATAAGAATCTGCCACTGTATCGATTGCTTGGAGGAGAATCTTCAAGGAAGTTACGAATTTATAACACTTGTGCAGGCCGGATGTATATGCGCAAATCAAATCAAGGCTCATCATCTTGGGGGCTTGATGACAACTCCACCCAATATGAAGACCTAAAGGCATTTATGAGCGACGCTGGAGCACTCGCAGTCGACTTACTTTCAGAGGGCATAACTGCCATGAAGATTTGGCCGTTTGATGTGTATGCAGAAAAGAACTGGGGTGAGGAAATCTCTGACTCTGATTTGCATGAAGGCGTGGAGGTAATCAGAAAGATTAGAAACGCCGTTGGAAATCGCGTGGACATTATGGTTGAGCTTCATGCCCTTTGGAATACAAGTTCAGCAATTAAGATTTTTGAAGCAATATCTGAATTTGATATCTTCTGGGTGGAAGATCCTCTGCACCCTGACCTTGTTGACGAGTTATCTCTTCTTCGTCGTCCAGGATTTCCAAAGATTGCGCATGGTGAGACTGTCGCTAGTTTAAGTAGGGTCCAAGCGTTGACCAGAAATAATTTAGTTGACTACTTGACCCTAGACATTGGTTGGTGTGGTGGAATATCGCAGGCGCTCAAATTTGCCGCCTTAGCCCGTGAAAACAATGTAGCCATAGCCCCGCATGACTGCACAGGCCCAGTCGGATTACTTGTTGGTGCTCACTTATCAACTGCTGATTCAAATGCTGCTATTCAAGAGACAGTACGAGCAAGCTTCAGAACTTGGTACCCGCATTTAGTGTCAGGATTGCCACAGATTGATGGGGCACATTTACAGGTAAATGACACACCAGGACATGGCCTTAACCTGACTTCAGAATTCAAGAGTTCGCCAGGGATGAGGAGTTACTCACTCGTTTGATTCTCTCTAGAGAGCCATATCCCAACGAGAATTACTGCGCCCCCAAATAGTTGGCTGTTTGTCGGATTTTCACCTAGAAATAGGAATCCTGACACAAGCGCAACTACTGGAATTAGATATGAAACGCTACTTGCCCGAGCGCTACCGTAGTACGAGATCACCTGTGTATTCCAGGCATAAGCAATTCCTGAGGCAAAGACTCCGAGTGCAAGGATTGAAAATAGAGGAGCAGTCATAATTTCTAGCGCAAAAGGGTTAGAAATTGCGTAAATTGGAAGTAATGATACCGAGCTGATGGCTAATTGAATTGTAATCATTCCTTCAATTGGTTCATCACGGGAGCTCAAGAACTTGCGTATATAGGGGTATGAAATTGCAAAGCATGAAACCGCTGCGAACAGAGCAAGAACTGAAGATAGGGAGCTCTCTCCCAAGCCTTTCCATACTTCAACCAAAATAGCTATGCCGATGAATGAAACAATCAAGCCATAAACCTGAGTTCGCGTAATTCTTTCAGTTCGAAGAATTACTGAGACGAGCAGAATTGTGATTGCGGGTGTTGTGGCATTTATTAAGCCTGCCAATGTAGAGCTGAGTTGCGTCTCAGCTTTAGCAAAAAGAAAACTTGGCGCCGAATTGAGAAGAACGGAAAGGACACCAAGGTGTATCCAAAGCCTTGATGGTTTAGGAATCAAGATTCCCCTAATCTTGCACCACGTAAAAAGAGTAAGAAACCCTAAGAATGAACGTAGAAAAGTGATTTCAATAGGGGAAAAACTCTCTAGTGAGATTTTGATCAGGTAAAAGGACGTTCCCCAAGCAAGGGCAATTCCAGCGAACCTAAGTTTCATGCTGTTATCTAGCGTTAATGGCACTCCAGAACACTAGAGCAGGAAACTTGGCGCCCAGAAAATTTATCTCTACTTACTTGGCTCTGGCGGAAGTTCGCCTAACTTTTCACGCATTGCGTTAACTTCCTGGACGGGAGATAAATCTTTCCC
>Ga0209358_10003033_pt1 | contig 12522 bp, 6 predicted proteins | sample LauGreFa1BDMLBSN_2_FD_187574 | JGI IMG/M metagenome (GOLD analysis project Ga0209358, IMG submission 187574) | Freshwater lake microbial communities from Lake Michigan, USA - Fa13.BD.MLB.SN (SPAdes) (version 2) | ecosystem: Environmental > Aquatic > Freshwater > Lake | place: Lake Michigan, USA...
CATTTCAACGACTACTACCGCCTCATATAAAGGAATGCTATTAGCGGGGCAAATTACTACTGTTCCGGCTTCAGGGCATTTAACTGCAAAAACCGGTTCAACAATTCGAGTTCCTATTAATCCAGGAGAAACAGTTACAATAGCCTATTATTTTACAGCTAATTTTTCAATTGAAGGGGGAGCTGCAATTACTACGGCAACAAATTCAACAAATATATTAGAATATGCAACCTATAATTATACCGGAACTACTTCGGGCTATGTAAATATTTTGGTGGGGGGTGCTGCCTCTTTAACTACCTACTTTCCCGAAATTAAAATAGGCGCAAGATTACAATATGCTCCTACATTAACAGTGGGTGTAAACAAACAATTTCAAACAATTAATAGCGCCCTCCAAGCGGTCTCAAATATGATCCGACCAAATAATGAAAGGGTAACCATTTTGATTGACTCAGGGAATTATGAAGAGATGATTGTAATAAAAGATCAAAATATTACTTTGAAAAATGCTGCGGCAAATCCAAATACTAATTTAATTGATGAAGGAGTTAATATCGCTCCTGGTGCAGTAAGAATTACCTCTTATTACGGCGTTGGATACAATTACTTCAGTATGGGTAATGACCAAAAATGGAATCAAGAAGTATTGAATGTAAATAGAGAAAATGGTTACACTAATTATCAAAATGTTAGCGGATCTACTAATGGATCCTACTGGAATGCAACAGTAGTTGTAAACGCCAATGGATTTCAGGCCGATGATATTATCTTTGAAAATTCATTTAATCAATATATTTCTAATAAAGAGTCGCAAGATGTTTTAGTGCTGTGGACGACCGGTTCTCCAGGTTTAAGACCCACAGCTGCAGGAAATACGGGAGTTCAAAGTAGAACTTTAGTCGAAAGAGCAGCTGCCATTGCAGTTCCAAATAATATTGATAAAGTAATACTTAATAAATGCCGAGTAGTAGGCCGTCAAGACTCCTTTTTTGGAGGTTCAGGTGCTAGGGTAGTAGTCTATAAAGGAGATATTATGGGGGCTGTTGATTATATCTTTGGAGGAATGAATGCTGTTTTTTATAAATCAAATTTAAGTATGAATGTGAGTGATGCCTCAAATGATCAAGCTTATATTACCGCTGCCCAACAGTCAAGCGGAAGAGGTTTTTTAATGTACGAATGCACCGTTACAAGTGCTGTGCCTCAAGTAGAATCGGCATCACAATATAGAGCAAAACCAGGTTATTTTGGTCGTCCATGGGCAGCAAATACGAGTGAGGTTGTTTTCTATAACACCACGATAGAAACCTCAAATAATCCAACTTACTTAGGTCAATCACTCATTGTTCCATTAGGTTGGCAAAACACATTAAGCGGTAACTCAGCTGGGATGAATAATACACCAAGTAGAGCTACATGGGCAACCACTTTGACAACACCAACATTAAATGATGGAACTGCAATAAGCACCTTTAACTTTACAAAAGGAAATGATAATTGGGATCCAATACCCCAATTGATTACTAATGAAGCATTGGCTATTAGTCAATTACAATCTACTACAACAGTAAGAGCGATAGCTTATAAAAATACAATCGCCATCTCCAATGTAAAAACAGAAGCTGAAATATCTATTTACGATATTAAAGGAGTACTAGTTAAAAAAATGAATGTTAATTTGGATACAAATATTACAATGCCAATGGGACTTTGGATTGTAAAAATAAAATCAGAAGACACAATTAGTAGCTTCAAATTGGTAACTCAATAGTTGAAATTGTTAAAGATTGCATATAATTTAAAAATGTAATTACCAGAATGTTAAAATATTAAAAATGGAATTAAAAATTTTTTAATTAATAAAAACAATATTATATTTGTGTAATCGATTACAATGTTAAACAACTAAAAAAAACAATAAATTATGAAAAAAACTTTACTTACTTTTTTATTTACTATGCTGTTTTCAGCAACTTTTATCAACGCTCAAACTAAAACTTGGGATTTTAGTAATACAACTATCTGGCCTTTGACTACTGGAATAGGAAACAATGAAATGGTTGTGGATCAATTGGGTTTATTTCCAATTGCAACTAATACTAATTTTGGTGCTGTAAACGCAAGTGCTGCTACATTTTCTGATGGTTTTGCAGGGGCTAATCGCTTTCAAATGAATGGTGGTGGTGGTGTAACAGCTCCAGTTTATTTACCAGTACAACGTTATGTGTATTTTACAGTTAATGGAGGATGTACTCTTAAAGTTTGGTTTAAAACAGGTAGTAACGGTTCAACAAGAACCATTTTTTGTACAAATGGAACTACATTAATTGGTTCAGCATCTTCTAATGATTCTGCAACTGGTGGGACAAATGGTGATTTAGTAATTTTCACAACTACAATTTCTGCAGCCGCGGCATCTGTAGGAAAAATATATATTTATGGAGACCAATCCAACAACTTGTACAAAATTGAAGTTACAGGAGCAACCGTAAACACTCCATCTCTTGGATTAAATAACTTTGAATTAAATACGGTAAATGTATTTTCAAACGAAAAACAAATCAATATTTTGAATGTAACTTCTGAAACTCAAGTTAATGTATATAATATGACAGGGGCACTAGTGAAATCTTTCACAACTTCTTCTGATACTGATTTTGAATTGTTGAATTCAGGATTATATATCGTTAATGTAAATTCTAATGAAGGTCAAAAATCAGTAAAAGTTTTAGTAAAATAATAAATTTAATTCCTTCAAGGGATTCGATTTCATTCCTCATAAAAAAACCTTGCAATCTATTGCAAGGTTTTTTTATTCCTTATATTCGATACAATAACACTAATAATACTAATACCAAATCTAATAGTATACTTTTAAATTACGAAATAAAAAAAACCGTTATTGAAAAATAACGGTTTTTTTTATATAACTAGCGTTTATTTCTTAATAAAACGTTTGTTGATTATTCCTTTATTAGTTTGAATTTTAATAAAGTAACTTCCGATACTCAATTCTGAAACATCAATAGATTTTGTATCTCCTTCTACTTTTTTAACTAATAATCCAGTTAAATTATATATTGATAATGATTCTATTGTGCTTGAAGTTTCAATTGAAAGATTAGTTGAAACTGGGTTCGGGAATAATAGTGAGTTTTCCTGAAGGCTATTGGATTCTAAACCAAGCGAAGGAGTAAATACCGTCTTGATATAATACAAGTTAGTGGTTGATCCTTTGGTAATAGTATTTAAACCAATTGGTACGTTTTGTATGATAACAACTCCTGCAACTGCAGTATATGAAGTTCCGTTTAACTTAATTGTTCCTGTAAATGTTGGATCGAAAACCAATGTCAAAGTAGATAGCATAGTAGTGGTATAAGTAATCACTGTTGCAGATTCAATTTTTAACCTCGCTGTTAATGTTAATCCATCGTAGGTTGCTGAGCCGGCAGTTGAATTCATATTTGCAGAAGTGAACGTATAGAAATTACTATTTAATACTGAGGTAGTGAAATTATGAATTTGATCTCCAGGTGTCGCACCATTTATTAAGATTGTTCCGCTCGATGAAACAGGTGTACCTATAGTTCCAACAGTTGTAATTGTAAAATTTACAGCCCCAGTTGGAATGCCAGAAATGGTAACCGTTTTAGTTGTAGAATTTTTTACAAATGTAATTCCAGCAGCTGGCAACCCTGTAATATTTACATCGGTAGCATCACCTCCCCATATAAATATCATATCTTCAATTGCAGTTCCACTATTTACCGATTGGTTGTTATCTGTAGTCGAAACTAAGGTCTGACTACTTCCTGCAACAGTTGGAGATTCTCCTTGAACAAGTACTAAACTTGTTGTATATCCAGTTAAAAGGGAACTCAATCCAGTATTTAAATCATACGAAGGATCATCAACGGCATTGTTAAATGTCCAAACTAAGTCTCCTCCTGATACTCTGCCAGAATGAAGAATAACTTTGTCTCTTGCAACAGTTGGGCTATCAACAGTCAAACTATTCACATATAATGTTGGGTCGGTATCAAAATTATTATACGAATTTGCCCCTTGTTTAGATCTAATGGTACTACTAATAGTTTGGTTTCTTGAACTAACTTCAATAGCATCAAATTCAATTGGATTAGTGGTTGCATTATAAGTTACATATCTTGTTTGACCACTCATAGTGTTATTGAATGATTTAATCGTTCCTCCGTCTTCACTTGAGAAGGTTCCTGCTGCGCCTCCAAATATGTCCGAGCCTTGCATTGATGTTAACATTGGATATTTACAATTTCTAAAAAAGTTATTTTCCATAAATACCGATGATCCCATGGTTGAACCAGCGCCATATTTTGAATTTCCATCGTAGTAATTATTGTATACGTGTGCTGAGTAAAAACGAACCCTTGGATGACGAGAATCAGAATGATCATACCAATTATGGTGGTAAGTAACATATAATCCTGAAGTGGTATTTTCGCTAAGTCCTAAAAGGTTGCTTTTACCGCTATCCCAAAAATGGTTGTATGAAAAGGTACAAAATGTTGAACGTTTACAATCTAAAGCACCATCGCCTTTAATTTGATCGGCAGCACCGCCTGGGGCACCATAAAATAGGTCGCAATTGTGAATCCAAATATGATCATTATCTTGTTGTAAACCAACGTTATCTCCTTCAGAAGCATTGGTATTCATAAATCCTAAATTTCGTACTTCAATATTAGAACCTGATTTAATTCGAATTCCAAATCCATTTGCTACAGCATCTGAACCAACACCTTCAATAGTGACTGAGCTAGCTGCGTTATTTAAGTTTTCAATTACAATATCACCTCCTTCTAGTACATTGCAATCAGTTATATTTCCAATCAACCTAAAAATAAATGGCCGAGTATCTCTTCCCTTTTTTATCCCGTACAAAATATTTTGAAAACCAACACATGGGTTAACCGTTGCGCCAGTGATATTCATTGAAACGGTATTTTTAGTGTTTTGTGTGATGTATATAATTACAGCTCCTGTTTTTGGAGTACCATCTAAGTTATATCCTCCTGGAATTCTACCACCACTAAATGCAAATCCATTTCGGTCATGCGGAACAACAGTAATTGGATCAGAAATTGTTCCTGCAGTTTCCACAGCGTTAATTACAGCAGTAACTTTCACTGTATAGGTTCCAGGTGTTAGTCCAATAATATCTGCCCGAAAATAGGTTCCGTAGCTTCGTATTAATTGCGTGTCAATTTGTCTATTGGTCTGCCCACCACCAGTATAATAAACATTATAACTTGTGGCTCCTGCAACTGGTGTCCATTTTACAAAAGCGCATTCAAGCCATCCCCCAGTTTGGGTTATGGTTTGAGAAGACATTTGAATAATTGAAAAGAAAATAATTAAGAAGGATAATATTCGTTTCATAATTTATAATAACATTATGGTTATAATTTTTTTTGTAATCGATTACACAAATATAATTAATTTTTTAATTACTTGATATTAAATGAAATCAACAATTATTTTATATAAATTAGAAGAGGAATTTTTGAAGAGGAATAAAAAAAAGACAAACTGAATATGTTTGTCTTTTTTGTTTGTGGGCGATATTGATTTATCTTCAAACCAGATGTTGGATTTTCTGGAATATTTTATTGAAGAAATGAAATAAATGATAAGCATAAAAGAATTCGCGAGGGAGTTAGGTATTGTTATGAGAATGAAATATCTAGTAAAACTTAGTTTACTTTATGCGGCTTGGCGAGGTTGCGAGCTTCGAAACCGATTATTTTTGTATAAGATAAAATTTCTTGCGAAATGTAAAAGTGAATTTACTACAAAACTGTATTTGGAACATGAAACCCCGCCTTTTGGGTAGGTGCTGTTAGGCGTAGAACTACTTTTTTCCAGCACCTGTGTCGTCCGAATTATTTTTTTCGTCATCTAATTTATTATTGTCAATTAGTGAAGGGTTAATATTAATTTGATGAGATTGTGTCCCAAGTAAGTCGGAAATATTTAATGGTTTACTGATTTGATATGATTGATTTCCAAAAATGTCATTGATATTTAAAGAAGGATTTATTTGATATGACTGTGTCCCAAGCAAGTCAGAAATATTTAATGGTTTACTAATTTGATATGATTGATTGCCTAAAATATCATTAATGTTTAATCCAGAATTTATTTGATACGACTGTGTCCCAAGTAACTCGGAAATATTCAATGGTTTGTTTATTTGGTATGACTGTGATTTAAATATATCATTTATTGTGTAATTCTTTTCGTCTGAGATACGCACCTCTTTCACCTCTTTTATTGTTTTGTCCTTGAGTTGAGGAACAAGCTTTTTCTCTTTCGCAAATTGTAAAAAATTATCAGCATTGTATATCAAGATGCGGATACTTGTCAAATCAAAAAACTCTTTAATAAGTTCTTCTCTTGGTCTTATTGTTTTGCCATTTTCAATAGTCCACCAATCTTCCTTTCTGTCATCAGTTACAAATATTAACGGCTTTTTTTCTTTTTTGGAGTAATTGATAAGTTCTTTCCAAATAATTAAATCACCATAAACGTGTCTATCGCCTTTTTTTCTTTTATTTTCTAAGTCCTTGAAACCAGGCGGAACACACTCCGCATATCTGTCTTTACCCTCTATAAAAAGCTTCTTTATTTCATCTTTTGAGAATTCTTTTCCTGTTGCGTTTTCAAAAAGGTCTGTCAGTTGTTCTAAAACTTCATCTTTTGTTTTAAAGTCAGGATGAGTCTTTTTTTGTTTTTCTAATTCAGTCGAAATTTTCTTTAAAAATTCAGAATGAAGTTTACTAATATTGTCAATTACAATAGAAGGATGCTTTTTAAATTGATTTATTTGAGATTCTAAATTTTTTTCAAAATTATTCTCAAATACTTTATACAAATTCGAGTAAGAATATCCAATACCTTCAATTACGCCAACACGATTTGAATGAAACTCCAAAGCCGCTTGATGAGGCAAAAATAATTTGTCTTTTATTGTTTTTAAGGCCGTCAAAAAGTCTTTACGAGTTAAGTCAGTATACCTATATAGATTTAATAAAGTATTGGTATCAAAGGCAAATGTTCCTTTACTCCAAGCGTCATTTATTTCTTTTTCTGTTGGATCATAAAATCCGATAAATTCTTTCTTCATTTTTGTCTGTGTTGGTGACTAAGTTTTACGCCTAACTTGTATATTGGCGAAACAAATTATCGTCTACACACCCAAAATTTAGGTTGATAGGAGACTGTTTTCTTCGCTTTAACATTTAAAAGCTCATTTTGTAATTAACTAGATTGCAAATTAATCTTTGAGGATTTAATTGTATTACGGTTTTTTGGGTTTTTTTTTACGGTGTTTTTAAGGGAAATATTTAATAAGGATTACGCGATAGGATTTTCACATTTTTAAAATGTAGTTTAATAATCATTTAATTTACAATTTTACCAAACGCAATACTTGTTGAATATCACTTGTTTTTACTTTTAATAAATACACACCACTAGATTCATTTGAAAGGTCAAGTTTTATGGTATTGTAGTTATTAACTTGTTGGTTAAATATTAATCTTCCCTGTAAATCATACACTTCAATTAGCGCATCTGTTGTATTTTTATTTTCAAATAGTATTTGGTAAATGCCTTGCGATGGATTAGGAAAAACACTGAATGAGTTGTTTTTTATAGTTTCTGCAACAGATAATTGAGGTTGCATGTTTAGTTTAACAACAAATAAATCCCTACTGTTTCCTGTATTTATAGTTTGAAATGCTCCTGATGTGGTGTTAAAATCTATAGAAGAGGTTGAGCCAGTGATATAGGCGTTTGCTGAAGTATCTAGCGCAATTGAATACCCATCATCATTGTTGCTTCCGCCAATATAAGTAGAATAAATTAAGGCAGTGCCAGTAACATTAAACTTACTTGCAAAAACATCCCTTCCTCCAGCATTCGTGGTTTGAAATGCTCCAGTAGTGCAATCGAAATTCGTTGAATCAGTATATCCTGTAATGTAGGCACAACCCAAAGCATCAACGGCAATAGAATTAGTATTATCATCTCCATTGCCCCCAATATAAGTGGAATAAATCATCGCTGTTCCCGATTGATTGATTTTAGTTACGAAACCGTCATTCCCAAACACACCTTCACGGCTGGTTTGAAAAGCATTAGCACTAAGAGGAAAATTTATTGAACCTGTTGTGCCTGTTATATAGGCATTTTCGGAGGAGTCTAGTGCAATATCATAGCCTAAATCTCCTCCAAAACCACCAACAAAAGTTGAATATACCAATGCTGTACCCAAAGCATTAAGTTTAGTAATAAAAGCATCAGGCCCGCCGCCTACTGAAGATTGATAAGCACCTGGTGTAATTGGGAATCCATTAGTACCCGAACCAGTTATATATGCTCTACCTGAAGAATCAACAGCAATAGATTGACAATCTTCATTACCAATACTTCCAACAAAGGTTGAATAGACTAATGCTGTACCCGAAGCATTTATTTTACTGACAAAAACATCTATGAGGCCGCTAAGAACTGTTTGAAAAGCCCCAACACTAGTTGGAAAGTTATTTGAATTAGTAGACCCTGCAATATAGGCATTGTTGGCTGCATCAACAGCAATAGACCTGCTGTAATCACCGTTATTTCCTCCAATATAAGTAGAATAAATCAGCGCAGTACCTGTAGCATTTAGTTTGGTAATAAAACTATCAACTCCCACTCCCTTAATGGTTTGTAAAGCGCCAGCAATTACAGGGTATTGACCAGAGTCTGTGTAACCCGTTATGTATATATTGTTTTCAGTATCAATGGCATTAGAAACTGCAAAATCATTTCCACTTCCTCCAACATAAGTAGAATAAATTAAGACTGTACCCCCAGCATTGAGTTTACTTACAAAAACATCCCAGACTCCTGCATTTGTGGATTGAAAAGAGCCAGTAACAATATCGTAATTAGAAGATATAGTAACACCACATACGTAGGCATTATTAGAAGCATCTACTACAACCGAATAGGAATCTTCATGAATATTACCTCCAATATATGTTGCATAAATAAGCGGGTCTATTATTAATGTTTGGTTTTTTTCATAATCCCCTAAACCAATTGACCAACCGTCATTTTGGTTGGTAAATTTTGCATCCACTTGCTTTTTATTTTCTAGCTGATAGCAATATAAATCGGTGTTCTTTACCTCGCCAAAAAGGGTAGTAAATACCAATTCTCCTTTATTATTCAAATAGGTTTTATCGCTTCCTTCAATATTAAAAAGTATTTGGCTTGCATCTGCCCCAGGGTGTACAATATAATCGTAGCGTAACAAATTTTCTTGAAAATAATACCGAATGTCAATTCCTACATAAATTTCTTTAACAATTACTTGGCCGTATAAAGCGACATTCGACGCGTGTTTACTTTGGTCGTTGCCAATTAGATAGTTTTTATATGCAGTTTGTTTTTTTTCGCCCAGCGTGTTTACCTCAGGGTTGCTTCCAATTAAATTGTATACAACTCTTTGCCCCCAGCTTTTGTATCGCTTTTCCTCAAATTTATTAGGGTCAGAATCTGGTGCATTAGTTTCCTTAATTTCTTCAGTTTTATAAAATTCCAACTGCATCCCCTTTTTTGTTATCCAAGTATTAAGGCCACCCATTTGGGATAGGTAAAGTACTTCGCTAGGCCACTGACCTTTATTCTCTATAAAGTAAGGTTTCTTCTCATTCTCAAAATTTTGTTGGACATTTTTATTTGAATTTTTTACCTGTCCCTGCAGTTTAAGCATACAAAATATTAAGAAAGCAGAAAATAAAAGTTGAATTAGTTTCATAGATTTCGTTTTTATTAGTTTAGTAAATTAATCCTTTTTCTGACCATTTAAAATATCAAAAATCGAAAAAGTTATTTTTAACTTTGTAACAGTTTAGTTATAACTAATTCTATTCCAATATTTTGAATTATTTAATTTTCAATTTCATTTTAAACGAAAACAAGATAGTAATCTACACTAGCTTGGACTCAAAAGAATTTATTGGAAAATAAATGGTTTGGATTGTCTTGGGATTTTTACAATGTGATAAGGCTGAGTAAATACGGAATAACCATTCTGTGAGCCCATAGTAGAAAAATCGACTACTATTTGATTTTCATTTTCAATAATTGAATTAATAGTAATTGAGAAACCACTGTGTGGTCTATCATTATTGTCTAAAACTGCAATTACAATATCAGTTGTAAAGTCAACATTAGTTGTTGTAAGCGGTTGCCAAGTAAGTGGAGTAATTTGATTAAGCAAATTAGTCCACTGTGCTTGATTGGTAATTACAATATTTTGCTGTGGAATAGTTTGGTCACTAGTCATGAAACTTTTCCCTAACGTGGTAAATGGAATATTTTTTGGGGTAAAGGTTGGTTCTTCATTTCTACTACAGGATAGTAAAACAAAAAATAAAATAAAAGATAAAATTGAAAATTTACTGATTAGTAAAAAACTGTTCTTATGAGAATTGTAATTTAATGATTTCATGATTTTTAATTTAAAATTAATAAAAATAACCACGCCATTGGCGTGGTTATACTTTTTTTTTATTGTATAATTAATGTTTTTGCATCAACAATTTCTCCATCTACTATCAAGGCTACAGTGTACAAACCATTTAAATAGTTACTAATATTGAGGTTGATTGCTCTACAATTAACATCTAAAATATAATTATTAGACGTTCCGTTATTTCCAAATAAGCCAATTACCATTAAATAGGCAGAATTTGCTCCGTTTATTTTATAATTTATAGTTGCATTGTTACTACTTGGGTTTGGGGTTATACTTTCTAAAATACTTGGTTTTAAACTTACTTCAACCTCTTTATAATCCTTAAATCCGTCTGTGGTTGAAATTACTTCCAATTTGTAATTTTCAGCAATAGCACTTGCAATTTGCAAATCTTTGCCCTGAAAAATTAACACCCCTTGATTGTCATACCAATTGTATATGGCTGGTTCATTAATGTCTTGAGCGCTTATAGTTATTGGTTCATGTAAATCTACTTCTAAATCAGAAGCATTAGCTAGAAATAGACTTCTTGAGCTTTTCTTAATTTCAAAAGTTTCCCCTCCAATAATTTTTCCTGTCAAAGCCTCTTTTTGAATTACATGATATCGGAAATTAGATTTTTCAGTTAATTCTTTAGTTAAAAAGTTAAATGACAGATAAAGTTTACCTCTTTCATTTGCTTCAAAAGAAATGTTCTTTAAAATGATATTATTGCCTTTGATAATTTTTCTTTTTTCATCTTGAGTTTCCCCAAGTAAGTGTGATTGTTTGCCTCCTCTTACCCATGCTCCAAATAAAATATCGTCCATTTTAATACCAACTTCAGCTTCTTCAAAAATGGCTTTACCTGTTTCAGTATCTTCTTTTATCATCTCTAAATTGAATACTTTAGGATGATCAAAAGGGTTACCTACAGCAATTAAACCACCAATATTATTATTTTGATCTCCTATAGTATCAGGTGAAACATCCACAACAGTAATATTCTTCCATGCTATATTATTATTATTTCTAGTGTTATCAACTAGGTTAACTGACTCGGTAAAAGTCATTGGATCATTAGTGGCAATAATCCTTGATAATAGGCAAAAATGCCAAGGCTCAGTGTTAATTGTTGTAAAATCATATGGATTAGGAACTGGCCAATTAAATGTAACAATTGTTTCTTCTCCGGGTTGCAAAACTGGGATATTTAAAGTGTCAACTACACCGCCAAAAGGAGTGTTAGCAATAACATAACTACCATTCCAATGGTATGGCCAAAAAAGATCAGTTGCTGCTTTAGCCCAAGACAACTGTACTTTTTCATTTCCTGTTGAAGGAATACAACTTTTATTTATTATCCTCACTTTTACATAGTTTGGAATACCATTTGAAGAATATTCTGGATTTTGATGAATTAATCCATTATCATTTGAATTCCTGACCCAAATATTATCACTAGTCCACATTATTTGTGTATTGTTATTAGGTTCATCACCAACATCATCAGTACTATCTTTTATATATAAATCTAAAACATATGGATTTAAACCTTGTGCTGCTTGTACAGCAAGAAAAGCATTTACACGACCATAACCTAATTCTAAAGAATGTCCTAAATTATTTGGATTCCATTGATAGTTATACCCACCCACTTTTTCTGCAGTATCTTTTAAAATATTTTTTACTTGTTCTTGGGTTAAACAAGGATTTACTGAATACATCAAAGCAATAACTCCACTCACTATTGGAGCAGAAGCGGAGGTCTTATCGAAATTTATATAACTATTATTTAATGTAGTTGTAAGTATATTTCTACCTGGAGCGGAAATAAATAAATTTTCGCCATAATTTGAGCCAGTTCTATTATCGTCCTGTGTTGTAGCACCCACTGAAATTACCAAAGGATGATTTGATGGAAACGACGTATTATCTACTCCTGAGTTACCCGAAGAGGCAAC
>Ga0209358_10003034_pt1 | contig 12520 bp, 19 predicted proteins | sample LauGreFa1BDMLBSN_2_FD_187574 | JGI IMG/M metagenome (GOLD analysis project Ga0209358, IMG submission 187574) | Freshwater lake microbial communities from Lake Michigan, USA - Fa13.BD.MLB.SN (SPAdes) (version 2) | ecosystem: Environmental > Aquatic > Freshwater > Lake | place: Lake Michigan, USA...
TCTTTGTCAGTGGTAATCAGGTCGCCAGCAACCTTGCCCACGGCATCAATAATTGATCCAACAGCCAGCAAGCTCATGCTAGACCTTTCAATGTGCGGTTAATCCAACCCTTGAGGAACTTAACCTGAACGGGGTTCTTATTGCATATCTCAACATAACGGGCAATCTTTGCCAAGGCGTAGGATTCTTTGAACCGCTGGCCGTCCGTAATTTGGTTGAGTTTCTCAACTGTTTTAGCGCCAATACCGCCATCAGGCGTAGCACCAACGACAAGCTGGGCCAGCTTTACAGCCATGCCCATTCCTGCGTTTACACCAAAGTTAAAGATGCTGTTGGCTACATCTTGGTTCGTAATCTCGTTGCCTCGCATCTTGTCCCAGAACTCAGTGCGGTAGAACTCACGCACCATGCCAGTCAGCGCACCGCCAAACTCTTTTTTGTCAACCAGAGGCCAGCCATTCCACTGGGGGTTTTTGTTACGAGCAATACCAGCATAGGTCATACCGCCCGTGTCGCCGGGTACTTCGTGGAGGACATAGCCGCCCTCGTCTTTAATCATTTGCTCAAAAGCTGGTTCAAACTGAGCCATTACTGTTTACTCCTTGAAAGCATACTGCTGGCAATCTGCAACATACTAATTGCTTTATTTAGGTCTTTAGGCTCTTTGTCCCAGCCAACGGTAATCTGCCCAACAAAGCGGCCTTGCTCTGGGGGAACGCTGACACGGCAGCCAAAGGTCACACCCTTCTCAATGTACCAAAGACCTATTTCACTCTGGGGCCTAGCGTACTCGCCGCACGGTATTTCATTTGCCATTAGCGCAATCACATCATGGTTATTGGCAACACTTTGTGTAAACAAACCAACATCTAAGCCGTCATGTGTTTTGTCTCGGCCTTCCCGCGTATACGCACGGAACAGAGTTCTTGTCCCAAACAACGGGTTGACTTTAAAGATTGCCACAACCGTCGCGTCTGAGTTTTTAAACAAATGCGCCGCCACATCTTCAACCCTGTCTTCTGCAATGGTTGGGAGCTTCTTGTTCTCTTTGTACGCATCAAACAAAAACGCTTGGTTCTGCCAAAGAAAGTAGCCAGAAAACGCAAACACAGCCATGAGGATTAGCGCAAACAGTTTAAACGGACTATCCACATAGGACAGCACCTTGCTTAATACGTCTGCTGGCTTTTCGTCACTCATCCTAGTCCAATCATTCCAAGAAACTTGCTAACGATCTTGTCTGACAACTCGTCCGGCAGGAACTTGAGAAAGCCAACGGCGTACCATGCGATACATAAGCGCACGAAGATTTTGAGAAATTGGTCAAATTGCTTCTGGTACTCATTCACCGACCACACCTTGTCTTGGCGCACAAATCCATTACTTCAGCTATTCCCCAGCCCACTGCGCCCAAAAACATCACAATAATCACAATGGCAACTGCCCACTGCATCTGCTCCTCTTCGGCTTCTTTCTGCCTCTTCTCTGCGGCCTTCAACTCTGCCATCTCTTTGGCATCGTCCCTGTCCATTTCAGCTTGACGGGCTTTGGTTGCATTCCATACATCAATCCGGCCAGCCTGCATGAACAACATTTTGAGCTGCTCTTCAAACCGTTTTGCTTCATCAAGCGCCATCTCAATCTGTAGAGCCGCGCCAAGGTTGGATTTACCACCTGTACGCTTAGCCTGAAGCATGGCCTTGGTCGCAGTGCTTTTGGCATCAAAAAGTTTCGCAATGGATGGAGCCAATCCCGCTAGATCACTAGCAACTTTGCTGGCTTTCTTAACGACACTGATCGCACTTTGCAATCCTTCTAGCGCCGTTATCGGGTCTATTGGAATCATGGCCACATCCAAACTACTGTAAATGTCCCCCACACAATGAAGGCGACAATGAGGGCTGCGGCAATAAATGCTTCAGCCCAGTCCCACATGATTAGCTCCACTTGAGGATCACTACACCCGATCCGCCGTTGCCGCCGGGAGCACCATTACCGACTCCTCCGCCGCCGCCACCTCCGCCACCTGTGTTGCTAGCGGCATTTGCAGGACGAATTTGGTTTGCGGTTCCAGAAGCACCACCACCTGCGCCTCCAGCACCGCCAGCACCACCTTCGCCACCACCGCCACCACCGCCAGCGTATGTTACCGAAGTACCAGTAATTGAAGATGCCGTACCCGCGCCTCCAGCGCCACCAACACCCACCGTTCCATTGGAACCAGCAGAAGTTGCCCCACCGCCACCACCACCGCCATAAGAACTAGCGCCAGACGCAGAATTTCCACCATTAGTGCCTTGGCTTGGAGATGTGCTTGGTGTATTACCTGAACCGCCAGCCGTACCACCGTTTGACGTACTACCGCCACCAGAACCGCCTGAACCGCCAACAGTATTAGCCGAATCTCCAGCGCCATAGCCACCGCCAGTAGCAGTAATAGAACTAAACGAAGAGTCACCCCCAGCAGTTCCGCTAAACCTTCCGTTTCCTCCGATACCGCCGCCGCCAACAGAAATGATGTATGTTGTACCAGCAGTTACAGAGAAACCTGTAGCCGTTCTAAAGCCACCACCGCCACCACCGCCACCACCATAAAGACTACCACCACCGCCTCCGCCGCCAACAACTAAGTATTGAACCTGCGTTGCGCCCGCAGGGGCTGTCCATACATTAGATGAGAAGAAAATAACTGTGTTATTTGCAAGCAAATTAGTTGGCGTTGTTGGGGCCAATGTGCCTGATGATGTAAACGTGTGCACGATATGCCCAGCGGCATAGGTTACTGTGCCACCAGTGTAGTATTGAATTGAGCCGGGGTATCGGAGAATGACAATACCCGAACCGCCGTTTGCGGCTCCGCCACCGCCACCACCAGTATTTGTAGTGCCTGCAACGCCATAAGCGCCGCCGCCCCCAGCGCCGCCATTACCATTGTTTGCTGTAGTAAAAGAATAGCCACCGCCTCCACCCGCATAAGCTGTGACTGTGCCTGAAATAGCAGAAGCAATACCTGCACCACCGTTTCCAGCGACATCAAGTATCCCGTTCAAACCTACTGTTCCAGCGCCACCTCCACCTCCAGCAGAGACATTTCCTAATGTACCTGTAGCGGCAGAACCTTTACCACCAGTATTACCTTGGCCAGTTATTCCAGAGGCACCATACGTTTGTGTGCCACCACCTGTAGTGTAAGCACCGTTACCACCCCCTCCAGAACCGCCAGAGACTGCGGGAGAGCCACTTGCACTACCAGTCCAATAACCACCAGCTCCACCGCCGCCCGATGCAACAATACGGCCAGTGGATGCGCCGTTTGATGTTGCATCAAAAACTGAGTTTCCACCACTACCGCCCGCATTAGAGCCAGTGCTACTTGTGCCAGCCGCGCCAACAGTTACGTAGTACGAAGAACCTGCGGTTACACCTGCATAACCAGCAAGTAAACCACCCGCACCGCCACCAGCCATCTGGCCACCGCCTCCACCACCCGCAACAATAAGATACTCCACAACAGACGGAGGCACACCCGTCCAATTCAGGTTTTTAACCGCCTGACTGACTTGACTCAGTGTCCACATTCCGCTGTATTGAGGCATCTTTTGCTCCGATGATTAAGCTGTTACTTCGTCCCATGCACCTGTTTCAAGGTTCCATGTATAGGTTTTACCATCAGTTGGATAGTCAGGCTGTTCAACCCATGAGGTTGTAGACTCGCGCCATTGGTAGCGTTTGCCATCGTCTGGCATTGCTGTGGGCGCATTCCATTGGCAAGTATCTTCGTCAAGAACCCAAGAGGCATAGGGCGTTGGCGGAATAAAAGCATCACGAACTGAGTCATATGTGTAACCAACACCAGCGTAGTTTTTACGCAGTGGTGTGCCACCTTGAGTATGAACACCAGCAACTGTGTTGTATGAGGTTTGAACCCATGATGCTGGATCACCCCAGTGACCAAGGTTTAAAACGTCCTGCTCGATGACAATGACTTGCGTCACTACACCGTTTTCTACTTTTGCAAAATGTGCCATGTTTAAGCTCCTTAGAAAATAATTGAACCAGAAGAAGTCCAAGTGTAAATTTGATAACCGTCACTGTAACTGACTTGAGGTGCGCCTGTCACCAGTGCTGGAGGTGCGTTAACTTGTGGGTAACGAATGATGACAATACCAGAACCACCTGCACCAGAGTAAAAACCAGAGCTTTGATTAGGTTGCCCACCACCGCCGCCGCCAGTATTGGCAATACCCGGGAATCCAGAATTACCAAGTCCGCCGCTTCCGCCTCCACCGCCTCCTCCAATACCTGCATAATTGCCAGTGGATGAGCCCCCACCACCGCCCGCATAAAAAACTCGTGCTCCTGTAATGGTTGAGCAAAGTCCAGTACCACCGTTTCCACCGCCAAAAACAATTCCGCCATTATCGCCAGCAGAGCCAGCGCCTCCGCCACCTCCACCAATACGGACGCCATCATCTGCTGGGGTTCCACCACCACTATTTCCTTGACCAGCAGTTCCAGCACCACCGTTTCTAGAATAAATAGTTGAACCACCACCACTTCCGCCAGCCCCGCCATCACCGGGATAACCCGCCCCGTAACCGCCACCAGTCGCAGTAATACCGCTGAATACGGAATTACTACCAGCATTACCAGCGTTTTGATTTAGTACGTATGCACCTCCAGCGCCCACAGTTATTGTCAGCGGTGTACCAGCGGCAACAACGTAGTTATTCCCACTTAATAAACCCCCTGCGCCACCACCGCCACCATAATAACCACCGCCTGATCCGCCACCAGCAACGACAAGATACTCAACAGTATCAGGAGCACCGCCGTAAGGATTGAATGCGCGTTGGGTTACAGCCGTGTGAGTGCCAGAGCCTGAACTGTTTGTAAACGTGACAGCAGAGCCACCAAGCGTCGTAGAGAATTGGCAAGTGTTTGTACTTGTGCTGATGACGTAGTACGTTGTGTTTGTAGACAGGCCAGTTGGTAAAGTGCCAGTAGTCGTGAACTGCACAGCCTGACCCACAGGCGGAGTAGCCTGTGTTGATGCAAACGTAAAGGTCGGTGAAGTTACAGCCGTGAACGTGCCAATAGAAATATTGACATTTTGACCTGCAATAAAACCACCTAATCTATTACTCATGTCTATTCCTTAGAAGGTGATTGAACCACTGGATGTCCAAGTGTACACACGGTTCTTGTATCCCGTTACTGTGAATGGTGACAATGCGTTCCAAACAGGGGTTCCTACTGCTGTTGGCCCAAAACCATTACCAGAACCATCGGCAAATGGCGCACCAGATACAGTATTTAACAGCAAAGAGGTGTTTGTAATCGCCCTTAAAGGCGTTGTGCTTGGCGTGAAGTTGCTTGTGTAGACCGCTGTACCTTTAACGACCCTGAAATTCGAAATATTCCCATTCCAAGCACGCCCAGAAATCGCTTCTGGAGTTTGACCTACAAAAAATGATGTAGTTGCGTTGTAGTTGGTGGTAAGGGTTGCACTTGCTTCGGAAACCCCATTAACATAGAGCGTTATTGTTGCACCACTTCTTACAAAAGCAACATGATACCAAGTGCTGGTAGCAAGAGAGGTTGTACTTGTTAAAAGAAATCCACCCGATGAGCCTTCGTACCAAGTTATTTTTGTACCAGTGGAGACGTCCCCCATGATACAAAAGGTGTTAGTACTTCCAGTTAACAAATCACCGCAAGCAGTCATAACTGGGGTATTAGCATTTTTATACAGCCACATCTCAACTGTAAAATCTACACTACCTAAATGCAATGCAGATTGATTGCCGTAGCTCAAATAATTTTGAGACCCGTTGTTGGAATAACTTCCCGACCCACTTGTACTTACAGTTGCGCCAGTTGAAGATGCTGCCGCCGCATATACATCGGGGTATGAAATGATGACAATGCCAGAGCCACCTGCGGCAGCATTAGCACCTACACCGTTGTAAGAGGCCGCACCACCACCACCGCCTGTGTTTGCAGTGCCGGGGTATCCGTTGGCAGGGGTTGGGTTTGCGGCATCACCACCAGCGCCACCGCCACCTACGCCACCAGCACCGGGATTGCCGCCGTAAGCATGACCACCACCGCCACCACCTGCGTAGGCCGTAACAGTTCCAGAAATAACAGACGCTATACCAGCACCGCCAGTTCCGCAAACGCCGTTGTTGGCGGCATAACCTGTTGTACCTGCACCGCCACCACCACCACCGTAATAAGAAGCGCCTGTGTCGCGACCGTAACCGCCACCATTACCTTGACCAAAAGTGCCTTGTCCGGGTTGGCCAATGGCATTGGTAGTTGGGCCATTTGGCCCACCGCCGCCAGAACCACCCGATACAGGAGGTACGGCAGGTCGCCCACCGCCAACTGACGTAACTGAACCAAAAACAGAATTTGCGCCGTTATTAGATACGGCTCCGCCAGCACCAACAGTAACAAGAAGTGTTTGGCCGTTTGGTACTAGATCAATGCCTTGAAGTAAACCACCAGCACCGCCGGGGGCATAACCACTACCACCACCGCCTCCAGCAACAACTAAGTATTCAACTGAAGGGGGTTTTTGAGCAGGCCAACCGCCTTGTTGAACAGCTTGTACGACTTGCTTGAGATTAAATAAACCGTTTGCCATAAAACCTCAGAATGTTATTGTTCCTGATTGTAGGAATGTGTACACGCGCCATCCACCAGCAACAACCATTTCAGGAGAGCCAGTTGTTGATGTAGCAGGGGCTTGGTACGCGGGGTAACGGATAACGACTATGCCTGAACCGCCATTAGCCCCTGCGGTTGTAACTCCACCGCCAGCAGAGTAGTCAATACAAGAACCTCCACCACCACCACCAGTATTAGATTGCCCGGCAAATCCGGGGCCAGCTATGTTAGTTCCGCCATCCCCACCGCCGCCAGCGCCACCTTTGCCGGGGAAAACACCAGATAGGTTGTTGTAGTATGTGCCAGCACCGCCACCTGCGTAGAAAACAGGACTTCCTGTAATTGAAGAACACAAACCTGTACCACCGTTTGCGCCATAAACACCACCGGGGACGCTAGTTCCAGCATATCCTGCACCGCCCCCACCGCCGCCTGAGTAGCCTGTAGATGTACCGCCGCCGTTATTACCTTGACCGGCAGTTCCAGAACCCGCCGCAAAGCCGTACCTTGCGCCCCCACCGCTACCACCAGAGCCGCCGCAAACACCTCCGCCTAATGCAATAATGTTGCCAAATACAGAATTAGCGCCTACGCTACCTACAGCAGTACCGCTTGCACTACCTGCTCCGCCAGCGCCGACAGTAACAGTAATGGAAGAACCCACAGTCACGGGGTAGCCTGTGGCTGTCAATAAACCACCTGCACCACCACCACCTCCAGATTGACTTGCTACGCCCCCACCTTGTCCGGGGCCGCCACCAGCCACGACAAGGTACTCCACCGTTGTTACAGGTGAATTGATGCCATCAAGCCCGACAGAAAGAATGCCGCCAACTCTATCAAGAGACATAGTAGCCTCCTATTAGGTGATTGCTTCAAATGTGGCTGTGTAGTTCAACGCACTACCTGTACCAGAGATCACGCCTACAGACTGGTTCTCAGTCACATAGAACGATGAAGTCTTGTCGGTAACAATCACAGAAGTGTTTGGGGGAACGCTCACTTGGTATGCAATGTAGTACGGTGTACCGCTTGCATAGGTAGCATTGTTTGAAATAGCCACAGTACAAGTTGCAGCAGATGAAGTGACGTTAGCCACCACGATGCTGGTCACGCGATTAACTGTACCCGCCGAAGGTGTCAAACCTGTCAGCGAAGTTGAACCGTTGTATGTCCATGCAACTGATACAGAAGTATTTGACGGGATAACGTATGCTGAGTTACCGTAAATACTCGTGACGTTGACAATATTTGGATTTGCCATGTTGACTCCTTAGAACCCGAAGATCATCGCCATCGCGATGGATTTACCTGTTGAAATGCCAGCAGTTCCCCATTCGGGTGCTGTAGCGCCGCTATTCATAACCAATGCTTGACCAGCAGTACCCTTGGCTAACCGAACATTATCTGTACCATTAAAGTAAATTGTATCGCCTTGAGTAGTGGTAGGAGCCAGCGCATCAAACGCTGCTGTCGCTGTAGTTGCACCTGTACCGCCATTTGCAATTGCTACAGTTCCGGTCAAACCAGATGCTGGAATAACGCTAGAAGCGACCTTAACAAAATCAGAGCCATTCCAAGCAGCAAGGCATTTCTCACCCGCTACGATAGTCACACCTGTTGTTGGGCCTGCGCCGCGCAGAACAACCGATCCAGTACCTGCGTTAATAACAGCATAAGCTTTACTTTGTGCAGGAGCTGTAATGTTGCGAGTGGTTGCGCCATTACTGGCAGTCCATAAAAGAATGGCTTGACGGGCTTGGTTGGCCGCAAGTGTTGTAGTTGTCAGTGTGACATCTGCGTCAGTACTGAGAGTTGTTGTACCTGCTACTGCGCTATCAAGAAGCTCAGTAATTGCGGTATTGACGGTATCACCCCAAGTACCGGACAACTCGCCGGTAACTGGCAGGGCAAGACCCAATAGTGACGTTGCTTGCGTAGTCATTTAAAACTCCTATGTTGGAATATCTGTCCATCCGGGGTTTTGTGTTGTGTCCACATTGCCCCAACCCGGTGTTTGCGAATCATCAATCACTGTCCACCCCCGAATCAATACAGTTCCAATCTGTCCAGTACCCTGTACCCCAACTGGGATTACATTGTCACTAACTTTAACTGAAACTGTGCCTATCTGTCCAGAGCCTTGGACTCCAATTACGCTTTTAATTACATTCGCAATTGCAGTACCAACACTACCTGTACCCACTACTCCTGTTGGTGTTACACCGCCGTTATAAATAAGCGATACGCTACCAACAGAACCAATACCTTCAATACCAGTTGGGATGATGGTTTCGCTCACATTGATTTGAACGCTACCAACATTACCCGTGCCTAATACGCCAGCAGGTGTGAACTGAACATACGGAACTGTTGTCCCAACAGCGCCATCACCCTGAACTCCAGTAACCGTAATTGTGCGGCCAACTCGGAGTGTTGGTGTGCCAATTGCACCTATGCCTTCAACGCCAATTGGGATGACGTAATCATCCACATTGACATCAAAGTTACCAATCTGACCAACGCCCTGCACACCTGTTGGCGTGTAAATGACTGTAGCCCTTACATCACCGACTGAGCCATTGGCCACCACGCCCGTAAGCGTGAAGTCAACTTGTGGCAGCGTTGTTCCAACTGAACCTGTAGCAGAAACGCCTGTCGGAACAAACGTAACCGATACTGAAATACCAACCGTTCCAACAGCACCTGTACCCTGTACAGAGATACTGCCAGTGCCCCAAGGAGAAACACCCCAGCCTTGACTACCCCAGCCGTCTAGCGGGAAGATTTTGCCTTCGCCGCCCCAGCCGTTATAGCCCCAAGGATATTCGCCCCATGAAGACACTTCAACTCACTTACGCAATACGAATAATCGCAGTAGCGGCAGCGGCATTAGGGAACTGGATCGTAAAGTCACCAGAACTAACTTGCTGATCGCCACCAAAACTCAGAACCGCGCAAGCAGCACCAGAAGCTGTGGAGTTATAAATCAAAGCGCCGCAAGTTGTGAACGTGGCAGAAGACCATGTGGTATCCGCAAAGTCACAAACCGCAGTTGTGCCGTCAGCAACAGGAGTTACTGAAGTCAATGTGTTACCGGGCTGGGTGTATCCTGTGGCAGTAGACAACTGGTCAGTACCCATGTCTGAGTAGTTTGTAGTAGCCGCACCGTATGTGCCAGAACCAGCAGCGGTAGCTTTAAACAACGCGATTTTGAATGTGTTGCCGGTGCTTGCCGTAAAGTTGTGAACAGCTTTAAGAATTTCAACCTTAAAGCTAGTGGGCATTGCCGTAGTGATTGTGATAGCCATGTTATATCTCCAACAGAGTTACAAGTTCAGAATGCCCCGCTTCACGGAGACGATTAGCCAGAGTCGTATTATTAGACTCAATTGCGCGTTTCATGTAGAACACCAACACACCACGGATGTGTTCACGGAAGGCTTGAGCCTGATCGCGAATGGCCGGATGGGACTGATCCCCAACATAAATGATTTTATTCAATGCTTGTTCTGCAAGCTCTTCGGGCGTAAATCCACGATGGCTCACGGTGTGAACCATAATATCGCCAACACTACCTGCTGATGTTGCTGAAAACATTAGTTTGATGACCTTATCAAAGCTGCCGATGCTGTATTAGCAGGCATTGTGATGGTGAAGTTTGTAGATGTCTTATCAGAACCAAAGTCCAATACGGCAATAGCTTTGTTGCCTTGGCTTGAGTTGTAAATCAAAGCACAACGAGCAGTCACTGATGCGTTAAACACCACATCAGCAAAGTCTACATAAGCAGTAAACCCTGATGAGTTGATTGTGATGCCTGACATGGCTACGCCACCAGCGGTATAGCCTGTTCCGGTCACTTCACCAGATGTTGTGTAAACAGTTGTAGCTTCGTTCAGGTCAGCACTAGCGGTGTACAGAGCAATATAAAGGGTATCCGTCGTGAGGTCGTGGATACCTTCATACAGCTCTTTTTTGAAGCTGGTCGTTTGAGTTTGTAAGATATAACTCATGTAACTGCAACCCTATATTGACCATCACGGTAAGCGTCAGCACGCTGTTTACCGTCACCCAAATTCTTGAGGAGTGCAATAGCTTGAACATAACGATCTTGTGCAAGCTTAACCATATCACCCTCTTGGCGCATGTACACAAACGCTTCACATATTGTGCCGTACAACAGCGTTGAATCAAAGTTATCACCAAGCCATGTAGTGCTTGCGTCAACAATAGATTCTGGGTAGTAGTAGTAATGCAGTTCCGCCTTGTAAGCGGCACTAGGCGTAGGGCCAACAATAAACGTCAACTCATTAACGTCTGCTGATTGAGGGCCAAAGATTGCGTAGTGCTTAGGCTCTGATGTAACTGAAGTCAAAGGATATGCTTCACGAATGAAGTTCACATCCTTGTTAAGCAAATACAAGTAGTCGCCTTGGAACGTTACAGTTGCGTTTACTGTGCCGGTGTTCAGCTCTGTCAACGTAACTGTTGTACCTGAAATACTGCGTACCAGAGCATTTGTACCAATGTTAGTGCCAGTCACTTGTTGACCCTTGGAAATACCAGTAGTGCTTGCTACTACGATTGTGCGTTCACCAGAAACACCAGTTGCAGTTGTAGTGTTGTATGGATATAACGCAAGGCTGTATGTAGAAAGAAAATCTGACGGGCAAGACAAATATTTGTTGCCAGTCGTCAGTGTGCCTGTCACGTTCTTTCGCAAGTTAGCGATCTGCACCGTGTTATAGATGCGCTGCTCCGCCTGACGGATAAACGTATCCATGTCAGTGGTTGGGAAAGTGTTTTCGCAGTAATCGCTTACCGCTGTGACAAGCTCACTGTAGTTCATGCCATTGGGCCTCGTGCCATTACGCCTTTAGTAGCTGCACCTGTACCGCGAACTTTGATGCCGCTGGTCTTTGTTTCATTGCCATCAGGACGATTGCTAATCGCACCAATGCTCATGTTCACGGTGTTAGAACTGCTATGGTTTGGCTCTTTACCGGGATTGCTAGAAGCCTTGACTTCTTTACCAGTCATAGTGTGTGGCTTGGCATAGACCTTGGCATCACCAACTTCTTTGCCCATAACCTTTTTGCTAAATGTAGCCATGATTGCCTCACTTTTGGTTGTTAGCGCGAGCCATGTTACGGCCCACTTTACGCATGGCTTCGCCAGTTACGCCTTTAGTCTTTTTGCCGCCAGACATAATGCCTGCTACTGGGCCACTATCGCCCAAGTTTTTGCCTTCGGTTTTACCCTTTTTAGCGATGCCGTCAGCTGATCGTGTGTATGCCATTTTAATCTCCTTAACTAACCGTTACTGTACCAACAAATGTCGTTGCCACCAAGTAGTTTGGTGTCAATCCTGCATCATTTAAGCTAGCTCCACCAACTGGATACCAACCCCACTGAATGTCCCGCGAACCGCCAGACAAATTACCATTTACATTAACACCAGAAGTCACATAAGTTGTGTCTTTACGGGGGTTACGCAAAGCCTGTGGATCATCTACTGGGAACGTTCCAAGCATCAGTTGAGGCTGGTCAGGATCCCAGCACTCAGGGCAAACCAACAATTGATACTGACGCTGCTTAATGATCTCAGTCCTAAGCTGCTTCAATTTGTACTGCTGGCCACAGCGATCACACTCTGCAATCGCTATTTTGCCGGATGCAAAACGATTACCCATTAGTAACCACCACCACTACCAATAAACATCTGACGAGGTACAAACCTGATCGCCGCTTTTTCTCGGTCTTCACCAGCAGCAATCTCAAAAGTTTCGTCGTACATCTGCTTCAACATCTGTACGCGAGGCATAAGTTCTGGCACTTT
>Ga0209358_10003036_pt1 | contig 12515 bp, 18 predicted proteins | sample LauGreFa1BDMLBSN_2_FD_187574 | JGI IMG/M metagenome (GOLD analysis project Ga0209358, IMG submission 187574) | Freshwater lake microbial communities from Lake Michigan, USA - Fa13.BD.MLB.SN (SPAdes) (version 2) | ecosystem: Environmental > Aquatic > Freshwater > Lake | place: Lake Michigan, USA...
AGCCATTCATGGCGAAAGATACGACTATTCGCAGGTAGATTACAAGGATGCAAAGACACATGTGATCGTTGTCTGCAAAGATCATGGCAGTTGGAAATGCAACCCAAGCAACCATGTCAATAAGGGCTTAGCCCGCGGCTGTCCATCGTGCGGCGGTTCGAAATCAAAGTCATCGGAGACTTTTGTAAATGATGCAAATAAAATTCATGGTAACTTATATGATTACACGCAAGTACAGTATTTACGTGCACATACTCCCATAACTATTATTTGTAGATTACATGGATCATTTCTCCAAACTCCAACATCACACTTATCTGGGGCTGGCTGCCGTCAATGCGCAACTATCGCTAACTTTCAAAGAATACGTGAAGAGTCGCTCTCATCAATAAAAGAGAAACTACATGCCAAAGAAGGAAGCAATGTTTCAATTGTTGATGAGTCTTTCACGAATATCAATGAAGAAGCTGATTTTGTATGCAATGCTCATGGGAAATATCGCAGATTGGTGAACGTTTGGTGTTTGGGGATCAACTGCGGCTCAAAGCTGCCTTGTCGGTCACGGGGAATCTCAATAGGCAACTCACCAAACTCACCCTTGAGCGTCTTCTTACTTTTGCCATTGCGAGCATTGCCATCTGCGTTGGTGACAGGTGAGTTCTTGTCATGCCCAAGGTGCTCGGACATCTCAGCGTCAAGGGCACGCTCGACAATCAATTTGGTTAACTGTTCAATAGCTGAATCCGGCAGGTATGTTCGTCAACAAGCGCCAAGAGTATCCAAGAAGCCTCAAGACCTCACCAAGGCATAGCTTGACTTCGTTTCCGCCAGCTACCCAATGAATACGCCCCTTTCGGGGCGTTTTTTGTGGTCGGGCACCAAGCTATTGCTTACCTTCGCAATCTCTGTCGAGTCTTCAAAGATCCAACGAAGCGCTTGTTCAACCTTCCACACGGGCAGGTGAAGCGTGCAGTTGCAATCCAAGTGCAGAAACGACCTTCATGATCGTCGCGAACTCGGGGTTACCGTCAGCGGACAGTGCTTTGTAAAGGCTCTCGCGCCCCAGTCCTGCTTCGCGGGCAATCTGACTCATGCCCTTGGCCCGCGCGATATCGCCTAGCGCGGCTGCAATCAGTGCAGAGTCTCCCTCTTGAAGCGCCGCTTCCAGATAGGCTGCCATATCCTCGTCGGTGATCAGGTGCTCGGCGGGATCCCAAATGCGTGTCTTGGTCTTGGGCATGGTCACTACTCCTTTAAATCTTTTGCCAATGATTTGGCGTTACGGATGTCCTTGTCTTGAGTGGACTTGTCCCCTCCGGCCAGCAAGACAATCACGACCTCGCTACGCAGGATGAAATAGATTCGGTATCCGGGCCCGTGATCAACCCTTAGTTCCGACACACCATCACCCACAGGCTTTGCATCGCCGGCGTTGCCCAGAGACAAGCGTCGGATGCGGATGTCGATGCGGGCACGGGCGACTCGGTCTCGCAGTCCAGAAAACCATTTGGCGTAGGCTTCAGTTTGCTGGACTTGCATCATGCCTTAATGTATCCCATGGGAAACATTTTCGTCAAGCTCGGCTTGGAGAGTTTGTGCATGCAAATGTCTTGGCGGTTCTCGACCTTTGCTTGACACTTGGAAAAGACAAATACCTCAGTCAACCATAATATTAAGAATGCAACGCCTAACAGCACCTCTGCTGTATCGAATAAGTACCCCCCAAAATGCGTTGCAGCAAGTCAATTTTTGAAAGCTCAGCCATGCACTGTGTCTCTGGTATTTTTCGGTACGCACTCACCGTGTTTTTGGCGTTGATGGTCTCTTACCCCGCATCGGCGCAACCCACCGACGGATCAGTCCAAGCGTTCAAATTTTGCATGGGGCAATGCACCGCCAATTCATGTTCAGGGCCAGCGTCTGTGGTGGAAAAAAACTGCACGCGCAAATGCATGTCTGCTGCGCCAGCGGAACAAATCCCCGCTCAAACCCCAAAGTAGGCCGAGCGTTATCCGCAGCGCTCGACCAGCTTCTATCACTGAATTGGCGGCTTGGAGTTCATTGGCTGTTCCTCTGCTGCATCAGCTCACCAACGCCATACAGTGTGGAGGAGAGTGGATTTGCACGGCAATAGTTATCCATCCAAAGGTATATCTGCCCATTCGTGAGGCCCTCAAAATAATTGAAGGGCTTGCGGTCTGCGTCTAAGGAAAACGCCATGTTGGCACCGCTTAAAAATCCAATTAACCACGCCTTGTTTTCAAGTTCACGTGCAGCCGTATCTGGTGTCATCCACATGGCACAGTCTGGCTCTGCACGAACCCATTCAGCGGAGGCGGTTTGGCACAACAGACAAAGGAAAAGAGCAGCGGGTTTTATTTTCATGATGGGCTTATCGCATCCATACCCCATATTGTGCAGCGCACGACAGATAGGGCTCGCACGGCGGGTGTGCGCAGGTCATTCAGCGCACGATCACCAAACCGGCGTTTTGCGCAAATGGTTGTTGTGCACGCAGTGAGGGCGCACCATAGGCTGGAATATCGCTTCGGTGGTATGCGCTGAGGTGCCGCGCCAAGGCGCTGTCAGCTTGGTAGCGTGGCACTTCTTGGGCATCGGTGGCGGGCGCATGGCCGGCCAGGTAAGCCGACACCCAGGCTTTGCAAGGGCTGTTCAAAGGGGCGTTGGCCGCGCAGTAGCGCCAGTTTTCGGCATGTGCCGTCAAGCAGGCAAAAAACAAAATTGTTGTCAAAGATGTATTTTTGAACATATCTATCCCCTTTTTGTATTTGAAACGATGGGTAGGTGCGCCAACGGTTTGCCGACACTGACCAGGGAAAGCAATCTTCAAGCCTGAAATCTGTCAAAAACCCGTGGTCGGTCCCAGCGCCGCCAAAACACACGCCAGCGCTAAACCGTTGCTGACACGCAGAACAAACACGAGGTATATACTGTATAAATTAACAGTACTCCTTGCCCATGTCCGACACACTTTTGCCCTTGGCAACCCCGGTGGCCCTTGCTGCCCAGCCGCTTTGGCTGGATATGTGCAGTTGGGCCGTGCCTGCGGGTTTCCCGTCACCGGCGGCCGATCACACGCGCAAACGCATCGACTTGAACGAGCACCTGATCGGCAACAAAGAGGCCACGTTTTTGTTTCGGGTCAAAGGCGACTCGATGGTCGGGGCGGGCATCTACGAGGGCGATACGCTGCTGGTAGACCGCAGTTTGGATCCCAAACACCTGTGCATTGTGTTGGCCTTGTTGAACAACGAATTCACGGTCAAGCGTTTTTACCGGCGCGGCGGCGTTGTCAAATTATTGGCAGAAAACAGCATTTATCCGCCGCGCTTGATCAAGGACGAGGACGACTTCGCGGTCTGGGGCGTGGTCACGTACAACTTGCACAAACTCTATTGACGCATGGCTGGCGTACTGTCGCAACTGGCTTTGGTGGATTGCAACAATTTTTACGTCAGTTGCGAGCGTTTGTTTCGCCCGGATCTGCAACGCATACCTGTGGTGGTGTTGTCCAACAACGATGGCTGCGTGGTGTCGCGCTCGAACGAGGCCAAGGCTTTGGGCATTCGCATGGGGCAACCGTGGTTTGAATGCAAAGCGCTGGCCGAGCAGCACGGCATTTTGGCGCTCAGTTCCAATTACGCTTTGTATGCCGATTTGTCGAACCGGGTCATGCGCATCCTCAGCGATTTTTCGCCACGCGCCGAGGTCTATTCGATCGACGAATGTTTTGTCGATCTCAGCGGCATGCCCGATGTGCGCACGCTCAGCTACCGTATCCGCGAAACCGTGCTCAAGTGGACCGGCTTGCCGGTGTGTGTGGGCATCGGCCCGACCAAGACCTTGGCCAAGTTGGCCAACCACATCGCCAAAAAACACCCGCGTTCACGCGGTGTGTTCAATTACAACGACCTCACCGAGGCACAGCAGTCGCGCTTGCTCGCACGCATTGCCGTAGACGAGGTGTGGGGTGTGGGCAGGCGTTTGAGCAGCCGTTTGGTGGCGCACGGCATACGCACCGTGCAGGATTTGCGTCAGGCGCACATACCGAGCTTGCGCGCCGAATTCGGGGTGGTGATGGAAAAAACCCAGCGCGAACTCAACGGTTTGTCGTGCATCGATATGCAAGAAGTGCAGGCCGACAAGCAACAAATCATCGCCAGTCGATCGTTTGGCAGCATGGTTGAGGATGTCGATGTGCTCAAAGACGCGGTCAGCATGTTTGTGGCGAATGCCTGTGCCAAGTTGCGCGCCCAAGGCTCGCATGCATCGGTGATTCAAGTGTTTTTAATGACCAACCGTTTTCGCAAAGACCTGCCGCAATACATGCCCTCCTTGGTGGTGCCCTTGCCCCAACCGACAAGCGACAGTTTGGTGGTGAGTCGCTGGGCCGGGCATTTGGTCGAGCGCATGTTTCGCCCCGGTTATCAGTACAAAAAGGCCGGCGTGATGCTCAGCGGCATTGCGCCGCAGGGGCGCTACCAAACCGATTGGTTAGAGCCGCCGCAAGCGGTGGACACGCGCTTGATGGATGCGTTGGACGGTTTGAATAAGCGCTACGGGCGCGGCACGGTGAAAGTCTCAACCCAAGGTGCGTACACCGGTTGGCAAATGAAGCAGACCTGCAAATCACCCGACTACACCACCGATTGGCATGCCATGCCCGTGGTGTAGTGCTTGTCTCACATGTGCAGCGCTTTGAGCAAATCGTGACTGTGTATGGGTTTGAGCAGGATTTTGTTAAAGCCCACGGCCTCTAGTTGGGCGATTTCTTCGGGCATGGCGTGGGCGGTGTAGGCAATGATTCTCAGGTTGTCAAACCGTTTCTCGGTACGCAGTTGGGTGCATAAATCGATGCCACTGATGGTGGGCATAGAAATGTCTAACAACAGCACGTCACACGCCGTGTGTTGCAAAAGCGCGAGCGCTTGTGCAGCACTGTCGCATTCGTCCACCGTATACCCCAGTGGGCGCAAAAACAAACCCGGTAACAAGCGGTTGCTTTCGTTGTCGTCCACCACAATCACATGGCCCTGGCTCATGCTGTCACCTCGGTGCGCGTATGCAAGGGCAGGGTGAAAAAGAAACTGCTGCCCACACCGACTTCGGTGCGGTAGTCCAATTTGCCACCCATCAGTTGCACCAATTGGTGACTCAGCGTCAAACCCAGCCCAACGCCTGTTTTGTCTTTGGCAGGAAAGTCAGCGGCCAATCCTGACAAGTTGGCAAACAACTGCTCTTGCACTTCGCGTGTCATGCCCAGCCCGGTATCCGTCACGGTGAATGTCAGGGTATTGGCGGTTTCATCGTGCATGAGCTGCAAATGGACTTCCCCTTTGGGGCGATTGAACGTGATGGCGTTGTCTACCAAATGGCTGAGCACTTGCCGCAAACGGTAAGGGTCTGCGGTCATCTTGAGGGTGGTTTGTTGGTTGGTACTGAGCTGCACTTGGATATTGAGACGGGTAGCGCGTGCTTGGTGCAGCCGTCTGACCGACTCTAACAAGTCGTACACATCAAACGATGACACGGCCAATGGCAACTGGCCTTCTTTGATTTTGTTCAGGTCCAGCATGCCATTGACCAGTTGCAACATTTCAAGGCTGTTTTCCAAAATGATTTTGGAGGTGAAATGCACCATGGGCTCTTGCGAGCTGCTGTGTATGTATTCTGCGTAACCCATGATGCCGTTGAGCGGGGTGCGCAGGTGGTGCGATAACGACGCCATGAAACCTTGCATGCGCTGTTCCTTGGCTTGCTGCTGCTTGAGTGTGTGACGCAAGCGGCGATAGCCATACAAGGTCAAGCCCCAGCCAAGGGTCAGGCAGATCAGCAGTCCCACCAGTGCGCCCAGCATGGTGTTGTTGGTGCTCATGAAATGCTCCATGGGTTTGACAAATGGGGCGGTTATTTTTTAGGCAGCACGACAAATTTGGTGGCCAAAATGCGCCCGAATTCTTGGCTGTGCGTCTCCAGCGTTTGCATCAAATCATCGGTGGGGACGATTTTTTTGGAGCGTTTGTCTATTTGGTTGGACTCGAATTTGATCAAGCCTTCCTCTTCAAATTCACGGATTTTGTAGCGCAGTGCACGCTCACTCAAATCTTGGTTGTGGTAGATGCCTTTGAGCAAGGCGCTGGGTTGGTCTTCCTTGGCCTGAATCAATTGTTTGACCAAACTCAGGTACAGGTAGCGCCCTGCCTGGCTTTGCACCAAATGCAAATGTTGGTTTTCCCAATCATGCAATTGACAGATGACTTGCAAGAGTTTGGCGTTCAGAAGATGGTCTGGCTCAGTTTTCATCATGGGGAGTCCTGAATTGTGTGTTGTCGGGGTGGGTGCGAGCCAGTGGATTGGCGGTTTTGGGCAGCTGTTGCCGAGCTTGGCTACCTTTAGAAAGTTTTCACATCATATATATACTGCATATTAAAGAATTGTTTTTTTGAAGACATGTCAAAAAGTATACAACTAAAATTGGAATATTCAACAAAATTTAATTTAAATGTAGTTAATAAATCAAATTAGCCAATTTAATTAAATTTAAAGTATTAATATCAGATGGCTGGCATCTTAGCAAAAGCCTGGGCAGGCCCGCAGGCCGCTCCAGTCCGCCACGGCCACGGGCTGTCACATGCCCTGACGCTAGGCATGCTTATCGGCAGCGGTAATGTGTTGATTGACCAGGGGCCCGAGCCCAGCCAGCCGGGTAGGCAGGGCTCAGCGCCCGTCAGGCAGCTCTATCTTGACTTCCAGCACTTCGAGGTTGTCTTGGCGTTCCAAATTGACCTTGATGTCGCTGGGATTGATATTCACGTATTTGGAGAGCACGGCGATCAGGTCGCGCTGTAAGTCGGGCAAATAATCCGGTTGGTGGGCGGATTTGCCTGAACGTTCGTGGGCCAAGATGATTTGCAAACGCTCTTTGGCGACGCTGGCGGTTTTTTTCTTTTCGCCTAAAAAGAGTGACAACAAAGACATGTGGCTTATCTCCGCCCAAAGACGCGTTGCAGCAGACCGGGCTTGGCCGCTTCGGTAAAGCGCAGCGGCAGTTCTTTGCCCAGAAAGCGGTCAACCACGTCTTTGTAGGCTTCAGCGACATCGCTTTTTTCCAGCAGCACGGCAGGCACGCCTTGGTTAGACGCTTGCAGCACGTCTTCAGATTCGGGAATCACGCCGATCAACGGAATGCGCAATATGTCTTGAATGTCTTCCAGGGAGAGCATTTGCCCTTCTTGCACACGGCTGGGGTTGTAGCGTGTGATCAGCAAATGTTCTTTGATCGGTTCTTGGCCTTGGATGGCACGCAAAGTTTTGCTGCCGAGCATGCCCAAAATGCGGTCCGAGTCACGCACGGATGAAACCTCTGGGTTGGTCACCACCACGGCTTCGTCGGCAAAGTGCATGGCCATCATGGCGCCGGTTTCAATACCCGCCGGTGAGTCGCACACAATGAACTCGAAGTCCATGCCAGCGAGTTCGCGCAACACGCGCTCTACGCCGTCTTGTGTCAGCGCTTCTTTGTCGCGGGTTTGCGAGGCTGCCAGCACATACAAATGCTCGGAGTGTTTGTCTTTGATCAGGGCTTGGTTAAGGGTGGCTTCGCCGTTGATGACATTGACAAAGTCGTACACCACGCGACGCTCGCAGCCCATGATCAGGTCTAAGTTGCGCAATCCCACATCAAAATCGATCACCACAGTTTTGTGGCCACGCAATGCCAACCCAGAGGCAAAACTGGCGCTGGTGGTGGTTTTGCCAACCCCGCCTTTGCCAGATGTCACGACGACTATTTTTGTCATTGAAAAAAATCCCAGTGAATGAAAACAAAACCTGCTGTAGCGCAAAACCCGTCGAGTTTACAAGCCCCGCATTTGCAACTTGTCGTCAGCCAACCAAACTTGCGCCGGTTTGCCCAAAACCTCCTTGGGCAACGCTGTGTCGCTGGTGCGGTAAACGCCTGCAATAGACACCAATTCTGCTTCTAAGCTGGTGGTGAAAATCCGTGCAGTGGCGTCGCCTTTGGCGCCTGCAATCGCTTTGCCACGCAATGGGGCATACACATGGATATGGCCATCGGCCATGATTTCAGCGCCCGGATTGACCATGGCCAACACCACCAGGTCGCGCCCTTTGGCATAGACATGTTGGCCTGAGCGCAAAGGTTTATCAATCACCATGGCGCTGGGAGAGGCCACCGACACCTCACGAACCACTTCGACTTCCCGCACCACTTCGCGAACGGTTTCTTGGGCGGGGGTCGAGCCGCCTGGCATTGGGCGAAGTTCTTGCACCACCAACAAACCGGCCAAGGTGGCGGCAGCTTCTTGTACCGGGTTGGCAGCACGCAGTGCCACGGGATTCATGCGGTGGCGTTTGAGCAGTTGCAGCAAGCCGTTCATGTCCAGCGGGCCAGCCTGGGGGTCGAGGGCTTGCAAATCGATCAACACCGGGTCGTTGTCAAAAAAATCCGGGGTGTCGCCAAAGCGTTGCTGTAAATCGTCGCCCAAATTGGCCAGATCTGCGGACTTGACCAACACCGACATCAGCGGCAAATGCACGTTCTTGATTTCAAAAGACAGGTTTTTGGCAGCAGATCGGGAACTCATAGGGCATCCGTTAGGCGCGGGCTAAGCAGGGCGCCGCAAAGCCTCAGACTTTACACGCTCAGACCAGGCCAATAGCTTGGGCGCGGGGCGCTGGCAATTTCTGCACAATCGCAACGTTGGCAACAAAGGTGTGTGATGCGCATTTGGGTGGGTTTGTTTGTGCTGTATTTCGGGCTGCTCGCCTTGGGCATGTTTTACCGACAGCAAACCGTTCGCGGGCCTTGGTTTTTTTTGTTGCGGGCGTTTTTCCCCAATTGGCAGTTCTATCACCAGGTGGGACCAGTGCCCCATTTGTATGTCCGTGTTGCACCCAATGGCGGTGACTGGGGCGAGTGGCACTGGATTTACCCGCGTCAGCCCAGAAATTTCTGGCGTTTGTTTCACAACCCTTGGGGCAACCGGGACCTGGCTTTGCAAAATCTGGTGGACCACCTGTCCAGCGACATCAAAGAATTGGACGAAGGTGCGGATGCCAGCCATTTGGTGAGCTACCAACTGGTTTGCAGGCATGCCCTGCAAGCCGTCAAAGAACACACGGGCGGCGTGGCAACTACCGGCTTGTACCAGTTGGAAATACGCCTTGAGCGTCCCAGCCCGCAAGGATTGATCAGCAGCGACACGGTGCTGCGCAGCCCCGCCATGCCATGTTGATGTCTGGCGATTTGGTGGTGCGCTGGCTGGAACTGCTGGGCGGCTTCAGCGTGTTGTTGCAATGCTTTGAATATGCACGCATCACCGCCAGTACCGATGGGCACGGTGTCTGGGCGTGGCAGGTGCAACGCGCAGACATACCGGATCAACCAGCTTGGCTCAAGCGCAGCTTGGACTGGCTGTATCGACCCGTTCTGTACAAAATGCAATTGTGGGTCAGGGCCTTGGCTGCCGTGGCGTTGATGGTGGCGGGTAACCATTTGGCAATTGCCTTGCTGCTGTTCGTCGGCAACTTGTTATTACTGATTCGCTGGCGAGGTGCGTTCAACGGTGGCAGCGATTTCATGACATTGATCACCGCCACCGGCTTGCTGATCGCCCAAGTGGTTGAGAGGTTCACCGATGCACAAACCGGTTGGTCTGCGGGTCTGGGCTACATCGCCATCCAAACGCTGAGCTCTTACTTTGTGTCCGGTTGGGTCAAACTCAAACGACCTGAATGGCGCAACGGAGAAGCCTTGCCGGTATTTTTAAACAGTGGCTTGTATGGCCCACTCCAAGCGGACAGCGTCTTTCGCCGCCCAGTTGTGGCCTGGGTCTGCAGTTGGGCATTTATTTTGTGGGAAGGCTTGTTTCCATTGGTGTTGGTCTTCCCAGATTGGACGTCCGTTTTCGTGGGCGTGGCTTTGCTGTTTCACTTTTTGGTTTTTTGGTTTTTCGGGTTGAACCGTTTTTTCTGGGCTTGGGCTGCCAACTTGGGCAGTCTGTTTTTTCTGGGCCACTATGTTTCTTCCATCGTATGAATTCTTTTTAATTAACTATAAAAATATTTGCACTGCTTTATATGATTTTTTACCGTTGTTAGTGCTTTGCGCCCTTCAGCTAACTGCATAGAATGACGATCCCTGTTCTCTTAAAGGGCTTTTCCTCAGGATGACTCATGCAGTTAATGTGGCTATCAGGGCCGACCGGTAACGTCAGGACCATTTCCATCACCACCCGCACGGTATTGACCGCGGCGGTCGTGGTCGGACTGTTTTTGGTCACGGCGGGTTTTTTGCTGCATTTCGTGGGGTTCAAAATCGCTGTGGAATACAACCCAGACTTGGCCCGCAGCATCGGCGGTGTCACCACCGAAGCCGAGCAAAAACGCATGGAGTCGGTATACCGTGACCACTTGAGCCAGCTGCGCGAATCCATGCACAACACGGTCAACGAAATCCGCCAGTTAGAGACCATGAAAAACCGGTTCATGGAAATGGCCACCCCCAATGTGGTGCGCGACAAAATCAACCGCCGTGACGACAACAAAGGCGGGCCGTTGGTGGCCCCTAAACCTTTTTCCAGCCTGTTCCGCCAGCCTTTGGGCATAGAGTTTGACCAAACCCTGCAAGATTTTTTGCAAACCCAGCAAGCCGTACTGGAATTGCGCTCCAACTGGGAAAAACAACTCGATTGGTTGCACACCTTGCCCACGGGTTTGCCTGTTCGAGGCGACTTCAAAATCAGCAGTGGTTTTGGTATTCGCAATGATCCTTTCACCGGCGGTTTGGCCATGCACGAAGGCTTGGACTTCACGGCCAGTTCGGGCACTTCGGTGGTTGCCACAGCCAAAGGCACCGTCACCCGCTCAGGGTGGGATTTTGGTTATGGCAACGTCATCGAAGTCCAGCATGCAGAAGGTTTTTCCACCCGTTATGCGCATTTGAGCAAACGCATTGCCCAAGTGGGCGATGTGGTCGAGCGCGGCGGTGTGCTGGGCGAAGTTGGCAGCACTGGGCGATCCACCGGGCCGCATTTGCATTACGAAGTCTTTATTCGCGACAGGGTGATCAACCCCGTGCAAGTGCTTCCGCTCAACGCAAGTTGAGTTTTCACGGAGAGAACCATGTTTGAGAAATTGCGTGACAAACCCTTGGCCAGTTCGCAAGAGCGTTTTGAAACCCTGATTGGACGCACGACACAAATTTATGGTCGTCTTGTGTTGGTTGACAGCGTGCGTATCGATGGCAAGGTGGTGGGCAATATCGAAACCGCCAAAGAGAGCAAAGTCACTGTGGCCATAGGCGCCAGCGGTGAAGTCTCGGGTGACGTCACAGCCCACAGGGTCATGGTGGCCGGCAAGGTAGAAGGCAATATTTACGCCTCTGAACGCGTCGAGTTCCACAAAGACTCCGTGGTGCATGGCGATATTTCTTACGGTTCCATCGCGGTTGAACACGGCGCCCGTTTATTGGGCTTGGTGATCCAAAACCCCGTGGGTGGTGCCAACCCTGGTGCCGAGGCCAATTCGGCTATTCGACAAGCTCAAACCAACAAATAACGCCCGCAAATGCATATGCGGCAAACGCCTGAATGGTATGACCGCATGTACAACAACCGGGCATGGGTACCGGACTTCGCCAATCACTTACAGCACTGGACCGAGCAATCCAAAGCTGCCCGAAACCAGTTGCGTGGGTTGACCGATATCAGTTACGGCGATGGCCCCAATGAAAATTTAGATATTTTTCCCGCCAACCTCGCGCATGCACCCGTGATGGTGTTTTTGCACGGGGGATATTGGCGAGCTTTGGACAAATCCGACCAGTCTTTCATCGCGCCCTCATTCACCCGTGAAGGGGTTTGCGTGGTGGTGCCCAACTACGCCTTGTGCCCAAGGGTCACCATTCCTGACATCGTCATGCAAATGGTCAAAGCGCTGACTTGGGTCTGGCGCTACATCAGCGAGTGGGGCGGTGACCCCAGCCGCATCCATGTGGTCGGGCATTCTGCGGGGGGGCATTTGGCCGCCATGATGATGGCTTGTCAATGGCAACGCTATGCAGACGATTTGCCTGCCGACCTGGTGAAATCGGGTCTGTCCGTGTCTGGCTTGTTTGAATTGGAATCTGTCATGCGTTCGCCGATGTTGCAGTCGGACTTGCGGCTTGACGAAGCGCAGGTGTTGCGTTGCAGCCCAGCTTGGATGCCGACCCCGGCGCAGGGCAGTTTCTGGAGTGTGGTGGGTGCGTTGGAGAGCGATGAATTTATTCGCCAACATGTGTTGATTCAGCAGGCGTGGGGCAAGGCTTGTGTGCCTGTGTGTGAGGCGTTGCCAGGCTTGCACCATTTCAATGTGTTGTCGGCGTTGGCGGAGTCAGGCTCGTATTTGAACCGTTTGGCTTTGCGTTTTTTGCACGGTTTGATGTAAGGTACTCACGCCATGCCGGTTTTTGCGAGCGATATCGCAGCGAT
>Ga0209358_10003037_pt1 | contig 12512 bp, 5 predicted proteins | sample LauGreFa1BDMLBSN_2_FD_187574 | JGI IMG/M metagenome (GOLD analysis project Ga0209358, IMG submission 187574) | Freshwater lake microbial communities from Lake Michigan, USA - Fa13.BD.MLB.SN (SPAdes) (version 2) | ecosystem: Environmental > Aquatic > Freshwater > Lake | place: Lake Michigan, USA...
GCATGACTGCCAACTGGTCTGCCAAATATGAAACCACACCCATATTGTGGGTCACAAAGAGATAACTGACACCCAAATCGTCTTGTAACTCTTTCAGCAAATTTAAGATTTGGGCTTGTACTGAAACATCCAGAGCTGATGTGGGTTCATCACAAATAATCAGCTTGGGTTTAACGGCCAAGGCTCTGGCAATGGCAATGCGCTGCCTTTGCCCTCCTGAAAACTCATGAGGGTAACGTTCAAGTGCATCAGTCCTCAAGCCAACTTGTGACAACAGTAATTCCAAGTCCGCCCTCCTCTTTTCAGCATTCCATTCTGGGTGCAAGCTTTTCATGCCTTCTTCCAAAATTTCGTGAACACGCATGCGCGGATTGAGCGAAGCAAACGGATTTTGAAAAATAATTTGAATGTGCTTTCTTGCCTCTGACAAATCTTGTCGATTGAGTTGAAATAAATCTTGGCCGTGCAATATGGCTTGACCTTGCACTCGGGTTTCAGGTGCTAACAACTGCAACAAGGCTTTTCCAATGGTGGTCTTGCCACAGCCAGATTCTCCCACTAGGGCAAGTGTCTGACCTTTGTGAATATCAAAATTCACATGTCTCACGGCTTCAAATTTTTGATGCTGACTGAAAAAACCGCCACCGAGGTCATAGGTCACAGAAAGGTCCCTGACAGAAAGTAAGAGCGAGTGATCTGCGGAAAAGGCATTGGGACGTACTGACATGGGCGGTAAACTCAGAAACTGCAGACTGATTTCATTGGCACGAATGCATCGCACTTGGTGCGTGGCCGAGATTGATTGCATTGCAATCGGTTGGTCTAAACAGTGCGGTTCTTGGTAGGGACAACGTAGCGAAAACCTGCAAGCTTTGAATTCGTGCGCGAGAGGTGGCACTGTTCCTTGAATAGCCGCCAACTGCCTGCCCCTTAAATCAGCACCAGGCAATGCTTGCAAAAGCAACTTAGCGTAGGGATGAGAGGGCCGCAAAAAGAAATCAGCAGCAGCAGCAACTTCAACAATTTGACCTGCATACATGAGAGCTACTTGGTCGGCCATCCCGCTGACAACAGCCAAATCATGTGTAATCAGGAGCATCGCCATGCCACGCTCAGCTTGCAAACTTTTCAGCAATGCCAATACTTGAGCCTGAATGGTGACGTCCAAGGCCGTTGTAGGTTCATCGGCAATCAAAACATCTGGTTCGGCTGCGAGTGCAATCGCAATCATGACACGTTGCAACTGACCACCCGACAGTTCAAATGGATAATTGTTGAATCGTCGCTCAGGCTCAGGCAAGCCCACTTTGACAAGCCATTCAATTGCACTCGACTTTGCTTCGGCCCTGTTTACATTCGTGTGCTCACCAATCACTTCCAATATTTGGTCGCCAATCGTCATCACAGGATTTAGACTGGAAGAAGGTTCTTGGAAAATAATGGAAATGCGTCGCCCCCTGACCCTTCGCATTTCAAGTTCACTGAGCTGAAAAATATCCGTTTCTTTCACATGAACTTGGCCGTTTTGAATCAGGGCATTATCTGGCAACAATCGGAGCAAAGCTAAAGCCGTCATTGACTTCCCGCAACCTGACTCTCCAACAAGGGCAAAGGTTTGACCTCGCTGAATGGTCAGGTTCAGGGCATCCACTGCCCGCGCCATGCCCATCTCTGTTTGCAGTTCAACCATCAAATTTTGCACATTCATCTGTTGCATCATGCAGCTCCGTCGTGCGTGGTCGCTGAAACAGGCAAGGGTCTGCGCAACCGTGTCCTTGGGTCAAAAGCATCGCGAACAGCATCTGCCAGAAGGTTGGCACTCAGGACAATCAAGAACATGAACACAAATGCTGTGGTCAATGACCACCAAACCAAAGGCGTCGCAGCCAGTTCCGAGCGAGCGGTATTGATCATCACACCGAAGCTTGCAGTCTTGGGGTCAACGCCAACGCCGACATACGACAGCACAGCCTCAGCTAAAACAAAACTCGAAAATTGCATCACGGTATTGATCAAAACCAAATGCATCAAGTTGGGGATAATATGACGCCACAAAACGCGTGGGGTTGAAACACCAAATGCTTTCGCAGACTGGATGTATTCCAATTCACGCAGTTTAAGAGTCTCACCTCTAACCAATCTGCACAAACCTGTGAATGAAGTGATTCCCAAAATCAAGCAGAGGAAAAACAATCGTGCATCAGCCCTTTCTAATGAGGTCTCAAACAAGTCTTGATTTTTGTCGATGAAAACTTGTAACAAAAGAACCGATGCTGCAATGAGCAACACATCAGGAATAGATGCGAGCAGCGTGTATATGTATTGAATGATTTCGTCAACCCAGCCCCTTAAGTAGCCAGCAGTGACTCCCAACAACAACGCCAAAGGCAAAACTATGAGCGTGGTTAAACCACCAATGACCAAGGCAGTACGGACACTTTTCAATGCAAAAACCAGTACTGAGTTGCCGGTCCTGTCAGTTCCAAAAACATGGTAAGCCTGGGACAGTATGGCCACCCAGCAAACAACCAGAACCATCACGGCAAAGGTGATGGCAATAGAACGCCATGGCCATTCAGTCTCCCCCCTGAACCATCGATTCAGGGTTTTTGTTACAGACTGACGGGACAAAACGGACGCAATGATGACGCTAGCCATCATTGAAACCAAAATGAAGAATAGGCCCCAACCCAAGGCGAAAAATGTTCGGCGCCAAACATCGTCCGACAACTCTTCAGAGGGGTTCGATATGTGCTTTCCACCAAAACGAAGTCTTGGGTAATCACGAACCGCTACGCCTTCACTTTCAAATGTTTCTTTGCGAAATCCTACAGCCGCAAGAGGTTCTGAATAACTGCGCTCTCTTGCCGTAGCAAGGGGCTGCAAAATTTTATCCAAGATTGAACTTGCTTCCGACGAATACGATTGGGCTTGTCCAGGAACGGGTGGTAAAGCCTCTTTGAAATGGACCGAGTCTACAAGAGCAACCATTAAGAAAAATCCTAAGACCATGCTGCTGACCATGGCCGCAGGCCTTTGCATGGCCAAGCGCCAAGTCATTCGAAGATTGCGATCAGTTCTCAAGTGCCAAACGTACCAAATTCCAAACGCCAAAATGGCGTACACAAACAAATCGGTAAGAAGAAAAACAGCTTGCATCTTGAATTACTTCAAACGTATGCGTGGATCAGCCAAGGTGTAGCTGATGTCCGTCAATATCAAGCCAATGATGTACAAAAAAGAGCCAATGAAAACCATGGCTCGCACAATGGCGAAGTCTTGGCCAGAAATAGCCTCTATCAAATAACTACCCAAACCGGGGATAGCAAAAAAAGATTCCGTGATCAAGCTTCCCATGAATAACAAAGGTATGACTGAGACGGATGCGCTCAAGATAGGGATTAAGGCATTTCGCAATACATGAACCAACAAAACCCTCGACTCTGACAGCCCTTTTGAGCGTGCTGTCCGCACATAGTCTTTACCGATCTCCTCCATGAACAGCGTTCGGTTGAAACGAACTTCCCCGCCAAGCCTTGCAAATATGCCTACGGCAATTGGCAAAATGAGAAATCGCCAAGCATCCATACCAGGCGTAAAACCGGAGACAGGCAAGATTTGAAGTACGCGTGAAAACATGAACTGCCCCATCACAATGAAGAACAAGGACGAGATCGACATGAAGATCACGCAAAGGACTGTTCCCCAAAAGTCAAGGTAAGTGAATCTGAAAAATGCCAATCCAAGTGCCAACACAATTGAAATACCCAAGCCCACCACAAATGTGGGCAGAGCCAATGCAAGCGAGGGGCCAGCTCTGCGAACAATTTCAGAGGCAATGTCTCTCCCACTGTCAGCACGGCCAAAATCAAAAGCAAACATGCGCAGTGAACTGTCTACAAAAAGTGTCTGACTTAACTGCGCAAAACCTTTTTCTTGCTCATTGAAAAACAAAGGCCTGTCATAACCCCGCTCTGCCTTCCATTTTTCAATGGCATCGGGCGTTACGCGTTTACCGCCCAGTTGCATCCGTGCCATATCTTCGGGGGTATTGACCTTGAAGAAAAGTACAAAAGTGAGCAAATTGATGCCAATCAGGATGGCAAAACCGTAGGCCAATTTTCGAGCGAAAAAATGGAGCATCAGAATCTCCTTGAAGACATAGATTCACTGGCAAGCGCGTGCTGGGTTTGACGCCTGCGCCAAGCTCGCCACGCTGGCCATGCAAGCACAAATAGTAAGGTAAGCAGCAAAAGTACTGGCCACCAAATGGCTTGATTCCACTCCTTGATTTTGCGTGCTCTCAATTCAGAGTCAATTTTTAAATACGGCAAGTTGTCACGGATGATGTTTGACGGCTTGCCATTTCCCACCCATTGGTGATAAGCGCCGCCAAACTCTTCCGACCAGCCATAAAGCAAAGGCATCTCCTCTTGCATGAGGGCAATCATTTTGCCAATGAGTTCAGCGCGTTCGGGAGTGTCGTCTAAGTCCTTCATGCGGTCAAACAACAGGTCAAATTCAGGCAACGCAAAATTGCTTGCATTTTCTCCGTCAAATTTGGCCTTGGCATTGGGCCCATACAACAAGAACAAGAAGTTTTCGGGATCAGGGTAATCTGCAAGCCAACCCCAGAAAAAAAACTGAGAAGAGCCTTTCCTCATCTTGTCCTGAAAACGGTTGTAGTCTGTGTTTCGGATCTCAATTTGGATGTTCAATTTTGCAAATTGCTTGGCCACCCAGTCCAGCCTGGCTTTGTAACCCGGGCCAACGCCTTGCGTGTCGTAATTCAAGACCAAGGGTTGGCCTGTTTTTGAATCTCGCCCGTTGGGATATCCTGCTTCAGCCAGTAATTTTTTGGCAACCTCAATCGACTTGCGTTTGTATTTGCCATCATCGAAAAAATCGTAGACCACAGGATTGGGTTTTGACAGCTTGTTACCAAACAACCCTGGCACCACCACGCTGTGATTGACTTGGGCACGATCATCTTCAAAGATAGAAACATATTCTTCAAAATCAAATGCGATGGCCAAAGCTTGTCGCAATTTCTTATTGCGAATGCGTTCTTCTGAGGTTTTACCAAGACCCACAACCGGATCTAGCCAGTTGAAGCCGAAATGCCAAAAGCCCACTTGGATGGTGCTGGGCAATTGGATCTTTCTTTCAAGCAATTCTTGAGCTCGTCCCGTCCCGTCTTGAATGGAAACTTGGTAACCGATACCGGGCTCTCCCCTTTCCAATTGTGGAATATCGTAATAGCCTTGAATGAATTTGGTCGCTACCGAAGTTCCCTCTTTTTCAATGACAGACACCATCTTGTCAACAAAGGGCGTTGGCTTGCCGCAGTCCTTGAGTAGCCCTTTCGCTTCGTCGTCAGCCTCGCCTTCGCAGGGGTAAGGTACACCTCGATAATTTGGATTCCGAACCAATTCCATACGAGCATTAGGAATGTACTCTGTCAGCATGTAAGGCCCTGTTCCAACAGGCCAAGTGTCTGGATTTAGATTGCGACGGGACATACCTGCTTGAGCATAAAACGCATCGACCTCCCAAGGGATGGGTGCGAAAAAAGTCATGGCCAACCAATATTTAAATTGCGGGTATTTCCCGACCACGCGAATTCTCAATGTATGCGAGTCAACCACTTCGACCCCAGACAAATCATGGGCCCTAAAATCTAGCCATGGCAAATGACCCAAGACCCCAACTTCTTTTGCTGACTTACCCGTTTTGAAACTTTCGTTAAAGACTTTGATCTTTTTGCCATAGTCTGCCAAACCAACGATTTTTTCAGAAAGAAAACCAAAGGATGGTGACTTGACTCGCGGGGTTGCCAATCGTTTGATGGCATAGGCGTAATCTTCCGCCAACAACTCCCGCGTTCCCATGAATTCAAAATCATAAGGCCGACGTATGCCTTCAATTTCCGACTCTTTCAATGACAAATAGCGATGTTGTCCATCAGCTGTCTTGGCAAAAGCAGGATGCGGTTGAAAAAGAATGCCTGGTTGAATTTTGAGTTCAAAAACACTCTCATTAATTTGCTCGGCATCTGTTTGAACAGGCAATTCCTGCCCACTTTTTCCCAGAAATTTCACCTTGGGCAACTCTGTCAGTGTCCGAGGTTCCAATTCGTAGGGACGCTTCAGATAATGGTATTTCAGGGGGGGTTCGTAGACGGCATAGGTCCAGGGAGTTTCATTGTTGCTGTATGAAGAAGTGGAATCTAGGTACTTGGGTGATTCTGAGTAAGAACTGAAAAGAACATTTTCTGACAGCGACTGCTTTGAAACCGGTTGATTGGTGACTTGGTCACAACCCAATAGCAAACCGTTCAGACTGATGACAAGTCCAACAAAACCCAATTTGCGAAATCTATAAATCACAGGAAAAACCACCTAAAGCATTTGTTGGAACGTACTCTAGGCTATTTTTCAAGATGTGGTCAATGAACAGGAAGGAATGAAATATTTCTTTGAAGTGGAACCCTTCAATTTCATTGAAAAATGAAGTCTAAACCGACAGTGTTGTTAAAACCACAAAAAGCGTCAAGGGCATTTGCGAAATTAAACGATAACATTAAGTTAACTTAATCATCAATTTAATAAGAATTCTTAAAGATTATTTCTAGATGAAATTTCGTTTTCGCCCCCTTAATTTAGTCGTCATTTCATGCTGCCTTGGCTTGTCTGTAGTTCCTACCGCAGTCATGGCTCAAAACATACAGTCCATAGAAGTGACCGGATCTCGAATCAAGAGAATTGATTCAGAAACCGCTTCACCGATTCAAATCATCACGCGTGAACAAATTGATCGCTTGGGCGCTGCATCAGTTTCAGAAATTATGAAGTCAATTCCAGCCTCGAATACGGGCATCATTGATGGCAATGAAGTTGCTAGCTATACACCAGGCGCAGGGGGTGTATCACTTCGTGGACTGGGCCCACAGGCGACATTGGTTTTAATCAATGGCCGTCGCATTGCACCATTTGGTTTTGCCTCCGGTGGCCAGCAAACTTTTGTTGACGTTAATTCCATCCCAATGGACGTCATACAAAGAATTGAAGTTCTGTTAGATGGTGCCTCTGCCATTTATGGTTCAGATGCTATGGGTGGCGTAGTCAACATCATCTTGCGAAAGGATTATCAAGGATTCACACTCAGTGCCAATGCAGGTCAATCGATCGCTTTCGGTGATGCAGCCAACCAATCTTTATCAGCCACATTTGGCAAGGGATCTCTTGCCCAAGATGGCTACAACTTGATGGGTAATTTTTCACACAATGAACGCGATGGCGTGAGGGCTACTGAACGGCCTATGTCATCCACCGCCAATTTTTCAAGGTTCGGATTGCCAGATTACAGATCTAGCTATTCATATCCAGGTAATTTGTACACCGTTGGAGGCAGTTCTGGATCTGGCGCGGCATTCAAAGCACCTTCAACAGGTTGCACGCCAATCGCCGATGGAAGCGCGCTCAATGGCCGTTGCAGTTACGACCCAGCGATGTTCACGGACATCATTGCTAAAACGCAAAGAGACAATTTATTTTTAGCTGGCACATTCAATCTATCAGGTGGAAACCAGCTGTTTGGTGATTTGGCAATTGGCAGATCAACTTTTCTACAGAACTCTGCAAGTTACAGCACCAGTACTTATTACAGTACTGAAACTCTTCCATACACGGCCATTACGCTTCCAGTGGGCCACCCAAACAACCCTTACTCAACCGAAATAGCATTGCGATATCGCTTCGCTGATGTTCCTAGAACGACTGAGGCGACCACCCATACAGTTCGAGCTGTTATCGGTCTCAAAGGAACTTGGATGGGATGGGATGGACAAACTGCACTGGTGCACTCAACATCCAACACCAGCTTGACATACAAGGGCTTTATCAATGACAGAGTACTTCTGAGTGATGTACTAGACACCAACTACAAAGCAAAAAACAGCTTTGTCTTTGGCAACCCCTCTGCTAACTCCGCCTCTTTGATGTCTCGTCTCTATCCAAGTTTGTCGGACACGGGCAAAACATCCACCGTTTCCGCAGACATCAGTGGCAGTCGTGAATTGATGCAACTTGCCGGTGGTCCCTTGAGTATTGCGGTAGGTGGTGAGGTACGCCGTGAAAGCTTCATGAGCACGCCTGACCCAATGACGGCATCGGGCGCAATCAGTGTTTTAGGCTCAGCGGGTGCCAACGGAAATAGAACAGTGAGTTCTGTCTACACGGAACTTTCAGCGCCCATTGTCAAAAATCTTGAAACTTCGTTGGCGGCCCGAATCGACAACTACAGTGATTTTGGCTCTGCTGTCACTCCAAAAGCCTCTGCAAAATGGAAGATTGCGCCAAACTTTGCTTTGCGTGGCACTTACTCTGAAGGATTTAGAGCGCCTGCATTGACCGAAACCTCCTCATCGCCTGGTAAAGGATTTTATTCAGGTTTGACAGATCCAAAGCTGTGTCCTACCCCTGACGTCAACAATGAAAACTGTCATTTAAGTGTCGAATCAATTTCCGGCTCCAACCCTAAGCTCAAGCCCGAATACTCCAAAAGCAGAACGATTGGATTTGTTTGGGATCCCGTCGAAAATGTTTCATTGACTGTTGATTCTTTTCGAATCAAGCGAAGGGATGAAATCAGCTCGATTGATCCAGATTACTTAATGGCCCACGAAGCTGACTATCCTGGATTTGTGGTTCGTGACCCTTCCACTGGTGTCATCAAACAATTCAATTTGCTCTATACAAACCTTGGATCAACGTCCATTAAAGGTACAGATGTTGACCTGAGATTTCGTCAAAATTTGGATGGAATGGGTCAATTAACCTACAACATGACCTACAACAGATTGCCAAAATACTTGGTTGCTGCCGTCAAGGGTGCTGCTGAGGAGCAATGGGCTGGCACCTACACACAGCCTATCGAAAGAATACGTTTTGCCACCTTATGGGACTTTGGTCCTTGGGTAGCGGGCTTAACTTTGAATCACACAGGCTCCTTCTCTAGAGCTTACACATACGCTTCAATGGGCTCTTGCCCTTATGCAAACACTTCACGGCCTGAATACTGCACTGTTGAGAACTGGGATACTGCAGATCTTTTCGTTGGATACAAGGGCATCCAAAATCTTGATTTGGGCATGACCCTCCAAAATATCGAAAACAAAACAGCGCCTTATGATGACCGAAGGTTAGCTCGCTACACCCTTTACAGTCCAATGTTTCACAACGCTTTAGGCCGGTACATGTCGATCAGAGCGAAGTACAGCTTCTAAACCAAGCCTCTCTGATGCCCCCTCTTCAAGGCGGTTTTTTTATGGCAATATCTTCAAAAAATCAAGAAGACCAGCTCGTGTCAAAATAGGCGATTCTTCAACATCATGAATGACAGAAATGAGCTTTCTCCAAGGTAAAAAAATCCTCATCACAGGTGTCTTGTCCAACCGCTCTATTGCCTATGGCATTGCCAAGTCATGTCATGCTCAAGGCGCAGAGTTGGCCTTCAGCTACGTGGGTGAACGATTCAAAGAACGCATCACAGAATTCGCTGCAGACTTCAACTCAAAACTCATTTTTGATTGCGATGTTGGTGATGATGCGCAAATTGACAAACTTTTCCATGACTTGTCGGTTCATTGGCCTCAGTTTGATGGGTTTGTCCACAGCATCGGGTATGCACCCAGAGAAGCCATTGCGGGTGATTTCATTGAAGGTCTGAGCAGAGAGGGTTTTAAGATTGCTCACGATATCAGTGCATACAGCTTTCCTGCCATGGCCAAAGCAGCTTTGCCCTATTTGCGCGAGGACTCAGCGCTTTTAACCCTCACATATTTGGGGGCGGTGAAGGTTGTACCCAACTACAATACCATGGGGCTTGCTAAGGCCTCACTTGAAGCTTCTGTGAGGTATCTGGCAGACTCTTTAGGCTCCAAAAAAATCCGAGTGAACGGCATCAGCGCTGGCCCAATCAAAACACTTGCTGCCAGCGGCATCAAAGACTTTGGCAAAATTTTGAGTGCAGTCGCATCGGCTTCGCCAATTCGTCGCAACGTCACGATCGAAGATGTTGGCAATACGGCGGCCTTCCTCTTAAGCAACCTGTCCTCTGGAATTTCGGCCGAAATTGTCTATGTAGATGGTGGTTTCAGTCATGTTGTCGGAGGCATTGCTGAGGCTTGATGCCTCAGCCAAAGTGTCAGTTTTAAATCTGTACGCAATCAGCGTAATACCGCGTCACCCCATCAACACCCTTTTCTTCGACCAAACCATGAATGTCGGTTTCAAAACCAGGGCATTGCATGTTGAATTCTCTAGAGAATTTCAGGTAATCGACAATTTTCTTATTGAAGACTTCGCCTGGCACCAACAAGGGAATGCCAGGTGGATAAGGTGTGACCAGACCAACGGTGATGCGACCTTCTAAATCGTCAATGGGTACTCGCTCGGTTTTTCGTCTTGCAATTTGTGCGTAAGCATCAGCAGGCGTCATGGCGGGCTTGAGGTCAGACAAATACATTTCGGTCGTTAGGCGCGCAATGTCATATTTGGCATACAGCGCGTGAATGTGCTGGCACAAATCACGCAAGCCCATGCGCTCATACTTAGGCTGCTTCTGACAAAACTCCGGCATGATGCGCCACATGGGTTGGTTGCGATCGTAATCGTCCTTGAATTGCTGTAAAGCAGTCAGCAAAGAATTCCAGCGCCCTTTGGTAATGCCGATGGTGAACATGATGAAGAAACTGTACAAGCCTGTTTTTTCCACCACAACGCCGTGCTCTGTCAGAAACTTGGTGAGTACTGAAGCGGGAATGCCAGACTTGTCGAACTTGCCGTCCAAGTTCAAGCCGGGTGTGACGATGGTGGCCTTGATGGGGTCGAGCATGTTGAAGCCGTCGGCCATTTGGCCAAAGCCGTGCCACTTGCCACCCTTCTTTTTTGGGTCACTGCGCAGAATCCAATCCTCGGCGCGGCCAATGCCTTCGTCGACCAAATTTTCGGGCCCCCACACCTTGAACCACCAGTCCTTGCCATACTCGTCATCAACTTTACGCATGGCGCGGCGAAAGTCGAGGGCTTCAGCAATACTTTCCTCTACCAGCGCCGTACCACCTGGCGGCTCCATCATGGCCGCCGCAACGTCACAGCTGGCAATGATGCTGTACTGAGGGCTGGTGCTGGTGTGCATCAAATACGCTTCGTTGAACAAATGACGATCTAACTTGGTGTTTTGCGAATCTTGGATGAGGACGTGACTGGCTTGGCTGATACCCGCCAAAAGTTTGTGGATCGATTGTGTAGCATAGACCAATGAATGTTTGGGCCGCGGACGTTTTTTGCCCATGGCATGGTAAGTGCCGTAAAAAGGATGGAACGCAGCGTGAGGCAACCATGCTTCATCGAAGTGAAGATTTTCAACATAACCATCGAGCATGCCTTTGATGGTTTCGGTGTTGTACAACACGCCGTCGTAGGTTGATTGCGTCAAGGTCATGACCCTGGGCTTGACTTTTTTGGCATCAACGCCTTGGAGCAAGGGGTTGGCCTTGATCTTGGCCTGAATGCTGGCTAATTCAAATTCACTTTGTGGAATAGGTCCAATGATGCCGTAATGGTTGCGTGTTGGCTTCAAGAAAACTGGAATGGCGCCCGTCATGATGATGGCGTGCAAAATGGATTTGTGGCAGTTGCGATCGACCACCACCACATCACCTGGTGCAACAGCGTGGTGCCACACCATCTTGTTGGATGTACTGGTGCCGTTGGTAACAAAGAAACAATGATCGGCATTGAAAATGCGAGCTGCATTGCGTTCACTTTCACCGATGGCGCCGTTGTGATCCAACAACTGACCGAGTTCTTCTACCGCATTGCACACGTCTGCACGCAACATGTTTTCGCCATAAAATTGATGGTACATCTGCCCCACAGGGCTCTTTAAAAATGCCACACCACCCGAGTGACCGGGACAGTGCCAAGAGTAAGAGCCATCTTCGGCATAATCTAGCAAAGCTTTGAAGAACGGTGGTTGAACGCCTTCTAAATAACTTTTGGCTTCTCGAATAATGTGACGCGATACAAACTCTGGCGTGTCTTCGAACATGTGAATGAAGCCATGCAACTCACGTAAAATGTCGTTGGGTATGTGACGCGATGTTTTTGTTTCGCCATAGATGTAAATGGGAACATCTGCATTTTTGCGGCGAACTTCTTCTATGAAAGCCCGCAAACTTAAGACGGCAGGATCTAAATCGGGGCCAGGGGTGAACTCTTCGTCGTCAATCGACAATATGAAAGCACTGGCCCGCGACTGTTGTTGTGCAAACTGAGACAGATCGCCATAACTGGTTACACCCAGAACTTCAAAACCTTCTGTTTCAATGGCTTGAGCCAAAGCACGGATACCCAGTCCCGAGGTGTTCTCAGAGCGGTAGTCTTCGTCAATGATGACGATCGGAAAACGAAATTTCATAGGGTCCCCACATTGGGTCAAAAAAAGTA
>Ga0209358_10003039_pt1 | contig 12507 bp, 15 predicted proteins | sample LauGreFa1BDMLBSN_2_FD_187574 | JGI IMG/M metagenome (GOLD analysis project Ga0209358, IMG submission 187574) | Freshwater lake microbial communities from Lake Michigan, USA - Fa13.BD.MLB.SN (SPAdes) (version 2) | ecosystem: Environmental > Aquatic > Freshwater > Lake | place: Lake Michigan, USA...
GCCGTCGAGCGCCGACTCTGCGGCTTCTGCCACCCGGGTGTAGGTGGCCTCGCCGGTCACCATGATGAATACTGTGGCAAAGGGCAGCAACTGGTTGCGGCGCAGATCGTCCAGCAGTTCCTGGCCGGTCATCTTCTCGTGGTTGAAATATTGCTCACACAAGACGATGTCGAAAAACTGGTTTTCCAGCGTGACACGGGCATCGGCCAGGCGCGAGGCCTGGCTGACCGACCCAACCCCGAACTCCTTGAGCTGGCCAACCAGAATGGTGCGGGAATTCGGGTTGCTGTCAATCACCAGCGCTCTGGTGGCGGACAGATCATCTTCGAGAACGTTCATTGGGTGGCGTTATGCGGTGCCGCGAAAAAGCGTTTGGCGCATCGGATCAAGATGGCAAGGAAAAGGTGTGAAATTGAATTTCATCATAGCATCAGGTGGCCCAGATTCGGGGGGCTTCGGCCGTGCGGTCCCAGAGCTGTCCGCGCCAGAGACGCCAGATCTGGCGCAGCAGCGCCATGGCGGATTCCACCATGGGTGCGAGCACCCGCACCACCAGAACCCGGTCATTCGCTGCACTGGTCCCGGCGGTCAGGTGCAGCGGGTGGGCCGCGATCAGGTCGCGAGCCAGTTCAAGCGCTGTGTCGCGGCGAGTTCTGGAGATCGGGCTGCCGGCAACAAAAAAGAAGGTGCCCAGGCAGGCCTGGCCGTCCAGGCCGCCGCGACCGCGCAGCAAGCGGTGGTCGCTAGCGTCGATCTGGCCGTGTTCCAGCCACACCCCGGGCACGTCGATGTGTTGCAGGAGGCGCCCGGTTTCAAAAGGCTGGCCGGCATGCGGCAGCCCCAGCGCGGTGATGTCCAGGCCCATGAATTCGGCCCCAGGCGCAAGCTGCAGCGTCAGGCGGTTTTCGGCCAGGCAACCGTTGTGACAAATGGTTTCCGATGGCAGCCATTCCAGGCGGGCGCGTGGCGCCAGGTCGATCCGGGTGCGTTGCAGCGCGAGCGCACCGTCCGACCGGTAGAACCGGGTTGCTCCGGGCGTGGTGACCAGGCCGTGGGCGTCCGGCCCTACGCCGATATGCAGGTCGAGTGTGTCGCCGCCAACCAGGCCGCCCGGCGGATGCACCAGAATATTGTGGCAAACCGTATCGCCTTCCGGGTACAGGCTTTGCAGGATGCGCAAGGGCCCGTCGTGCTGGTGACGCGCGACGGTACGGGCTCGTTCCAAACGGTAGTCCAGCTGCAGTCGGGCTTGCCAGGGCATAAGGCGCGCCGGCCTCAGGTGTTCTGACTGCTGCGGTGGGCCCAGCCGGTGGTGCGTTTCTCGATTTCGCTGAACAGTTCGTACATCACCATGGCCATCGCACCCACCACCACCAGCCCGGCAAAGGCCAGACCCATCTGCATGGCCGAACCGGCCGAGATCAGCAGGTAACCAATGCCTTCGTTGGCGGCCGTCATCTCGGACACGGTCGTGCCGACAAAGGCCAGGGTGATGGCAACCTTGAGCGAGCCATAAAAATACGGCATGGATCGCGGCAGGCCGACCTTGATCAGCACGTCCCAACGCTTCGCGCCCAGGACCCGCAACACGTCCTCCAGCTCGGGCTCCAGGGTGGCCAGGCCGGTGGCAATGTTGACCATGATCGGGAAGAAACTGATCAGGAAGGCGGTGAGGATGGCCGGCCCTACGCCAATGCCGAACCACACCACCAGAATCGGTACAAAGGCCGCCTTGGGCAGGGCGTTGAAGGCGGTCATCAGCGGGTAGACCGCGGCGTAAGCCAAGCGTGAGCTGCCGATCACAAAGCCCAGCAGCACGCCCACCACAATCGCGATGCCAAAGCCGGCCATGGTGACCCAGTAGGTGCGCCAGGCATGGGCGCCAATGATGCCCTTGAACTCCCAGAACTGGGTCCAGATCCGCCAAGGGCTGGGGAAAATGAACTCCGACACCTGAAACACCGAGCAGATCAGCTGCCACACCAGCAACACCGCTACCAGCAAAATCCAGGGTGACCAGGTTTCGAGTTGTTTCTTGTTCATGCGGCAGCCTTGACGGTTGCGGTGCTGGCTGCCGTGCCCCGCATCGCGCCGATATGACCGCGCAGCTCGTGCACGATATCGGTGAATTCGCGGGTGTAGGTGACCTCCAGGTCACGAGGACGCGGCAGATCGATGTCTTTCCTGACCACGAAGCGGCCCGGGCTCTTGCTCATGACGTAAACCGTGTCAGCCAGAAACACCGACTCGCGCAGGTCATGCGTGACCAGGATGACGTTGAACTGCTGTTCGGTCCAGAGGTCGCGCAAGATGCACCAGAGTTCCTCGCGCGTGAATGCATCCAGCGCACCAAAGGGCTCATCGAGCAGCAGCATTTTGGGTTCGTGGATCAGTGCCCGGCAGATGCTTGCGCGTTGCTGCATGCCGCCCGATAGCTCCCATGGAAACTTGTCCTCATAGCCAGCCAGTCCCACTTTTTGCAGCAGTTTGCGAGCTCGCTCTTCATAGACTTTGCGTTTTTGTTTGAAATTGCTCCGGTAGGGTTCCACGATCTCCAGCGGCAACAGCACGTTGTCGACCGTGGTGCGCCACGGCAAAAGCGACGGTGCCTGGAAGGCCATACCGGAGATTTTCAGCGGCCCGGTCACCGGTTGACCGTCAATCAGAATGCGGCCGATCGAGGGCATTTTCAGGCCCGTCGTCAGCTTCATGAAGGTCGACTTGCCACAGCCCGATGGGCCGACGATGGCAATGAATTCGCCCTGGCGCACTTTCAGGTCGATCGCCTCTACGGCAAAGTGCTGCTGCTGCCGCAGTTCTTCGGTGTAAGCGAGCCAGACGTCCTGAAAATCGACGAACCAACCGGTTGTGCCGTTTGGCTGCATTATTTCTTCGGCAGCACGTTGAGTTCGGCCTTGGCGGGCAGGTAACTGCCGTTCCAGACCGCATCCGGGTTGACGCGGGTCTTGGTAGCGAAGGCGTCCGATACCTGAGACGCCATCAGTGCCAGGCGCGGGCCACTCACTTGGCCGAAACCTTCAGCGCGCGCATTCGGGCTGTTGATGACAGTGTCGATCGCCAGTTTCAGGCGCCGGGTTTCGAGTTCGACGTTGATGATGCCATCGCGTGCCTTGACATCGGCGATCGCAGCTGCCGGATTGCCGATCACGTCTTTCATGCCCCGCGCGAATGCAGACAGGAAGGCTTTGACAGCGGCCGGGTTGTCTTTCAGGATTTTGGGTGATGCGATGATGGCATTGCCATACAGCTTGACGCCAAAATCGGGGTAGGGCAGCACCACCACGTCGGCCACATTCACGCCACGGGCTTCCAGGTTCAGTAGCGAGGTGAAGGTGAAGCCGGTGATGGCGTCAACATCACCGCGTGCCAGCATGGTTTCGCGCAACGGGGGGTCCATGGCGGTCCATTGCACGCCGCTGATGTTGTTGGCCTTGGCGAAAATCGGGAAGGCGCGGCGGCCGGCATCGAAAACCGGCGCCCCAAGCTTTTTGCCGCTCAAGTCAGCCGGCGTTTTGATGCCGGATTTTTTCAGCGCCATCACCGAGGCCGGCGTGTCGTTGTAGACCATCATGATGGCCACTGGTTTATTGGGCGCATCAGGGTTGTTGGCGTGAAACTCCATCAGCGCGGCCAGGTCGGCAAAGCCCAACTCATAGGCGCCAGAGGCCACACGAGTGACAGCGCCGCCCGAGCCATTGCCTGCATCCACAGTGACGTCAAGCTTGGCATCCTTGAAATAGCCTTTGGCCGCAGGCGTCAGAAACAGGGCGGATGGGCCTTCAAAGCGCCAGTCAAGCTGAAACTTGATGGGCGTGACCTGGGCTTGGGCCAAGCCGAGGGTGGAGGCCGTGATGACCGCACCAGCGAGTTGCAAGAACATGCGTTTTTTCATAAAAGTGCTCGGGAATGAATGATTATGGTTAAGGGGTACTGAGCCGGACGGCGCAGATTGCTCAGGGATGTGAGTAAGCAATATCGGTGCCAAGCATCAGCCGGTGAAGGGGTGGGTGGCACGCCAGTGCCTGGCAATATCAATGCGGCGGCAGACCCAAACCCGATCGTGCCGCCCGATATGGTCCAAAAAGCGTTGCAGCGCTGTGATGCGGCCAGGGCGGCCCAGCAGACGGCAGTGCATGCCCACGCTCATCATGGCCGGCCGCTCCAGGCCTTCGGCGTACAACACGTCAAAGGTGTCTTTCAGGTACTGGAAAAAAGGGTCGGCGTAGGCGTAACCCTGGGGCAGGGCAAAGCGCATGTCGTTGCAATCCAGTGAGTAGGGCACGATGAGCTGTGGTACCACCTCACCATTGGTTTTACTCACCTTCATCCAGAACGGCAGGTCGTCACCGTAGTAGTCGCTGTCGTACTCGAACCCGCCGTAGTCTGCCACCAGCCGGCGCGTATTTGGGCTGTCGCGTCCTGTGTACCAGCCCAAGGGGCGTTCGCCGCAGAGCCGGGTCAGGATGTCCATCCCCTGCGCCATGTGCTCACGCTCTGTCGCTTCGTCGATATGTTGGTAGTGGATCCAGCGCCAGCCGTGGCAGGCGATTTCATGACCGAGTTGCTGCAGTGCCGACACCAGCTCTGGGTGGCGCTCCAGAGCCATGCTCACGCCGAACACCGTCAGCGGCAGCCCGCGCTGCTCGAATTCGCGCAGGATGCGCCAGACGCCGGCGCGGGAGCCGTACTCGTAGATGCCTTCCATGCTGATATGCCGGGCCGGGTAGCTGGCTGGGTTGAACATTTCCGATAAAAACTGTTCCGAGCCGGCGTCGCCATGCAACACGCTGTTCTCGCCACCTTCCTCGTAATTCAGCACGAACTGCACGGCAACGCGGGCTTGGCCTGGCCATTGCGCGTGAGGGGGCTTGGGGCCATAGCCAATGAGGTCGCGCGGGTAGGCCTGGGTGCTGTCGTAAACGCTCATGCCGTAATGATAACCATGGTCGAATGGTATAAACAATTCAGTCGCGACCCAGCTGTTCAATGGGGCGCCACAGTCAATCAGGAGATGCCATGGGCTTGAGTACACACGTTTTGGACACCATGCACGGGACACCTGCGCCCGGCATGCGGGTGAGCCTGTACACCACGGCGGGCGACTCGGCCACGCTGATCAAACAGTTTGTACTGAACCAGGACGGGCGTAACCCTGACGGTCTGTTGCTAAACCAAGACAGCCTCAAAAAAGGCAGCTATCGGTTGGTCTTTGAGGTGGCAGATTACTTTCAGGCACGTGGTGTTGCGCTGCCTCAGCCGAATTTCTTAGATCGCGTCAGCCTGGATTTCGGGGTCGCCAACCCTGATCAGCACTATCACGTTCCGCTGCTCGTGAGCCCCTGGAGCTATTCGACCTACCGCGGTTCCTGAGCACCGCGGTTTGACATCACAACTGTCCCTCTGTCAGGGTGTCGAGCTGGAAACGGCCGCTCTTGTGCCACAGCCAAGTGTCGGTATAGGTCACTTGTCCCAAATGCGCCGGCACGGGAAAGGGCGCAGCGCGGCGCACCGTGCGTTCAATTTCAGCCACCACCTCGGGCGCATGCGTGGGCGTTCGCATCCAGTTCAGCCTGATCACCTGACCGCGTCCGTCGACGTCAACTTGCAGCACGCCAATGGCGTACAACATGGCAGGCAATTTGCCCTTGTAAATCCGATGGGTGTTTTGGCCGTACAGGTGCTTGGCTGCATTGCGCCGGTACTCGCGCGGGTTGGCAACATAGGACAACACTGCGTTGTTTGCCGATGGTGTCGCTGCAGCGACCACGACTGGCGGCACGGCAGGCGCGGGGAGTGCAAAGGGCACGGACGCCGTGGAGGGTGCGGCAGGGGCAGGGTCAGGGGCAGGGTCAGGGAGAGCAATGGGGGCAGCGGGGGCAGTGATCGCAGTGGGTGCGGCGGCGGCAGTAATCACAGTAGGTGCGTCAGGCGCAGGGATAACAGAGCGTATGGCGGGGACAGCGATCGCAGAGGGTGCCACAGGGGCGGGGAGAGCAGAGGGTGGCGCAGGAGCAGGGCGAGCAGGTGCCGGGTTAGCGAAAGGCACCACCTTTGCCGGTGGGACTGCCGACACCGGTGGCACGACAGGCTGTATTGGCACACGCTCAGGGGATTGGACCGTTGGCTCAAGCACAGTCTTTGGCGTAACCGGTGCAGGCGTCGCGGACGCAATGGCTTTGGGGGGCTCTGGCGGTGGCGGTGGCGTAGCGCAACTGGCCATCAGTGCCGTGACGACAACCCCCGCCCAGTGCCATCTGTTGCGGTACCTGAGGCGACGATGAAACATGGTGAGATTTCCTCTGCCAGCGGCTTGCTGATCTGGTTTTGGCCCATTCACGCGGCCGACAGTGACGCCGAGCATACCGGCCTTGCGGCCGTGCGTCCAGCCTGCCATACGGGTTTCACTCGCTATGCACAGCCTTGACGACCTTTGCCGGCGCTTGAGCCTGGCCCCAGCCGTGCTGGTGACGGTAGCCTCGGTTCGCGGTTCGGTGCCGCGCGAGGTGGGCGCCTGGATGGCTGTTTTCGCCGCTGACCAGATTGGCACCGTGGGCGGCGGCCGCCTGGAGTTTGAGGCACTGAGCGAGGCGCGCCAGCAATTAAGCCGGTTTGTCGAGGCCGGCGTGCCCGCGCACAACCCGAATGTTGGCGTGAATCAATTGCGCCGCTTTGCGCTGGGGCCGACGCTTGGCCAATGCTGCGGTGGCGAGGTTCACCTGCGGTTTGAACTGGTCACGGCAGCCGACGTGACCCGGCTGCGAGAGCGCCTGGCGCAGTTCCGACACCCGCTGGCGCTGTTTGGCGGTGGGCATGTGGGTCGCGCGCTGGTGCGCCTGCTGGCCGACCTGCCCCTGGCGGTGCGTTGGATCGACAGCCGCGACGAGGTATTTCCGCCCGAGACGCCAGCGCATATCAGCTGTGAGCACTCCGACCCGGTTCAGGGGGCCGTGCCCTCGCTGCCCGCTGGCTCGCGTGTGCTGATCATGAGCTTCAGCCATGCTGAAGACCTGGACGTGGTGGCGGCCTGCTTGTTGCGCCAGCGCAGGCAGGCTGACCTGCCCTTCATCGGACTGATCGGCAGCCAGACCAAGTGGGCGACCTTTCGCCACCGGTTGCAAGCGCGGGGCTTTGACCCCCAGGAATTGGCACAGGTGACCTGCCCGATCGGTGTGCCAGGCATTTTTGGCAAGCAGCCCGAAGTGATTGCCGTGGCGGTGGCGGCCCAGATATTGCAGACGCTGTCAAGCTGAGCCGCCCTGATAGAGTTCTGGTCCAAACAAGGTGCATATTGATGGAAAGTTATTACCTCGACTGGGCTAATCTGTTGCTGCGCTGGGTGCATGTGATCACCGCCATCGCCTGGATTGGTTCTTCGTTTTACTTCGTTTTCCTGGACAGCAGCCTCACGCCGCCGGTCGATGAGGATCTCAAACGCCAGGGTGTCAGCGGCGAGCTGTGGGCGGTCCACGGCGGCGGTTTTTACCACCCGGTCAAGTTCAATGTCGCGCCGCCCAAGTTGCCAAGCCATTTGCACTGGTTTTACTGGGAGAGCTACAGCACCTGGCTGTCCGGTTTTGCTTTGTTCACTGTCTCCTACCTGTGGAGCGCCAGCACCTACCTGATCGACAAATCAAAAATGGACTGGGCGCCATCCACCGCCATCGCCGTGGCGCTGGCGTTTCTGGTGGTGTTTTGGTTGCTTTATGACCTGATCTGCCGCACCATGGGCCAGCGCAAGCATGGGGATGCCATCGTCGGCGGTCTGGTGTTCTTGCTGGTGTGCCTGGCGTCCTGGCTGGCTTGCCACTGGTTCGCTGGGCGCGCCGCCTTTTTGCTGGTGGGGGCGATGCTGGCCACGAGCATGAGCGCCAGCGTGTTCTTCTGGATTATTCCGGGCCAGAAAAAGGTGATTGCGGCGATCAAGGCTGGCCAGCCGGTGGACCCGGTGCACGGGCAGCGCGGCAAACAGCGCAGCGTGCACAACACCTACTTCACCTTGCCGGTGCTTTTCGCCATGCTTAGCGGCCATTACAGCTTTACTTACAACCACCCGCAAAATTGGCTGGTGCTGATTGTGATGATGTTTGCGGGTGCCGCAATCCGGCAGTTTTTTGTGCTCCGCCATGGGTACAAGCTGGGTCGCCGCGGCCACCCCTGGCCCTATGCGCTGGCCGGCGTTCTGGTGATCGTGGCGGCTATCGTTTGGCTACGTCCGGTGCCTGCAGCCACTGCAGCCGTGACCAATGCTACTAATTCAGTAGCTAAAGACCCAGTAAGCACGGGGCCTGGAGGCCAATTTGGCTATCAAACACTGCAGCCGGTGCTGGCCCAGCGGTGCTACAGCTGTCATGGCGAGCAGGTGCAGATGAAGAACGTGCGACTCGACTCCCCTGAGTTGGTCAAACAGCATGGGGCCATCATCTACCAACAGGTGGTGGTGGTTCGTGCCATGCCAATGAACAACGCCACTGGCCTGACCGAGGCCGAGCGCCAGTTGATCAAGCAATGGTTCGAGGCGGGGGCACGTACCGACTGAAGGCCAGCACAGCGGCCTTCAGTCCACCGTAGCGCCGCTGGCTTTGACCACCGGTTCATACTTGGCCCGTTCGGCCGCCATGAAGGCGCCAAAGGCTTCGGGGCTGGTGGCAACCGGTTCTGCCAGCAGCGCGGCAAAGCGGGTTTTGGTCTCTGGTGTGTTCAACGCTGCAACAAAAGCCTGGTTCAGGCGTGCCACCACGTCCTTGGGCGTGGCGGCAGGTGCCACCAGGCCCCACCAGGTGTCGATCGCAAAGCCCTTGAGCGTGTCTGCCATGGGTGGCACCTCGGGCAGGGCCGGTGAGCGTGCCAGCGTCGTCACTGCAATGGCCTTGAGCTTTCCAGAGCGGATATTGGGCGCTGCCGTGGCCAAGTTGTCAAAGTTGAAATCCACCTGCCCACCCAACAGCGCCAACTGCGCCGGGTTGCCGCCGTTGAAGGGGATGTGCACGGCAGAAATACCGGCTTCTTTTTTGAACATTTCGCCCGCCAGGTGGCCGGCGCTGCCATTGCCACCGCTGCCGTAATTGAGTTTGTCGGGGTTGGCCTTGGCATAAGCCACCAGATCGGCCAGGGTGCCGATCTTGAGCCGCTGCGCAGCGTCGGCATTCATCACCAGCACATTGGGCACACGCAGCATCTGCGTGATCGCTGCAAAGTCTGTCGCTGCGTTGTAGGGCATGGCCTTGTACAACCACGGGTTAATGGCGTGGGTGGCGGTCGCGGCAATGCCGATGGTCAGGCCATCGGGTGCGGCTTTGGCCACCGCGTCGGCACCAATGTTGCCGCCGGCGCCGGGCCGGTTCTCAATGATGACCGTGCCCAAGCTGTCTTTGACCCGCTCTGCCAGCACCCGGGCCGTGACGTCAATCGGGCCGCCTGCGGCGTAGGGCACGATCAGTCGGATGGGTTTGCCCTGCGCCAGGGCGAGGGGGCCGGTCAGGGTGGCCAGAAGGGCGAGGGCAGGCAGCAGCAGGGTGGTCAGTTTCATGATTTTGAGGGCTCGAAGTTAGGGGCGACGGATCGGTTGGGTCAGATGCGGGCCTTGTCGGCCTCTGAGGTGAAGGAGTCGGCAAAAAATTCGTCTTCGGGCAGGCTGGCCTGCGCGACGTAGGCGGCTCGGGCCGAGTCGATCACAATGGGCGCGCCACAGGCATAGACTTGGTGGCCGCTGAGGTCAGCAAAATCATCCAGCACCGCTTGGTGCACAAAACCGGCGCGGCCGGCCCAGTTGTCTTCTGGCAGAGCATCGGAGATCACCGGCACGTAATGCACGTTAGGCATCGCGGCCAACTGGGCCTGTACCCAGTCGCCCAGGTACAGGTCGGCCGGCCGGCGGCCACCCCAGTACAGCGTCGTGGGCCGTGTGATGCCTTTGAACTGCATGTGCTCCAGCACCGCCTTGATCGGCGCAAAGCCAGTGCCCGAGGCCAGCAAAATGATCGGTTTGGTGCTGTCCTCTCTGAGGTAGAAGCTGCCAAACGGCCCCTCAATGCGCAAGATCTCCTTCTCTTTCATGATCTTGAACACATGGTCAGTGAACTTGCCGCCCGGCATGTGGCGGATGTGCAGTTCCAGACCGGCGGCCAGTGTGTGAGGTGCGTTGGCCATGGAGTAACTGCGTCGGGCACCGTCTCGCAGCAAGAACTCCACATACTGGCCGGCGTGGTAGCTGAAGCTGTCGTTGGCCGGCAATTGCAGCTTGAGCAGCATCACGTCGGTTGATTTTTTCTCCAGAAGGTTAACCCGGGTCGGCATCTTCTTGATCGGGAAAGCCCCTTCGCTGGTGACTTGGCGCGACTCCAGAATCACATCGCTGTGCGCCACGCCGCAGCAGGTCAGGACCATACCGGCAGCTTCTTCTTCGGGACTCAAGGCCTTGCTTTGATGCACCCCGTGCACCACAGTGCCGCTGAGTTTTTTGCACTTGCAGGAGCCGCAGGCGCCATCTTTGCAGCCGTAGGGCAGGCCGATGCCCTGGCGGATGCCTGCCGCTAGCATGGTTTCATCGGCATTGGCGCTGAAGCTGCGACCGCTGGGCTCGATGGTGATCTGGAAGGCCGCAGAGGCGGTTTCGGGGCGGCTCATGGTGTTCGGTATCCTTGGGGGTTGCACGTTTTGGGAAAGCCCCTGATTTTGCCCTCAAACCCAAGCCCCCATGGCAGTTTGTATGCCTCTCGGCCCGGCGCACTGCCGGCGCGTTTTCGTCGCCAGCGCCTGCTGATCGTTGGATGTGGCGACGTCGGCTTGCGCGTGGCCAAAGCACTGCCGGCCCGCGTCCGGGTGTTGGCTCTGACCTCCAGCCCCGACCGCAGCGCTGAACTGCGCGCACTCGGAATCACGCCATTGCGAGGCAATCTGGACGACAGCCGCAGCCTGCAACGTCTGGCCGGCCTGGCGCACCGCGTGCTGCATTTGGCGCCGCCGCCTGGTGAAGGCTGGCAAGACCCACGCACGCTGGCCCTGACCCGGGCGCTGCGACGGCGCAGCCCGCCGATTAGCCTGGTCTATGGTTCGACCAGCGGCGTCTACGGGGATTGCCAGGGTGCTATTGCTACAGAAAATAGAGCGCCTAACCCAGACACACCAAGGGCTAGACGTCGAATTGATGCTGAAGAGGCGGTGCGTTTCCTGGGCCGATCCGCCGGCGTGCGCAGTAACATTCTGCGCATCCCAGGCATTTACGCGCCAGACCGCTTGGGCGGCACGCCGCGTGCCCGGCTGGAAAAAGGCACGCCGGTGCTGCGCGCAGAGGACGACGTCTACACCAACCACATTCACGCTGACGACCTGGCACGTGCCTGCATCGTCGCCTTGTGGCGCGGCCTGCCGCAACGGATTTACAACGTCAACGACGACACTGCGCTGAAAATGGGGGACTATTTCGATCTGGCGGCGGACCTTTACGGCCTGAGCCGCCCGCCCCGCATTGCCCGCGATGCGGCTGGCGGTCAGTTGCCGCTGATGCTGCTGAGCTTCATGAGCGAATCACGCCGCTTGGACAACACGCGCTTGAAGCAGGAGTTGGGCCTGCGGCTGCACTACCCCACGGTCGAATCTGGTTTGAGAGCATGAACTTACCAACCACGCTCAGGCACAGCCCGGCGGCAGAGCGCAATGGCCAGGCCATACTGACCCGCTTAAAGCAATTGTTGCCGGCGCAGGGTCGGGCGCTGGAGATCGCCAGCGGCACGGGCCAGCATGTCGCCCTTTTCGGCGCTAATTTGCCCGGGTGGACTTGGCAGCCCAGCGACTTGAACGCCGATGATTTTCCGTCCATCAACGAGTGGTGCGCTCAGACCGGCGCCACCCAGGTGCGGCCGCCTCGCCTGCTGGATGTGCTGGCGACCCTCTGGCCTGCGGCTGGTGCGGCATTTGAGCAGCCGTTTGATGTGATTTTTTGCGCCAACATGCTGCACATTTCGCCTTGGGCCTGCTGCCACGGCCTGATGCAGGGCGCAGCACGCCACCTGGGGGCGGGCGGGCGACTGATCACCTATGGCCCTTATTTTGAGCGCGACGTGCCCAGTGCGCCCAGCAACCTGGCTTTTGACAGCAGTTTGCGGGAGCGTGACGCCACTTGGGGCATCCGTGACTTGCACGAGGTGGTGGCCCAAGCCGAACTCGCTGGGCTTCGCTTGGCAAGCCGCATGGACATGCCGGCCAATAACCTCTTGCTGGTGTTTGAGCGCCAGGCCGGTTAACGCTCCGCCACGGCATCACCCCATGGCGACATGATCTCGGTGCAGCCCATGTTCATGCCGGCTTCGCGCAGCACCGCTGCCGGGCAGGCGAACGCGTAAGGAAACACAGTGCGCCGCGTTGTCACGGTGGGGAAGGCTTGCGACAGCGCGGCAAGCACCTCGGCGGGCAGTGATTGGTCTGCAATCAAGGTAGGGCCGCCGCTCATGTCGATGCGCGGTTGGTGAAATGCCTGCTCCAGGCTCAGCC
>Ga0209358_10003040_pt1 | contig 12498 bp, 11 predicted proteins | sample LauGreFa1BDMLBSN_2_FD_187574 | JGI IMG/M metagenome (GOLD analysis project Ga0209358, IMG submission 187574) | Freshwater lake microbial communities from Lake Michigan, USA - Fa13.BD.MLB.SN (SPAdes) (version 2) | ecosystem: Environmental > Aquatic > Freshwater > Lake | place: Lake Michigan, USA...
TTTTAGACAATTACGCACAAATATTGATGTGTCAGCTGGATAAATTCGTGGACCTGAGGCGCCAAACCCGTCTCTTGCTCCAAGATTTCGCCCACACGCACCGCCAGACTGGCGGCCAGAGCCGCATCCAGAAACAGCAGGCGCGCACGGCGGGCCAGCACGTCCTCCACCGTGATCGCGTATTCATGCCGGGCCGCAAAGCGAACCATACCTTCAGTCAGCCCCCCGGCAAGGGCCACGTCAGCACCCGGCATCGCCAGCAGCCAATTTTGCTCATCGCCATAGGACTGAGGTCCTGGGCTTGCGACAACCGAGTGAACGCCCGGCTCGCCGGTTTGCGCGCCCACCAGCCGAAGCCGCGTGGTGACTCCTGCTGCTCGACTTGGAATCAGACCAGCGTCGGCACAGGTTTGCAGCACATCCTCGGCCATGGCGCGATAGGTAGTCCACTTGCCGCCAGTGACAGTCACCAGGCCACTCTGGCTGAGTAGTACTGTGTGCTCGCGGCTCAGGCCCTTGGTGTTGCTGCCAGCCTCGTCGGGCGGCTTAACCAGGGGCCGCAAGCCCACCCACACGCTTTTGACGTCAGCGCGTCGAGGCGCGCGCACCAGGTAGCGCGCGGCCTCATTGAGAATAAAGTCGATTTCCAGCGGAAATGGAAGCGGCTCGCGCGCCAGATCCGCGCGCGGCGTGTCGGTCGTGCCCAAAATGACCCGGCCCAGCCAGGGTACAGCGAACAGCACCCGGCCATCGGCGGTCTTGGGAACCATCAACGCCACGTCCGAGTCAAGAAACTCACGGCCCACCACCAGGTGCACGCCCTGGCTCGGTGCCACCAAGGCGGGCGTGGCCAGGCTGCCAGGGGTGGCAGTGACAGCGCCGTCACGCTGGCGCAATTCGTCCACCCAGACCCCAGCAGCATTGACGACACACGCTGCGCTGAGGGTGTAGGCCGCTCCGGTGAGCTGGTCCCGGCATGACAGGCCGGCGACTTTGCCCTGGTGGTAGAGCAGATCGACGGCGGGACAGTAGTTCACCAGCAGAGCGCCCCGTGCCGCCGCTGTACGCGCCAACGCTAAGGCCAGTCGGGCGTCATCAAACTGGCCATCCCAGTACTTGACGCCTCCTCGCAGGCCTTTGGCCTGAACCGTAGGCAAGTGCCGCATTGTTTGGGCCGCGCTCAGTAATTCAGTCTTGCCCAGGCCCGCCTTGCCAGCCAGCGCGTCGTAGACCTTGAGACCCAGGCCGTAAAAAGGCTTTTCCCACCACCGGTAAGATGGCATCACGAACGGAAGGGCTTGGGCCAGGTGGGGGGCATTCGCCAGCAGCGTGGTGCGCTCGTGCAGCGCTTCGCGCACCAGCGCGATGTTCCCCTGAGCCAGGTAACGGACTCCCCCATGCACCAGCTTGGTGGCCCGTGAAGAAGTGCCCTTGGCAAAGTCGTGCGACTCAACCAGCACCACGCTGAGCCCGCGGGCGGCGGCGTCGAGCGCCACGCCCAAGCCAGTAGCGCCCCCACCGACAATCGCGAGGTCATAGTGGTGCGGCCGAGCCAGTCGAGCCAGAAGTTCGGCACGGCGGGTCAGCAGTGGGTTTGAGGCGACAGGCATGGGCACAATATCCAATGGGCAACAAGCAGAACTCGGATTATTATTCGAATTTATTCGTTATATATTTTTATTGTTCGTTATAGTTCGCTTTAATGACTCACCACCCAAGACAACTTCGGCTGCTGGCCCTCGCTCAAGAACAGGGCACGGTCACTGTCGAGCAGCTGGCCCACCTGCTGGGCGTCACCTTGCAAACCGTGCGACGGGACGTGCAGCTCTTGGCAGAGGAGGGCCTGCTGAGCCGCTTTCATGGCGGCGTCCGGGTGCCGGGCTCCACGGTTGAAAACATGGCACACCAGCAACGGGTCAACCTGAATGCTGCCGGCAAGGCCCGCATTGCACAGGCGGTGGCGGCCGCAGTGCCACACAACTGTTCGCTGATGCTGAATATCGGCACCACCACCGAGGCAGTGGCTCAGGCGCTGGGGCAGCACACAGGTCTGCGCGTGATTACCAACAACCTGAACGTGGCGCGCATTCTCAGCGCCAACCCGAAGAGCGAAGTGATTGTGGCCGGCGGCGTGGTGCGCAGCCATGACCAGGGCATTGTTGGCGAGGCAGCCGTTGACTTCATACGCCAGTTCAAGGTGGACATTGCGCTGATCGGCATCTCTGGCATTGAAGCCGACGGCACCCTGCGCGATTTCGACTACCGCGAAGTCAAGGTGTCTCAGACCATCATGGCGCACGCCAGGGCCGTCTGGCTTGCAGCCGACAGCAGTAAATTCAACCGGCATGCAATGGTGGAGGTCGCCAAGCTGACGCAAATCGACCGACTCTTCACCGATCTCGCGCCGCCCGACCCTTTCCCGGCCCTGTTGGCCGAGGCCGGGGTTCGGGTCGATATGGCCGCTGCATAAAGCACCTACTCCCCCTTCTGTCGCATCGCACTGTCGACCCCTTTCAACTGGAGCCCCGCCACCATGACTTACCTGCTTGCCCTGGACCAGGGCACCTCGAGTTCCCGCAGCATCGTGTTTGATGCCAGTGGCCAGGCCTTGAGCATGGCGCAACAGGAGCTGCCGCAGATCTACCCTCAACCCGGCTGGGTTGAACACGACCCAATGGTGATCTGGCAAACCCAGTTGGCGACTGCCCGCGAGGCACTGGCCAAGGCCGGTATCACAGCGCGTCAGGTGCGGGCCATTGGCATCACCAATCAACGCGAGACCACCGTGGTCTGGAACCGCCGCACCGGTATCCCCATCCACCACGCCATCGTCTGGCAGGACCGGCGCGCCGAACCCACCTGCGCCGACCTGCGCGCGCGCGGAATGGCGGCCATGGTTCAGGCCAAGACCGGGTTGGTGATCGATGCCTATTTCTCGGGCACCAAGCTGCGCTGGCTGCTGGACCACATGCCGGGCGCGCGGGCTCAGGCCGAAGCGGGCGAGCTGGCGTTTGGCACCATTGACAGCTGGCTGATCTGGCAGCTGACCGCTGGCGCGGTACATGCCACGGATGTCAGCAACGCCTCGCGCACCCTGTTGTTCAATGTGCACAGCAACCAATGGGACACCGAGCTGTTGCAGATGCTGGATATTCCACCGAGCCTGATGCCCACCGTACGCCCATCCAGTGCGCTGTTCGGCGAGGTCAGCCCAGAACTTTTGGGTCATGCGATCATGATCGGCGGTGTGGCTGGCGACCAGCAAAGCGCGCTCTTCGGGCAGGCCTGCTTCAAGGCCGGCCTGGTGAAAAACACCTATGGCACAGGCTGCTTCATGCTGATGCACACCGGGGCCGCGTTTCAGACCTCGCGCAATGGCTTGATCACCACCAGCGCGGCCCAGACCGGATCCCAGCCCGAGTTCGCCCTGGAGGGCAGCGTGTTCGTCGGTGGTGCCGTGGTGCAATGGCTGCGTGACGGCTTGCACGCTATCAAGAGCAGCAGCGAGGTGGAGGCACTCGCGCAAAGCGTGCCGGATTCGGGTGGCGTGATGATGGTGCCGGCCTTTACTGGGCTGGGCGCGCCATATTGGCAGCCCGAAGCCCGTGGCACCATCACCGGCCTGACCCGCGGCAGCACCGCGGCCCACATCGCGCGCGCAGCCTTGGAAAGCATTGCCTACCAAAGCGCAGCCCTGCTGCTGGCGATGAGTCGCGACGCGGTCCAGGGTGGCGGTGCCCCGGTGGCTGAGCTACGGGTCGATGGCGGGGCCTGCGTGAATGACCTGCTGATGCAGTTCCAAGCCGATCTGCTCGGCATCCCGGTGGTGCGCCCGGCCGTGACCGAGACCACCGCCCTGGGGGCGGCCTACCTGGCCGGACTGGCCACCGGGGTTTATCGCAACACCGATGAACTGGCTGGCCTTTGGCGTGCAGAACGACGCTTTTTACCCAATCTGGCGCCGGCACATGCAGCCGAGCTGATGGCACGCTGGGAGCATGCGGTGCGGCAGGCCGTGGCCTGAACCATGGGCCGTAACCAAGATCGCGGCCGCTGTGGGTAGACTTGTGGGTTGATCGGTATCACCCACCCCACTGAAACCCAAACAAAATGACTGAACGTATAGCATTCATTGGCGGCGGCAATATGGCCAGCGCCATCATCGGCGGCCTGGTCCGACAGGGCACTGAAGCGGCGATGATCGATGTGGTAGAGCCCGTCGCCGAAACTCGTGCAGCCCTGCTGCAACAACACGGGGTGCTGGCCCAGCCAGAGGCCGGGCCATTTCTAAAGGAGGCAGCCCTGGTGATCTGGGCCGTCAAGCCGCAGATGTTTCGACAGGCCGCCGATCCTGTCTGCCCCCACACCTTGCTGGCATTGCACCTTAGCGTGGCGGCTGGCATCCGCACGGACAGCATCGCCCAATGGCTGAGCAGCGAGCGGGTGGTGCGCGCCATGCCGAACACACCGGCCCTGATTGGCCGGGGCATGACCGCGCTGTTTGCCAGGGCCAAGGTGACCGCAGCCGAGCGCTCGCGTGTAGATGCCGTGATCGCGACCACCGGCGATGTGCTTTGGCTCGCCGCTGAAGAGCAGCTGGATGCCGTGACCGCCTTGTCGGGCTCTGGCCCGGCCTACATGTTCTATTTCATGGAGGCCATGCGCGCTGCGGGGGTCGAGATGGGCCTGCCAGCCGAGCAGGCCTACCAACTGGCGGTGTCGACCTTCATCGGCGCGGGCGAACTGGCACGGGCGTCCAGCGAGCCCCCCGAAGTGTTGCGCCGACGGGTCACCTCACCCGGCGGCACCACCCATGCGGCGATTTCCATGATGGCGCAGACCGACGTCGGCGGACAATTTATGCGGGCTATGCACGCCGCGCGCAGCCGGGCCACTGAAATGGGCCAGGAATTTGGCGTCGCCTGAAACGGTCACTCAGGCTAAGGCATAGCTGGCAGCGATGCCGGCAAAGACCGTAAAGCCCAGCCAGTGGTTCAGGCGAAAAGCCCGAAAGCAACCTTCCCGGCTGCGCGCCCTGATCAGGCGGTAATGCCACAGCACTTGCGCCAGCGCGGGGATGAGTGCTATATAAAAAATAGCATTAACCCCATACTGGACAAGGGTTAGAGCCCAAATTGACAGGTATACAACATAGCTTGCCATGACTGCGGAGACGTCTCGTGTGCCTAATGTGATGGCAGAAGTTTTCATGCCCAGGCGCAGGTCGTCGTCGCGGTCGACCATGGCGTACTCGGTGTCGTAGGCCAGCACCCAGAACAAGTTGCCGAGGAGCAACAGCCACGCCAGCGGCGGCACACTGGCGGCCATGGCGCCAAGGCTGAAGCTCTGACTACCCAATACGGCCGAGAAGGCCATCGGAATACCAAAGCTGAAGGCCACCCCAAGCACCGCCTGCGGCATGGAGACCCAGCGTTTGGCATAGGGGTAGGCCAGCGTCACCGCCAGTGCCACAAAAGACCAGGCGATGGTGGTGGCGTTGGTGGTCAGCACCAGTCCGAAAGCCAGTGCCGCCAGGGCCGCTCCCAGCAGCAGCGCCTCTGGCACCGTCACCGCGCCGGTTGTGACCGGCCGGCCGGCGGTGCGTTTCACATGCCGGTCAAAGTCGCGGTCGGCCACATCGTTGACACAGCAACCCGCGCTGCGCATGAGTACGGTGCCCAGGGTAAAAACCAGCAGCAGGTGCCAGCCAGGAAAGCCCCGCGATGCAATCCACAACGCGCTCAGCGTCGGCCAGAGCAATAACAACCAGCCGGCCGGCCGATCCCAACGAATCAGGTTCAGGTACAGGGCCAAGCGGCTGGCGGGTTGGCGCATGACGATCAGTCGGAACCTTCGAGCCGCGACCTCAGGACAAGCGCGCTACGCCTGGCAATTCGCAGGCGTAGATGGCATTGCGCAGCGCAGCTATGGCCTCATAGCGGGTGAAACTGCGCCGCCAGGCGAGCACCACGCGACGCATCGGCGCATCGCCTGTGAAGGGCAGGTATTTGATATAGGGGTCTTCGTCGCGCTTACGCCGGGGGCTGGCGCTCAGCGCCTCTTTGGGCACGCTCAGCCGAGGCACCAGCGTCACACCCATGCCGGCTGCCACCATGTGCTTGATGGTCTCCAGCGATGAGCCCTCAAAACTGCGGCGTATGCCCTCAGCATTGCTGGAAAAACGCGCGAACTCGGGGCATACCTCCAGCACATGATCGCGAAAACAATGGCCACTGCCCAGCAACAGCATGGTCTCGTTCTTCAGCTCGTCGGAGCTGACGCTGCTGCGGGCCGCCAAAGCGTGGTTGGACGGCACCGCCGCCAAAAAGGGCTCGTCATAAAGTGGGGCGATGGCCAACCCGGCGTCGGGAAACGGTTCGGCCAAAATGGCGCAGTCGATCTCGCCAGTGCGCAACATCTCCAGCAGCTTGACGGTGAAGTTCTCCTGGAGCATCAGGGGCATCTGAGGCGTCTGCTTGATCATCTGGCGCACCAGATCAGGCAGCAGGTAGGGGCCAATGGTGTAGATCAGGCCCAGCGTCAACGGCCCGGTCAACGGATCCTTGCCGCGCTTGGCGATTTCCTTGATGTTGGCGGCCTGCTCCAGCACGCTTTGCGCCTGGCGGACGATTTCCTCGCCCAGATGGGTGACCGTGACCTCGTTGGCACTGCGCTCGAAAAGCTTGACCTCCAGCTCTTCTTCAAGCTTCTTGACGGCAACCGACAGCGTGGGCTGCGACACATAGCAGGCTTCGGCCGCTTTGCCAAAATGCCGCTCGCGGGCTACGGCCACGATGTATTTGAGTTCGGTCAGGGTCATGGCGCTATTGTGCTCCCGGCGTAAGCCGCTCAGCATCTACCGAGTCAGGCTTTCAGGTACTCGGATTTTGCACCGAGCCAGCGCGCCACATGGCGCTCGGCCTGCGCCGGGTGCTGGTCCAGCAACTCGGGCGCGAGCGCACGGGCCCAGGCCAGCAGGGCACTGTCGGAGGCCAGGTCGGCAAAGCGCAACAGTGCTGCGCCCGACTGGCGCGCACCCAAAAACTCGCCCGGGCCCCGAATTTCTAGGTCGCGCCGGGCAATCTCAAAGCCGTCGCCAGTTTCCACCATGGCCTTGAGCCGCTCGCGGGCGGTCTCGCCCAGGCGCGGCGCATCCCCCGTGCTGTAAAGCAGCACACAGGCCGAGGCGGCTGCGCCTCGCCCGACCCGGCCGCGCAGCTGGTGCAGTTGTGACAGGCCAAAGCGTTCGGCGTGTTCAATCACCATCAGCGAGGCGTTCGGCACGTCGACCCCAACCTCGATCACGGTGGTGCTGACCAGCACGCCCATCTGGCCGCTGGTGAACTGTGCCATCACCGCCTTTTTCTCGGGCGCCGTCAACCTGGAATGCAGCAGTCCCACCGACACCCCAGGCAGCGCCGCACTGAGCTGGCCATGGGTTTCGGTGGCATTGCTCAGGTCCAGCGCCTCACCCTCCTCGATCAGGGGACAAACCCAGTAAATCTGCCTGCCCGCCGCCAGCTGACCACGGATACGGTCAACAACCTCGTCGCGCCGGCTCTCATTGACCACCTTGGTGACGATGGCGGTGCGCCCCGGTGGCAGCTCGTCGAGGGTGGAGACATCCAGATCGGCGTAGTAGCTCATGGCCAGGGTGCGCGGAATCGGGGTGGCCGTCATCATCAGCAGATGCGGCTCCTGCGCCTCGGCGCTGAGCTTGGCGCGCAAGGCCAGTCGCTGGGCCACACCAAAGCGGTGCTGCTCGTCAATGATGGCCAACGCCAGCTTGTGGAACAGCACCTTGTCCTGGATGACGGCATGCGTGCCCACCACCAACGCCGCCTCGCCGCTGGCAATCAGCGCCAGCATGGCGCGGCGCTCTTTGGGTTTTTGGCTGCCGGTGAGCCAGGCGGTCTTGACCCCCAGGGGCTCGAGCCAGCCCACCAGCTTGGCGAAATGCTGCTCGGCCAGGATCTCGGTCGGCGCCATCAGGGCGCACTGCCAGCCCGCGTCAATGCACAGCGCCGCCGCCAGCGCCGCCACAACGGTTTTGCCCGCGCCCACATCGCCCTGCAGCAAGCGGTGCATAGGCACCGGCCGACCCAGATCGCCAGCAATCTCGGCTTGCACCCGCCGCTGCGCCCCGGTCAAGGCAAACGGCAGCGCCGCCTGCAGCCGCTCGGCCAGCCCCGCGCCAGGACCAGGCTGGGGCGCCAGCACCGGCGCAAGCAAGCCGGCACGGGCACGGCGAGCCTGCAATTGCGACAGCTGCTGCGCCAAAAGCTCCTCAGCCTTGAGCCGCTGCCAGGCCGGGTGGCTGCGGTCTTCCAGCGTTGCTAGTGCCACATCGGGCGTCGGATGATGCAAAAATGATAGCGAACTCTTCAATCCCCATAAGGGCTGGAGGCCGATTTTCTTGAAATATTCGGTGGGAATGGTGTCGGCCAGTTCAGCCCGGGCCAGCCCGCTTTGTACCGCCCGCCGCAGATAAGCCTGCGGCAGGCCGGCCGAGGTCGGGTAAACCGGCGTCAGCGCTTGCGGCAGTTCGCCGCCAGCCGTCTGAAACGACGGGTGCAACATCTGCCGGCCCAAAAAACCGCCGCGCAGCTCGCCACGCGCACGGATGCGCTTGCCCGGCGCCAGCGCCTGCTGCTGTGAGGGGTAGAAGCTGAAGAACCGCAAGGTGCAGGTGTCAGAGCCGTCGTCCACTGTCACCAGCAGCTGGCGGCGCGGCCGCAGGGTGACCTCGCTGGCGGTCACCGTGGCCTCGATTTGCACAACATCGCCGTCCCGTGCCTCACTCAGGCGGGTGAGTCGGGTCTCGTCTTCATAGCGCAGCGGCAGGTGCAGGGCCAGGTCGATATCGCGCCGCAAGCCGAGCTTGAGCAGGGCTTTTTGTGGGCCAGTCAGCGGTCGGGCTGGGCTGGGGGGCGACACAGCGGCAGTCATCCCGGCATTGTGTCGCATGGCACGACTGGCCCACGCTGCAGCGCCGGCTGGCATGCCTAATTACTTTGTGGCCCGCGGTCAGCCGCTGGCTCGGGCCCTAGACTTCAAAATCGACGACCCGGCGCTCCGTCTGAGCCTCAGCGACAAATGGAACGATGGCCTGGTGCAGCGGGTGCACCTGGTAGCCCTGTAGCGCCTCGAGGCTAGCAAACTCCGAGTACAGCGTGATGTCGCTGCTGCTATCCGTCACCACCACGTTGATGCCGAGTTCGATGTGCAGCAATCCGGGAATCTGACCGCGCAAGGCCTCAATCTTCGCCTTTATAAGGCGGGCATTGCTGGCTTTGTCGTTGCCATGCGCTGAGTCCTTCAATCGCCAAAAAACAATGTGTTTGATCATGGTTCGCCGTCCTTGGTTAGAAGCTGCCCGGATAGGCGCCACCATCGGCCAGGATGTTCTGTCCGGTGATGTAACTCGCATGCTGACTGCAGATAAAGGCGCAAATGGCGCCAAACTCTTCCGTCGTTCCCAAGCGGCCGGCGGGAATGGATTGGCGCCGCCGCTCCAGCACCATGTCGATGGTCTGTCCAGGCTTCTGCGCGGCTGCTTCGACCGTCTTTCTCAGCCGGTCGGTGTCAAAGGCGCCGGGCAGCAGGTTGTTGATGGTGACGTTGGCCTCGGCCAATGGACTGCGGGCCAGTCCGGCCACGAAGCCGGTCAACCCGCTTCGGGCGCCACTGCTCAGCCCAAGGTTGTCGATCGGCGCCTTGACGGTGGTCGATGTGATGTTGATGATCCGGCCAAACCGGCGAGCAGCCATACCATCCACGGTGGCCTTGATCAATTCGATCGGCGTCAGCATATTGGCATCAACGGCGGCGATCCAGTCGTCGCGTTGCCAATCGCGAAAGTCACCCGGCGGCGGTCCACCCGCGTTGGTGATCACGATGTCGAAATTGGTGCCCGGCCCGCCCGCTTGGGCAAAAACAGCAGCGCGCCCGGCGCCCGAGGTGATGTCGGCGGCCACACCGATGACCCGTTGTGCCAAGGCATCCACCCGCAACCCTTGCAGTCGCTGCACGGCCAACTGCAACGGTCCTTCGGTCCGAGCGACCACCACCACGCTAGCACCTTCCCGCACCAGAGCCTCCGCGCAGCCGTAGCCCAAACCCTTGCTGGCCCCACACACCAGGGCCCACCGGCCTTTGATACCCAAATCCATGACTCATCTCCCCTTCTTCACATGAAACACATTCTCTTGCACTTGGCCCAACATCCGTCACTGACAAAGCTAAGAACTCAATCGCTTCCTGGCGCGCACGGGTTGCTCAGCGCTGGCAAGCTGCTGCAATTGCTCCGGTCCGTGAAACGGGTACAAATCTTGAGACTCCAGCACCAGAAGGCGATCGTTGATTTTGCGCAAGAAGCCAAAGGCCACCGCCTGCTCACGCGCTGGGATATCGAGCAACATGGCTTCATGAACCAGCAAGCTCAATTCATTGCAGTCGCGGGCAAGTTCCAGACCGGCTGGCGTCAGGGTAACCATCACCGTACGGTTGTCCTGTCTGGAGCGCCGCCGCCTGATGAGCCGCTTTTTGTGCAGGCCCTGCAACTGGCTTGATATGGTGGACTGCGGCAGGACCATCAGTTCACCCAACTCGCCCGTGCGCAATTCTTTTTTTTCGAGCAGCAAGACCAGGATCCGGGCTGAAAAATGATTCAGGTCATGCTCTCGAAAATGCCGGTTACCAATGGTCGCCACTCGTGCGCTGGCCACGTGCACCAGAAAAGTCAGCCGATCGGCCAAAGCCACCGCCGGCTGCGCGACGGCGGCTGGCGCGGGCTTTGCCATCGCTGGCGTCCGGGTGGCCATGATCAGGCCGGCTGGTCCGGGCCACCCGAAGGCGCCATGAACCCAGCGACCGTCTTGTGGAAATGCTGGACCGCTGGCTCGTTGCGGCCAATCGTGAACGCGGTGTTGGCGCCCGACTTCAGTCCAGCCTGAACGCCAGCACCGATCACATAATCTTCGTCGCGTACTGCCTGCAAGACGATCTGGCTGAAAGCCTCGGTGGCCTGCTTCTCTTGCTCAGTCACCGGTCGTTTGGCCGCCAATACGGATTGCCGGGTCACGGTCGTATCAGGGGTAGGTCCGGGGAAAACCTGACTGACCAGACAGTGGTCTCCCAGCACGCCCGATATGGCCAAGTTGGGAAAGCCAAGATGAATGCGGCGAATATGGGTTTCCGGCTCCCATTGGACCTCAGGTGTGCCGGGCAGGTCAGCCAAACTGCGCCGTCCAAACACGATCCGCTGGTGCGGGCCGTAGGTGTCGTGCAATGTGAGGTTGCCAATGGTGAATTTACCAACCGTGTTGACGTGCACCGTGTTGTGATGATACGACTCCAAGTAACCCTCCCAAGCCACTTTCCAGCTCGGTCCAGGTATGTCACGCTGATCGTAGAGATACCAGCGGTCCAGATTAAGGGTGTCCAGCTGCGTGGAAAAATCACCCAGCCAGTCATCAATCTGGAAGGGCTCGCCAGGCGTCAACTTCACCCAAATGAGTCCGGAGCGTTCGGCACAAGCCAATTCGGTCAGCGAATGGGTTTCAGCACTCACCTCACCAAAAGTTGAGGCGCCGTAGAGGCCGGTCAGTTTGCCTTGAATATCATATTGCCAGGCGTGGTAGGGGCAGACAAATCGCTCGGCCTTCCCGGCGCCGTGCTGGCACAGCTGGGCGCCTCGATGGCGGCAAGCATTCAGAAAAGCTCGTGCCACACCGTCGGCGCCGCGTACCAGAATGAGGGGGACCTCCATCACCGTCATGGCCCGGTAACTTTTCGGCTCTGGCAACTCCAAGCTCAGGGCTAAAGCCAACGGCAAGTGCTTGAACAGCCGGTCGACTTCCTTTTTGTATTGATCGGGATCGACGTAGGACGCCAACGGTTGGCTCAAGGTGTCAGCCGCTTGGTCAGTCCCTTTGGTCTTGAGGTGGTTAAGCGCACGCTTGACCAAGGCCATCGATTCACTGTCTACTGCCATGCTTGTTCCCCTGATTTATCTTGCTGAATCCGTTGATCTAGCCACTGATCCATCCGCCTCAAGCCCCACTCCCGTGTTCGCGCTCAAACGCCTGCCAAGCTGGCAGCGACTCCGGAAAGTCTGCCGGCAGCTGGTTGCCGCCCATAGTGACCCGCGTCGTGCTGTTGAACACATGGGTGTAATCCTTGGCTGGCACGTAATAGAGAAATTTCAGAATCCGCTTTTGGAACACCCAGCGGCCGTCCATCTTGCAGTACTCGTCCTCGTAGCGCATTGCCGACAGACTGACCTCATGGTTGGGACAGGTTTCAGCATGGCTCAGTACCAGACCCGTCGCACGGTCTGGGTTGGTGGGGTCGAAGTTAACGAAATGGTCGTGTGTCCAGTGGTAGCCCGGGCCCCGGATCTTGAAAATTCGCACGTACATCGCCAAAATCTCGTCACGACCGTTGGCCACCAGCAATTTACTGGGAGAGTCCAGAACAGCATCCAACGAAAACAGT
>Ga0209358_10003041_pt1 | contig 12498 bp, 7 predicted proteins | sample LauGreFa1BDMLBSN_2_FD_187574 | JGI IMG/M metagenome (GOLD analysis project Ga0209358, IMG submission 187574) | Freshwater lake microbial communities from Lake Michigan, USA - Fa13.BD.MLB.SN (SPAdes) (version 2) | ecosystem: Environmental > Aquatic > Freshwater > Lake | place: Lake Michigan, USA...
TTAAAGAGCGTGCAAGCCAGCCGTGTTAAAGAGCGTGCAAGCCAGCCGTGTTAAAGAGCGTGCAAGCCAGCCGTGTTAAAGAGCGTGCAAGCCAGCCGTGTTAAAGAGCGTGCAAGCCAGCCGTGTCAAAGAGCGTGCAGGCCAGCCGTGTCAAAGAGCGTGCAAGCCAGCCGTGTCAAAGAGCGTGCAGGCCAGCCCTGTTAAAGAGCGTGCAGGCCAGCCCTGTTAAAGAGCGTCGCACTTTCAGGACTAGGGTAAAATACGTATAAAAACGTAGACAAGAACAATCGATAACAAAAGCACGGATTTTGGAATGTTTATGCCCCCCCCCCCACCCCAAATCGACTCTTATGGCCAAGTTAACTGCCTTTTCAGGGGTGGGATTTCGTGGGGTTTCGTCCCCAAATGCTTGCTATTGTCATCGATTGTTCTCATCTACATTTTCATATACGGCTAAAAGAGCACCTTTTTCGCTCGCCACAATGGGCAGATGTCGACTATCGTGTGCCATTGTCAGTTAGCGGTATGGCGAGCAAAAAAATTGCGCAATTTCGCACCCACTACTTAACGAAGGAACGTGCATTTGCTCGCTACATGGTCAGTTAGATGCTGGGCATTCGTTTGGTGTACAAGTAGGCTTGTGCCTCTTCCAGTCGGCTCGCTGACAGTCACGCGAGCAATACCGCGCTAGGCCACATTTCGAACACACGTACACTGCGTCGTTCGACTTGCACTTTGATGCGTTGCATGCGCCGTCGGGGCGGAGTTCGGAGTGGCGTTCATCACACCGAACTGTGCACGCAGACGTTTGTTGCGGGTGTTGCATCGTAGCGCCTTCACTGGGGCTCAGTGTACAACATCCCTCACCGCTTGCGCGGATTTCGCCCAACATCGCATCCAACTCATTGGAAGTCTTCAGCGTTTTGCTGTGGTCGCGTCCAAGTATCCGGCGCCTCAACTCTAGGCACCGGCGCTTCATCTGCACTGCCCTTTCATGCTGTCCCACTCGGAGGAGTGTCGTTGAAAGTTCCGACATGAGCCACATCGTGTCTGGGTGTGATTCACCCAACACGCGAAGCCTCTTCTCTAGCACATCATCGGCTACACGGACAGACTCTTCGAAATTACCCTGCTGAAAGAGAACGATGCTCTGCAGGTGTCTCGTCTGCAACGTTCCGGGGTGTTCGGATCCTTGCACGATCAGTTGGTAGCGCAGCGACTCTTGCAGGATGCACATCGCCTGTGCTTTTTTATCGACCCCATCCTGAGAATACATGCAAAACGCAAGAGTAATCGCAGCCTCAAACGTGCTGGGGTGTTCCGGACCCAATGTGCGTATTATCATGTCAAGCAAGTCCTTCTGGATGATCTCCGCGTCGGCATGTTTATCTTGTAACAAGAGCGATGCCACAAGGGCGGTCATGATCTCCTGAATTTAGACTCGGTACGACTCAAAGTACGACTCAAAGTACGACGCACGATGACAGTCATCTAGCAGCCGTCGAAAGTGTTCTTCGGCCTTGGCGTCCTGTCGTTTTCTCATGATGTTTCGTCCGATGTCTGTCATGATTCGAATCCATCGAGGGTCGTCGTGCGCGAGAGTCTCTCGGAGCGGCTGCAGGACCGCAATTGAATCGTCAAACTTTGCAGCATGCGTGAGGGCATTGCCTAGATTGGTCAGCGCAGCAACCCTCTCGTCATCGTCCGGTTGTCGGTCGGACGTCCGCTCGTCCCATGCACGTGCCAGTGAAAGTCGCATCTCCCCCATGAAATCGTCGCCACATACTTGGCACGTGGTCCACGGACTCCACGCTACCGTTCTCATGGTCTCCTGGAGCGACGCTGCCGTGGTGGCTACAGTGGTGGCTGCACGTTCTGTCATGCACGCAACGTGAGCCAGCCCTCTTTCACCACGACAAGCGCACCCCATTTGAATCGGCCGTTGTCGACCAATTCGTGGTGCAGTCAAGTTCGTGGGTCGTGCTCGATGCGCAGCTCGAAGAGACTCGCACGAACGTTTGTGCGCACTCGCCCAGTGTGCACGTCGACATTCCTCCGAACAATACCAAACCGCATGGCATCGGTCACAGCGCAAGGTTCCACGATGACCGCACGTTTCTTCGGAACATTCACGGCGACGTTCACGGTCGTCACAGATGCAGCAAGTCGATTGTTCGACGCTAGCGTAGCAACTGCCCCCAACAAGCACGGCCATTTTTCTGTGTTTGGTTTGTTTGTTTCTTTTTCGAGTGGAAAAACAAACAAGCGGGCTCGAGTACCATAGAAGAGCAGTGGTCATTTATTATGGCGGAATCGACGGCGGAGAAAACGTTGGGGGTTGAGTAGTCGATTTGGGCGAGAAAAGACACACCAATCTCTTTGTAGCGCCCTGCCGAATGACTGCGGAACGTGTGTGATAGAAACTCCATGCTCACCAACCAAACGAAGATTGGGGAAGGTCGATTCAGTGGTATCCACAAAAATCAACGTGGTTCAAACACACATACAACCATTTGTTAGGTCTTCCAAAACCGCCGTTTTGGATAGCATGAAAGGCGCATCATGCGTGAAACGATTTAAAGTTCGTCCGATTTCGTTCCATATATGACAAGCGCGCTTCCACTTGGTGCGATAGACCAACAAACGGGAGAGTATGTGTTTCCTCGGTTTGCGAGCAAATCAGGACATTATGTTTGTCCAGAATGCCACGCACGCCTGTTTTTACGGATGGGTGACGTCAGGACGCATCACTTTGCACATTACCCAACCGAAAACACGTGCCATTATTACAGTAGCCCAACCGAGTCGCAGATTCATAAGAGTGCTAAAATGCTGCTCAAGCAGCTCATTGAAATGAACCATCCGATTCGCATCACGCGGGTGTGTGGTCGTTGCGACGACATTTCGACGAACGAGATTCGGACGATGCAAGCGACATCCAAAGTCCATCTTGAATATCGGTTCGAGTACAATGGACTCAAAGTGGCCGATGTTGCCTATACAGACGGCGACGACATCGTATATATTTTTGAGATGTGTCATACTCACAAAACATCCAATGATGGTCGACCAGAACCATGGTTTGAACTCGATGCAACAAAATTTCTTCAGAGTGCAAACGCCCATTCCGACGTCCCGTTGACGATTGGTTGCATTCGTACGGGCGACGGTGCGAAGTGGCTTTGTAAGACGTGCATCGACCTATGCACATGCGAGGGTCGAGGGTGGTGTCTTAATCAGGTAGGCTATGGCGACTATCGTAGGGACCCTGAAATGGTGTGCCATTTCAACTGCCAACCGATACGATGCTCGCGATGCAAGGAGCAGGAACCTCAGTACATTTTCGATACGAACCGGGTCAGCGATGCCATTTGCAAGTCTTGTGACATTGAGCTATTCTCCAGGACATACCTTAATGTCCCGTATGCGTCGAAAGACCATGCAAAGTCACTCGGTTGTCGTTACGACCCACGATATAAGAAGTGGTATTGTAGTGATGGACCGGCTGCAATATTTTCCACATACGAGCCATGTGGCTTGACCGAATTGGCCGGAATGTTCAAGTCGAGCACAGCGTTTACAAACGCTCAAATTCGAAAACACGCGCAAATAGCCGAAAAATCCAACTAGAACAAATGTGGCTGGAATTTTTATGCACTTTACAAACTCCCATGCTCACCAAACGAAGGGGCTAGTTGCCGACCACGCCCTTTATGTGGTTTACAACAGTTGGGCGTGAATCGCGCACTGTTTGACTACTATTACGGTGATGCTGACATTAGGTTCAACCCGTGTGAAAGAGCGTGCAAGCCAGCCGTTAAGGTCTTAAAGTAAAGAGCGTTTGGTGTGTTGGTTTCTTTTTCGATTATTATATGGAATCGACGGCGGAGAAAACGTTGGGGCTGAGCAATCGATTTGGGCTACGTAAAAGACATGCCAATCTATTTGTCGCGCCCTGCAGAATGAATGAGGGCAGTGTGGCGATCCAAAAAGTCGCACTCTCAGCCCTCGGTAAAAGACGCATGAAAACCGTAGATAAGAACATCGATGAGCGCAACAAGCAATAATGTAGTGTTTTCATGCAACTCAATCGACTCTAATGTCAATTTTCATGGCATTATGACTTGTATGCCGAAAATCATTGCTTGTTGCGCTTATCGATGTTCTTATCTACGTTTTTCATACCCATTTCGACCGAGGGCTGAGAGTGCGACTTTTGGATCGCCACAATGACACTGATGTTGCCGTCATCTGGTTCAACCCGTGTGAAAGAGCGTGCGTGCCAGCCGTGTGAAAGAGCGGTGCTAGCACTCCTTTCCACATCATGATATGTCGGTCGACCTCGCATGGTGGTGATATCCTGGCGATGAGTGTGTCAAAATCACAGCATGATGATGATGATGAGATGCCGATGTGTCGAACGGTGATGCTGTAATTAGGTTCGACCCGTGTTAAAGAGCGTGCTAGCCAGAGGTTAATGTCTTAAAGAGCGTTGGTGTGTTTGTTTTTCTTTTTCGAGTGGAAAACCAAGGGGCTCGGGTTGGGCTCCATGTGGGAAACAAGATTTGCGAGACATACCCACGCCGGATTGGGCAAGGACTTGACGACGCGTCATGCATACTAGGTAGCAGTTATCTTCGTTAATGGGCTTGCCCAATCCGGCGTGGGTAAGTCTCGCAAATCTTGTTTCCCACATGGAAATTTGGGCTACAAAAGACAAAACGATTTATTGTAGCGCCCTAAAATTTCGACAAAAGTGTCAACCACAAATCCACCTTGAAATGTTTGTCGAACTTTTCGCCCCAATGGGGGAGATTGTCGAACAAAAGGGGACTAGTTGCCGACTTCTGGTACTCACGCCCCTGAAAAGTTCTTCCTTCGAAATCCGCATTTATCTTTTGTTCCCCCAAACGAAGTTTTGGGATGGGTACGTTTTCGAAGATCTTTATGCTCCCCAAACGAAGATTTTGGAAGGCCTCACCATTGTCGTCGTCGTCTGATTCTGATTCACAATGTAGCGAACAAAAATTGCGCGATTTCGCACCCAAGACTCAACGAAGGAACTTGCATACGTGAGTACTCAACAATCAGGCCAGTGTGATATTTCTTTCAAGTCATGTCGGTGTCTATTAGAAAGTAGCCTGATTGTTGAGTACTCACGTATGCAAGTTCCTTCGTTAAGTCTTGGGTGCGAAATCGCGCAATTTTATGCTCCCCAAACGAAGATTTTGGAAGGAAGAACAAAAGATGAAATCCGGATTTTCGACTGACTGTTCAATGGTTCGTAGCCCAAATCGAGTACTCACGGCCTCGAAAAGTGCGTCGAAAATCCGCATTTCATCTTTTGTTCATCCTTCCAAAATCTTCGTTTGGGAGGGATAAATTTGTAGCCCAAATCGTGTACTCACTCCCTTGAAAAGGGCTTAGAAAACGCACTCTGAAGGTTCGATGTTTTTACTCGCCACCGTGATTCTCGATACCCTGAATCGAGCGACCTGCGACGCTCCTAAGGGCTCTCATCAAGACAGGGCGTGCAAGATATCGATGGTCCCCGTTCCGATTTTCGTCACACATCCGAATCCGATGGACGTGCTGACGCTGTTCGTGGTCTCCACCTCGTTCACGGCCGCCGACTTGACAAACGTGTCCAGGCTCTCCTCGAACGTCGCTTTGGAGAACGGGCCCGTGGCTTGCTTGGCGATGCCAAACCGTGAGACCGGTGTGATGGTCCCGCGCATGCACATGTAATCGACCAGCAGCTCGATGTGCCGTACGTCGACGTACGTCCCGTCGAAGGAGATCAACTGGACGAGCTCGTTGATCAAAAAGGTCCGACCGGCCTCGATGCCGAGCGTCGTCAGCACCGTCCACATATCGTTACAGTACACCGAGCTGCTGCGTATAAACGGCAGCGACATGAGGCTCATCATGGCGTTCCCATTCATGTTGACGCGCCAAATCTCCCCCGCTTTCTGCAAGGACGCGTTCGTGACCCCTCGAATGCCCTTCACGACGTACGACAGCAAGATCGACTCCTGCTGATAGTCCCATTCGGTCGTGTGGATGTGTATCTGCGCGTTGCACGCGGGGGAAAGCACCACGACGGACGTCGACATGCACGCGTTGAGCAGCTCCCATATGTACCGGGTCGTGAGATTGTACTTGTACAGCTTGTAGGCATCCAAGGTCAGCACGATGCAGTAAGGCATCGACTCGTACGATACCTTCGACGCGTGCATCGCAAAGAAGAACGGATACCAATACCACGACTGGCAAATGGCTTTGTACTCTGGTCGATTCTTCTCGTACACGACGAGAGACTTCTTGACCTGCGCCATGACGCGCTCCTCGATTTGGGACAGATAGGTCCGATACATGTCGTGCTCGGACGTCTCGGCGTTGTCGGGGATGTCTATCTGCATGAGCATCGTCTTGCTTTTCTTGCACGCGTTGATGACCTCGGACATGCGCGGCACGCCCAGCGTCACGTTCTTGTCGGCGAGGCCGGTAAAATGGAAGGTGTTTAGCGTCATCTGAGTCGTGGGCTCGCCGATCGACATGGCCGCGATCACCCCTACCGACTCGCCGTGCGCGATGAATGCTTTGTGGAAGAGTCGGTGGACCTGCTGCTTGAATTGCGGAAACTTGGATGGAACCAACTTCACCTTGCGCAGCTCGCTCATGAGGTTTTCCACGACGTGGTCGGTTGCTTTCTTCGAGACGGCTGGCAACCGCGACTTGACCGTAATCGCCTGCACGATCTCATCGATGAACGAGTCGGGTAGGTCGATGGGCTGTTCCATCTGGTCCATCTTAACGTCTAATTACGCGTGGAGTCGGTATTTAAATCAGTTCGTAGGCACCTTAAAAGGCATTTAAAGACAAGCGCTCCGTACAGTAAGGCGGCGATGTTCGGGTTCGGGAGAAGTACCATCTCGTAGACCAAGCACTAGACCACAGGTATGTTACACGCTGCACACACACCAACATGCACACACCCACATGCACACACACCCACATGCACACACACCCACATGCACACAAACCGTCGCGTTTTCGTGCAAGGACCGTCTGACTTTTTTTTGCAGGTGCATTTCACATTCACCGAACCTGAAATGCACCGATTGTTGCGAAAAGTTGCGCTTTAGCAACGTAGCAGTGTAGCAAGAATCATTTTTTTAGTGAATGAGAGTGTACTAAATCGACCGGTTGTGTCGAAAATCCGCATTTCATCTTTTGTTCGTCCTTCCCAAATCTTTGTTCTCGTGGAGCATAAACTTGACCCATCTGGGAAAGCGGAACAAAAGAGGAAATCCGGATTTCATCTCTTGTTCCTCCTTCCAAAATCTTCGTTTGGGAACTCAATGGGGAGCATACATTTGGTCAACGCTCGCAACTGCGAGTCTGTGAACCGTGTGAAGGTTTTGCGACGATGCTCACATGACATCCATCCGATGCGCCGCCGTCACTGGCCCGTCAGACGTCGTTGCACTTGTTGGATCCGAACATGAATGTTATGTATGAAAAATCGTCGTAATGGTCGGTATACTGTCGGATAAAGTACAGCACAAACCCTGTTACGGCGACCGATACCAACGTGACGAACAAGAGGGTTCGGACGTTTCGCAGTGCGTCCATGTTCGAGTTGTCGCCGTTTTGCTTCTTGTAGTCCATGTGCAACTTGACCGTCTGGTCGATGATCAGGAGCGTCACAAAAGACACCGACGCCATGGTCTTCGACTTGATGCTCAGCATAAACAGGATGTACACGGATACGGTCTTGAGCCACGTGGTTAAGACGTCCGACTTGTTCGACTGGTCGATGACGCTAAACAAGAAGAAAAAGGCGAACAATGCCATCAGGTGCTTGACAAAAATGTTGTTCCCAATCAGCCGCTGCAAGTCACATCCGAGGAGAGACGTGAAAAACCCGAAGATCAACCACAGGTACAACCCTGCCAGGGCGGTGGAGGCGTCGAACGAAGACGAAGTATTAGGCTGTGGTGGAGGCGACGACGACGTTTCTCGGGCGGATGATTGACACGCATTTCTCGCAGCACTACTCATTACTAGTACAAAATATGCTCCCCAAACGAAGATTTGCGGCATTTTGGAACGAAACGATAAAAATGCGGAGTTTGCCTTTCCCAAACGATTTGGGATGGTCGGACTGCCGAATCACAGTGCCGACTCACTGCCGAGCCAAAGTCGTACTTTCGCCCATCGTCGATAACGTCGATAACGACAATGCATTGGGACGTTTATGCTCCGCCCCCCAAACGAAGATTTGGGAAGGCCGAACCAACCTTTCCGAATGCGCTTTCGAAGAGCTTTTCAACGAGTCTTCGTTGGTTCGGCCTTCCCAAATCTTCGTTTGGGAGCCATGTGGGGAACAACAGGAAATGTTGTTCCCCAAGGATATCGATAAGAACAACAAGCAATGATTTGGGTGTTTTCATGCAACTCAATCGACTGGTAATGTCGATTGAGTTGCATGATGACGCGCTTTCCGACCCAAATCATGGCTTGTTGTTCTCATCGATGTTCTTATCTACGTTTTTCATGCGTCTTTTACCGAGGGCTGACAGTGCGCCTTTGCTCGCCACAATCTCCAACAACGATTTGGGAAGACCGAACCAGCATTTCACTGTCATGATTTGAAATTGGTTTCAGCTTGCGCGTTTCGAATGACTTGTCAACGTTTTGTGGCCCAAATACAGTTCTCACACCCTTTAACAACAAAGTGCTTCGAAGCGGCCTAAAATCGTCGTTTTGGTGAGCACGTGAGGTCACATGCGACTCTGCTTCGATGCAGTGCGAGCCATGTGGGAAACAACCTTTCCGAGACTTACCCACGCCGGATTGGGCGAGCCCATTTAACGAAGATAACATGCAGCAAAGTATGCATGTCGCGTCGTTAGGTCACTGCCCAATCCGGCGTGGGTAAATATCGGAATGTTTGTTTCCCACATGCAGTGCGTTCCATCGCATTGGACCGAGTCGGTCGTCGGCCAAATGGACGACTACGTACGCCCGTCGGAGCGATTTGGCTCGACTTGATGTGTGGACCGTCGTCAACGGCTCGGATGCGCGTCGGCGCTGAGTTGATTTAATAAATCCAACATAAATGGCACTTTATGACATTGGCCTTAACGTGAGTAGGCTTCTGTTGAGTCGAAACGAAAGTCAACGCGCGTCGGAACACTCGCGTTTGCCCATCTCTTCAAAGTTTCAATATGCTTACATGATGATAGCCACCTTGTGCCTTGTGACTGCGAGCCTGTCCATTGTCGTGTGCACATTGAGCCTGAGGTTGCTGACATCCTTCCGAAACGAAAACGATTACCTCAATGCGTTTATACAGGGGCATTTGTCCAGTGTTCTGTTCATGAACAAGTACCTGTTCATCAAGGACCCTGGTTTCAACGCTCTCTCGCTCTTATCGCCCGTGCTTGGTCGTCTAAGGACATGTTGGGGAGTGGTTTCGGTGCATGCACGCGAGTATGGTCCTGCAGTCGCCCTGGCTCTCTTGACGACTCATCTATTCGCCAAAGGATAGGCGACGACCAAAGGCCAGTGTGGTGTACACACAACGGCCGATGAGTGTCCAGTGCCCTTGAAGCGAGCATTAAATTGCGCAATTTCAGGCCCCCACTTAAGGAACACGGTTGAGTATGGTGTGAGTACTCACATTTGGGCCAATGTCTACACGAAATCAACAAACCTAGCATGATATATGCACATGCGTGAAACATTGGCCCAAATGTGAGTACTCACATCATACTCAACTGTGTTCCTTAAGTGGGGGCCTGAAATTGCGCAATTTAATGCTCGCCACTAGGGTGTCCACGAAAGTCTTACGATGTTCACTCGGGACGGGATGCGCTGTGGCCAGTGGCCACACTGTATAAGGAGGTGGCTGCATGCGTTGGGTCGCGGTGGTTTCGATGAGCCCAACCCACTACTTAACGAAGGAACGTGCATGCGTGAGTACTCAACAATCGGGCTAATTTCAAATGGACACTGAAATGATTGAAACGAAATGTGTCCAATTGACCCGATTGTCGAGTACTCACGTATGCACGTTCCTTCGTTCAGTAGTGGGTGCGAAATTGCGCAATTTGTTGTTCGCTACATCGGAGACAATAAACTTCGAGTGTCTGCCATTGTCTGCGTTTTTCGTTCCCAAGCCACCATATTCGACCGATGTGTAAAAAAAAGTGTGACTTTTGCTCGCCAGCGAGTCAGTGGCAGTGAGTCAGTGGCAGTGAGTCAGTGGCAGTGAGTCAGTCGCCACTAGGGCGCCGGCCCATCGTCAAAGACCATTCGACGTGGGGGTGTGATAACAACCGGCGTAAACTTTCACCTCCGTCAGGGACGAGTTGGCGCTCACGTTGATAGCGCGCTTTAATTCGGCGCGTCGGTCGTTTAGTAGATAGACGCGCCGCGCCAGTTGAATAAAGTCATCGTCGAAGGACTGCGCGCCTTCCTTACATCGCAACTGGTCTTCGACGTCCCACAGCGCCTCGTTAATCCGACGCAACTCGAGCGCCAACTCAGAGTCGACTCGGTGCGACTCGACCAGTGGCCTCAAATAGCCAAGCTCCTTTGCGACCATTGCCCGCTGTTCCGGGGTGCACACGCGGTCGAGCTTAATGGTTAGGATGGTAAACTTGTCGACCAACTCGCCGATGGATACAGGGACGACGCACTGAACCGCCATCCTTTTGCTACTCCCGTCGTTTGTCCATAAGTCAGGAGTCGTATTACGTCGCACACTCACACACACAGTGTGTCACTGCCATGGCCCCTCGACGGGCCCTCGTAGACTCTGCATCTCATGCTCCAATTCTATTCTCCCCAAACGAAGATTTTGGAAGCAGGAACAAAAGAGGAAATGCGGATTTCGAATGAAGCACTTTTCAAGGACGTGAGTACTCAATTTGGGCCACGGACCAGTTAACCGTCGGTCGAAAATCCGCATTACATCTTTTGTTCATCCTTCCAAAATCTTCTTTTGGGGAGGTTCATAAATTCAATTCGAAAAGGTTGGTTCGGCCTCACCAAATCTTCGTTTGGGAGGGTAAATTTATGCTCCCCAAACGAAGATTTGGGAAGGAGGAACAAAAGATGAAATCCGGATTTTCGAAGCACTTTTCAATGGTTCGTAGCCAAAATCGAGTACTCACACCCTTGAAAAGTGCTTAGAAAATCCGGATTTCATCTTTTGTTCATCCTTCCCAGATCTTCGTTTGGGAGGGATAAAATTGTACAAGTTGCTGTCCAATCGATGGCATGCTCCCTTTACGATGCTCGTCGGTAAAAGCCCGCAGTTGCTCTTCGAGTGGACGGATGGGCTGCCACGCATGCGCTCCTCTAGGTCACGAACTGACACCTCATAGTCGCCATCCGACGCCTGCTTGACGGCACCACCGCCCATCATGCTCACCTACGAGACACCGTGTCATCATCATTCGCACTCTTCGCCAGTCCTATCCTTGACATTCCTTGTCCGCGGTCTGCGCTGGGCACGCCGACACTCGCGAGTCTCGACACTCGTTTCTCCAGCAGTTGCCACGCACACTCTCAAACTCGTGCAGTTGCTTACCTAACACGACTGGCACGCCACGCTCTTTAACACGACTGGCACGCCACGCTCTTTAACACGACTGGCACGCCACGCTCTTTAACACGACTGGTGCGATGCTTGAATTCGACAAAAGCATGGCATCCGTCGTGTTGTCGGGGCGTGCGTGCGAGCCGTTTTAAAGGGAGCGTGCGTGCGAGCCGTGTTAAAGGAGCGTTCGTGCGAGCCGTGTTAAAGGAGCGTTCGTGCGTTAGTCGACGTCTCATTGTGATAGCATGCCGATATGCATGTAGAACTCACAAGATGATAGCATGACGATGTGTCTGTCGAAGTTGCACAGTCGAAAACACAAGATGATGATAGCACGAGGAGTTTTTTCATAGAAAAGCATGGCATCCGTCGTGTTGTCGGGGCGTGCGTGCGAGCCGTGTTAAAGGAGCGTGCGTGCGTTAGTCGACGTCTCATTGTAGTAGCATGACGATGTGTCTGTCGAAATCACAAGATGATGATAGCATGCCGATATGCATGTAGAACTCACAAGATGATGATAGCATGTCGATGTGTCGGTCGAACTCACAAGATGATGATAGCATGACGATGTGTCTGTCGAACTCACAAGATGATGATAGCATGGTGAGTTTTTCCATAGAAAAGCATGGCATCCGTCGTGTTGTCGGGGCCGTGCGTGCGAGCCGTGTTAAAGGAGCGTGCGTGCGTTAGTTGACGTCTCATTGTGATAGCATGCCGATATGCATGTAGAACCAGCCGTCGGCAACTAGTCCCCTTTTTTTCGACAATCTCCATTTCGAACATTTCGACAAAAGTGTCAACCACAAATCCACATTGAAATGTTGTCGAAATGTTCGAAATGGAGATTGTCGAAAAAAAGGGGACTAGTTGCCGACGGCTGT
>Ga0209358_10003044_pt1 | contig 12496 bp, 12 predicted proteins | sample LauGreFa1BDMLBSN_2_FD_187574 | JGI IMG/M metagenome (GOLD analysis project Ga0209358, IMG submission 187574) | Freshwater lake microbial communities from Lake Michigan, USA - Fa13.BD.MLB.SN (SPAdes) (version 2) | ecosystem: Environmental > Aquatic > Freshwater > Lake | place: Lake Michigan, USA...
CCAGCAGCGTATGGAAATGAAGCGTGAGTCTTTGGCTGACAAAGCAATCTGGACTGCGAAAAAGCGATATATTCTCAACGTGCATGATAGCGAAGGTGTTGCGTATGCGAAACCTAAACTTAAGATCATGGGTCTTGAGGCTGTCAAGTCTTCAACACCATCTGCTTGTCGCATAAAGATTAAAGAGGCAATCAATATTGTCATGACGCAAACTGAAGATGATCTTCACAAGTTCATTGAAAAGTTCCGTCATGAATTTAAGACATTGCCTGTTGAGGATATCGCATTCCCAAGATCTGTGAATGGTCTGAAAGAATATGCTGACTCGGCGAACATCTTCAAGAAGGGAACACCAATTCATGTCAAGGGTGCTTTGGTTTACAATCATTTGCTGCGTGAAATGAAACTCAACAAACGTTACCAAGAAATTCAAGAAGGCGAGAAGATTAAGTTCATCTATTTGAAGCAACCAAACATCTACAATAATAACACTCTTGCATTCTTGTCTGGTATTCCCAAGCAGTTGGATGCTGAGCAATATATCGATTATGATTTGCAGTTTGAGAAATCATTCCTCGAACCACTCGATATTATTCTTTCTTCTATCAATTGGCAATCTGAAAAAGTTGAATCTCTGGATTGCTTTTTCAATTGAAATAGTTTATAATACAAATATCTCAAAACGGAGACATACCAATGAGCCTACTCGAAAAATTAAAGAAGAATACCACTATTAAAGATACTGCTATTCTTACCAAATCTAAATTCTTTGCTGCAAAGGATATGATTCAAACGACAATTCCAGTTGTCAATGTCGCTTTCTCTGGCGATCTTGACGGTGGTTTTACTCCTGGTCTTACAATGTGGGCTGGTCCGTCGAAGCACTTCAAGACTGCATTCAGTCTCTTGATGGCAAAAGCATATCAAGACAAGTATCCTGATTCTGTTGTTCTATTCTATGACTCAGAGTTTGGTACTCCACAAAACTATTTCACTTCGTTTGGTATTGATACCGATCGCGTTGTTCATACTCCAATCACGGACGTTGAGCAATTGAAGTTTGACATTATGCAACAGTTGACTCAGATTGAGCGTGGCGAGCGTGTGATGATCGTCATTGACTCAATTGGTAACTTGGCTTCGAAGAAAGAAGTTGAAGATGCGTTGGATGGTAAGTCAGTCGCTGACATGAGCCGCGCAAAGCAAATAAAATCCCTGTTCCGTATGGTGACACCACACCTCACCCTAAAAGACATTCCCATGGTTGTAGTAAATCATACCTATAAGGAAATAGGTCTGTATCCTAAGGATATTGTCGGTGGCGGAACAGGTTCCTATTATTCTGCTGATAATATATACATTCTTGGACGACAGCAGGAAAAAGATGGACAGGATCTTATTGGCTATAATTTCATTATCAACGTCGAAAAGTCTCGCTATGTACGTGAGAAGGCTCGTATTCCTGTCACTGTTCGTTTTGATGGCGGCATTAGCAAGTACAGTGGGCTTCTTGATATGGCTCTTGAGTCTGGTCATGTCGTAAAGCCAAACGTTGGTTGGTACGCTAAAGTCAATCGCACAACTGGTGAGATTGAAAACAAGAAGTGGCGAATGGCTGATACTGAATCACCTGAATTTTGGGATAGTATTCTCTCAGATGACACATTCAAAGATTGGGTGCGCAACAACTATCAATTCAGTTCAGCAGTCGCTGGTAATCTATCTGATGAGTTAGAAGAGTCGGAAGATGATTGAGAATCTAATCGCTAAACTACAATTTTGGTACGTCAAACAATTCTACAAAATTGAAAAGCAATATACTTTCTTCGTGGACCTCAATGGTCCACCTGGAAGTTTTGCTGTTAAATTCTTGGGAAAATATGATGGCGTGATCGTCGAGTTCACTGATGTGAAAGTTGGCGATGATGGTTTGATGACGTTTGATTATGATGTTATCTCAAATGTAAACAATGCAAATGTAAAGAGCAAATCGTTTGATCGATTTACTTCTAACGTGATGCGTAGTATACTTCTGAGTGCTATTGACAATGCGATGAAGGAAGGCAATGAAAACAGAAACACTGATCTTGTCGAATCTGATGCGGAACGAGTCTTTCATGAGGAAGACTCTACCATTCTTGAAGAAAGAGTATCTGAGCGAAAGCCACGAAAGAAAACTATTCGAGGAAATAAAAGAATTCGTTCTGAAGTACAACAGTCTGCCGCCGATGGCAGCACTGGAGATCAGCCTTAAAGAATCTACCAAACTCACTGAAGTTGAGTTAAATAAGTCACTGGAACTCCTCAAGGAAATATCAAGTGACAAATCAGAACAAAAACTCGAGTGGCTTCTTGACACTACAGAAAAGTTTTGTCAAGAAAAAGCAGTCTATAATGCTATCATGGACAGCATTCAGATACTCGATGGCAAAGATACAGCGAGGGGCAAAGGAAGCATTCCTACTCTTTTGTCTGATGCTCTGGGGGTTAGTTTCGATCCTCATATTGGTCACGACTTTTTGGATAATTACGCTGATCGGTATGATTTCTATCATCGCATCGAGAAAAGAATCCCCTTCGATCTTGAGTATTTCAACAAGATCACTAAAGGAGGATTGCCGCAAAAGACCCTTAACATTGCTCTTGCAGGTACTGGCGTCGGCAAGTCTCTGTTTATGTGCCATGTGGCTGCTAGTTGTTTGGTTCAGAACTACAATGTTCTATACATTACTCTAGAAATGGCTGAAGAGAAAATCGCTGAACGTATTGATGCGAATCTTCTCAACGTCTCTCTTGACGATCTCATGAACATGCCGAAAGACATGTATGAGAAACGTATGAGTAAAATTAAGACTTCCGTAAAGGGTAAGTTAATCATTAAGGAATATCCAACTGCGTCAGCCAATCCTGCTCACTTCCGTGCATTGATTAACGATCTGGCTCTGAAGAAGAACTTCCGTCCAGATATTATCTTTGTTGACTATCTAAATATTTGTGCGTCGGCTCGAATCAAGGCAGGTGCGAATGTCAACTCATATACCTATATCAAAGCAATTGCTGAAGAACTTCGTGGCTTGGCGGTGGAGAATAATGTACCGATCGTTTCGGCTACTCAGACGACTCGATCTGGCTTTAGCAACTCGGATCCTGGACTAGAAGATACTTCAGAATCATTTGGTTTGCCAGCAACCGCTGACTTCATGTTTGCTCTTGTCAGTACTGAAGAACTGCAGCAATTAAATCAGATTCTCGTGAAGCAGTTGAAGAATCGTTATAATGATCCAAATCTCCACAAGAGATTCACGATTGGAATTGATCGAGCCAAAATGAAACTGTATGATCTTGAGCAGAAAGCCCAAGATGCTGTGATGAAAGAAAGCGAATCAAAGCCCGTCTTTGATCGTGGTCGAAGCACAGATAAGTTTAAGAATCTGAAGGTGTAATGCAACTAAAGAAAATAGAAAAGAAGGTTTATGCTCTTGCCGAAAATTGGGTCGGAGAGAAACATATTCCTTCTATGATTCGTCAACTGAATAAAGCATTCAAACCATACATTGTTTGCTTTTCATCAGAAAGATTTGAGGGTGAATATTACCCTGATCATAATGTGATCGTAAATGGTCATTATTGCCTACGAATTTCGGATATAGTTCCAGAGCACATCTATATTTGTCTAAATTTTCCAGATGATTCTAAGAAAGTAATTATTACAGAAAAAGGTGCTCATAATCTTGCTGTAAAGATCATCCGAGCAATTCATCACGAGTATCGGCACAAGCATCAGCAGAAACAACGTCCATTGCTTTTACAGAAAGAATATAAGCCGAAGCCGAAACAGAACAAAATGAAGGCGATGTATTATGGGAATCCTGATGAACTGGATGCTCATGCATACGAAACCCAAGCGGAGAAATTAGATATAAATAAACTGAGGAAAGCGCATAAGATTGGCTGGAAAGAATGTGAAGCCATCTTTATGTATCGTCTGCATTTCCGCAGACAAGATCCTAAAGTTTGGAAAAGATTTCTAAAAAAGGTTTATAAATCTAATGAAAAAATTCAGAGAATACCTGAAGGAACAAGAAACCCATAGCAGTATTCAAGACTTCATGGGTTACTGCAAAGATAATTTGGGTATTGCTGAACTCCCAAGACTCGTTTTGATCAACGATCGCGGCATGGCTCGCGAGAATACCAGTTTTGGTGGATACTCTCCTTCTGAAAGAACTATTCATTTAAACGTTGCTGGTCGACATCTTGCCGACGTTTTGAGAACTTTAGGTCATGAATTGGTTCACCATAAACAAAATGAAGATGGAATATTGACCAGTTATGCAGGTGAGACAGGAAGCGAGTTTGAGAACGAAGCAAACAGTAAAGCTGGTGTCATCATGAGAAATTATGGTAAATCAAATCCTGCAATTTATGAGGAAGTTGAATTATAATTGAGGTTTTATGACTGTATTTGTGACTGGTGGTTTGGGATTTATTGGTTCTAATTTTGTAATCTCTCACCTTAAAAAATATCCTGATGAGAAAATTGTCATCATTGACAATCTTTCATATGCAGCGAATGAACAAAATCTAGATGGGTATTGGGGTGACTACCACCTTCAACGCAAACATTGCGACATTCGCAATTTTGGACATCTGGAGAGTTTGTATCATGATTACCAACCAAATCTTACTTTTCATTTCGCTGCTGAATCTCATGTGGATAATTCCATTCGCGGCGACGATATTTTCGTGGATACAAATATTACTGGAACCCACAACGTTCTCAAGTGTATTCGCAAACACGGCGGGAAATTAGTTCACGTTTCTACTGATGAAGTCTACGGAAGTCTAACTCACGAAGATCCTCCGTTCACTGAGAACACTCCATATAATCCTCGCAATCCATATTCTGCAACCAAAGCAGCCAGCGATCATCTTGTTCGCTCATATATCAACACGCATAATATTGATGCAATTGTAACTAACTGCTCTAATAACTATGGTCCTCGTCAGCATCGCGAGAAATTCATCCCAACAATCATTCGCCATATTCAAAATAATACACCAGTTCCTGTTTATGGAAATGGAATGAATGTTCGTGATTGGTTGTATGTTGAAGATCATTGCGAGGCTTTACTCGCAATCAAAGAAAACTGGAAATCAGGTGAGCGTTATAACATCGGTGGTGGTGTTGAGATGACCAATCTCGATATGGTCACTTTGATTCTTGACGTTATGGGTAAGCCAGTGCATATGTATCAATCATGGATTAATTTTGTGAATGATCGTAAGGGTCATGATTTTAGATATGCCATGGATGCGAGTAAGATTTATAAAGAACTAGGTTGGTCAGCAAAGACTAAACTTGCTGAAGGTCTAGAAAAAACATTGGAGTATTATAATGCGTAAGGGAATTATTTTATCAGGCGGTCTCGGCACTCGCTTGTATCCATGCACAAAAGTAATTTCAAAACAATTACTGCCTGTATATGATAAGCCATTGGTCTATTATCCAATCTCAACATTGATGATGGCTGGTATTCGTGAGATTATGATCATCACTTCACCTGCTGATCGTACACCATTTGAAAATTTAATTGGTAATGGATCACAATGGGGGTTGAATATCTCATATGCAACTCAATTAGAACCAAGAGGTATTGCTGAGTGTTTTCGTATTGCTGAAAAGTGGATTGGCAAAGATGATGTCACTCTTATTCTTGGCGATAATATTTTCTATGGTAACGAACTTATCAATCGATTCAATGCTGCTTCTTGGAACAATACTGGCTGTACTTTGTTTGCTTATCATGTTGCAGATCCAGAAAGATTTGGTGTGATTGAACTTGATCATAATGATGATCCTGTTAGAATTGTAGAGAAGCCAAAAGTTGCTCCAAGCAATTATGCAGTCACTGGGCTTTACTTTTACGACAATAAAGTAGTAGAATATGCTTGGAGGATAACTCCTTCAGCAAGAGGCGAATTAGAAATTACTGACATCAACAATCTTTATATGCAAGATCACAATTGCAAGATTGAATATCTGAATCGTGGTATTGCTTGGATTGATACTGGCACGTTTGAATCTCTTTCAGAGGCATCTGTATTCGTTGGTTCTGTTCAGCGTAGAACAGGAATGATGATTGCATGCCCTGAAGAAATTGCTTATCGTAATGCATGGATTACAGAAAATGAAATTCGTCGGGCTGCAGAGAAATATAGTAAGTCTGATTATGGTAGATATCTTGGACAAATTTTGAGGACGAAATAATGAGTGACGTGAAGCAAATGATTGAAGAATTGGTTGCCGCTGTTGGTACGCCGAAGTATGCATACAATTGCAAACAATTTAATCCTGAGAAAGACACAGTATTCTATTCTGGTCCTTATTGGGATGAAAAGGAAGTTATTGCTGGCGTCACTGCATTCTTAACAGGCAAGTGGCTAGTCTCTGGTGAAAATGTTGCCAAGTTTCAGTGGGCGTTTGGACATAAGTTCAATGTCAAGCATTGCCACATGGTCAACTCTGGATCATCAGCCAATCTTACCATGGTTGCTGCACTTAAGAAACGTCTAGGCTGGAAAGATGGTGATCAAGTCATCGTATCACCTGTTGGCTTCCCAACTACGATTGCTCCGTTGGTACAAAATGGATTGACGCCAGTATTCGTTGACATTGAAATGGATACACTCAACTTTAATCTTGATCATGTTGAGAAGTGGATCACTGACAAGACAGTTGCCATTTTCGTTTCACCTGTTCTCGGTAATCCACCTGATATGGATCGTATTGCTCGCATTTGTGCTGAGAATGACATTTATCTCATTGGTGATAATTGTGATTCTCTTGGCACAAAGTGGAATGACAGATTGTTGACTGACTATTATTATTCATGGACCACTTCTTTTTATCCAGCGCATCACATGTCGACTGGTGAAGGTGGTATGGTGTGCTCAAATGACGAAGAACTTATTAATACAGCGCGTTCAATTAGTTGGTGGGGTCGTGATTGCCGTTGTGTCGGTGCTGCTAATCTATTGGCTTGTGGCACATGCGGTAATCGCTTTGACAAGTGGCTTGAAGGTTATAATGGAATAATTGATCACAAGTATCTTTTCTCAAACATGGGATACAATCTCAAGCCATTGGATCTTCAAGGTGCCATCGGCATTGAGCAATTGAAGAAGATTGATGAGATTGATGTGAAGCGTCGGTTAAACTTCGAGCGCATTAAGAGTATCTTCTATCGTTATGTTCCTGGCGTTCGTGTTGCTTCTGCTCTTGATAAAGCAGATCCATCTTGGTTTGGTGTGCCGTTGATTACTGACACACCTGAACTGAAAGAAAAACTTCAAGCGTTCTGTGAGGCAAATCGAATTCAGACTCGCAACTACTTTGCTGGAAATATTCTATTGCATCCTGGCTACAAGCATCTTGATGATGCCGCGAAGTATCCAAATGCGAACAAGGCATTGAGCAACGTATTCTTCGTCGGTTGCCCACCGCATTACGGTGAAGATGTATTTGCTTACTATGAGAGTGTAATGTCCAAATGGCATTCGTAAATGTTTTCGGAGGACATGGGTTTGTCGGAAGCGAGTATTGCCGAGCCTCGAAAGACGGTCTCATCAAAAATCATAGAAACAATTACGAAGTATCAAGTGCAAATTGTGTTTACTTTATTAGTACCGTTGACAACTATAATGTACATTTCGATAATCAACTGGATATTAATACTAATCTCGTTGTTTTAATGCAGGTTCTGAATAGTTATCGAAAATATATTCAGAGAACTGGTGAGAAGGGCACTTTTAATTTTATCAGTTCTTGGTTTGTATATGGTCAAGACTCTGGGTTCGGTATTGGCTCTCGCGGAATTCCAGAAACTGATCCATGTGAACCGAAGGGATTCTACTCAATCACCAAACGATGCGCTGAGCAACTTCTCATATCATATTGTGAAACGTTTGATTTAAATTATCGGATATTGAGGTTAGCAAATGTATTGGGAAAACACGATAAAAAAGTATCTGCAAAGAAAAACGCACTTCAATACCTCTTGGGGGAAATTGCTAAAAACAAACCAGTGGACCTTTACGACTCTGGCTATTTTTATCGCGATTATGTTGACGTTAGGGATTGCGCTCGTGCTATCGATCTTTGCGTTAGACTTGGGGAACAAAATAGCATTTATAATATCGGGAACGGTAAGGGGATAATCTTCCGCGATATTCTCCGATATGCTCGAGATGCGATGGACTCTGCATCAGTGTTTAATACTATCGAGCAAAAAGAGTTTCATAAGAAAGTTCAATCCTCTCGCTCTTTCTTTATGGATAATACCAAGTTGGTGGCGCTTGGATATAGACCAGAACACTCTATTAACGAAACAATCGACGATCTAATTCAAGGAATATTAACTGATAAAAATAACTAAATAGAGTATAAATCTCCCATAGAGTGGAAGGAATTATGCTTGGATTTAGTCAATATCTCACTGAAGCCGCCAAATTCGAAACAGAAGATATTAATGGTGGACACGTTGACCATGTAGAAGATTTCTTTATCACACATGGGAAAGAAGGTTTAGATCTATCTCTTAATTTTCTAGATAATGTTCACAAATATCTAAAGGGTGAACCATCAGCCGCCAGTGTCTCTGTAAAGCACGACGGTGCTCCAGCCATGGTATTCGGTCGACTCCCAAACAAGAATGCCAAGTATACAGGCTATGCTCCTGGGCAATTCTTCGTTGCAACTAAATCCGCTTTCAATAAGACGACACAAAAGCTCGTCACATCTCCAGAGGACGTAGAGAAGCATTTCGGTGATCGTCCAGAACTTGCTTCTAAAATGCTCGCTGCATTAGAACATCTCCCTAAAGTCACGCCAATGAAGGGTATCTATCAGGGCGATTTCATGCATACACCTGATATGGTTACTCAAGAGGGAGATGAAGAGACTGGAGTTACATATTCTCTTAATCCACAACTAATCAACTATTCTGCTCCTGCAAACTCAAAGCTCGGACAGAAAATCGCTCAATCTAAATTTGGTATCGTTGTTCATACTGCATACCCAAATGCAAAATGGAAACCAAATGCTAAGACTGGCGAAATGATGTTGAATTTCCCAAAAAGACAATTCAATGTCCCATTAAGATCATTCGGTGCACATCCAGACGTCCATGTGATTGACCCAAGAGCATTGCGACCAAATCCAGAAAATCATGTATCTGACGCTCAAGCTGCATATGATCGTGCTGTTAAAAATGTCAAGATTATGTCAGAGAAACATGATTTCGATCATGTAATTCCTCACGGCGATCATTACTCAACGTATGTTAATGAAACTGTTCGCACTGGCGCACCATTAACATTCGAAGGATTCACTGAGCACGTTAATAATAAATTCGAGAAGAAAATTCAGAATCCAAAGAACGCAAAGAAAGCACAAAGCATCGCTCAGAAAAGAGATGAGACATTGAATGATTTAAGTATGAATTCTGTTAAGTGGCGTCAAACAATGCGCATTCACGACGCACTCAGTGAAGCCAAACATGCTCTATTGCCAGGTCTTGATACAAATGCTCAAGACAATCCAAATTTAATGCAAGGTTCAATCAGTGATCCAGATACAGGTGAGATTGTGAATTCACAAGAAGGTCATGTTGTCGTGATGAGAAATCCTCAAACAGGAAATGATGTTCCAACAAAGTTTATTGATCGCCCAACCTTCAGTCGTTTGAACTTTAGTCGTGCACGCTTTGCTCGTAATGCTGCAGCAGAACAAGAGACAGAACAATGAGAACATCATCATGGGAAAAAAATAAAGACATCATTGCAGGAACAGAAAGTTTCGATGATGATTTCGGCAGTGCATACGACAGAGTAGCCTACGATGTGCCAAATAAAGGCAATGCTGCTGGAATTAAGTTGCCAAAACGTGCATCAGAAATGACGATTGGTGAACTTGAAGATTTCTATGGCACTGCAAACAATCCAACAGAAGCACGATTACGTTCACAAGCATATGGCACAAAACGATTTGGCTCTGATAGTCCACAAGGAAAATATGGAAGTTCAGGCACAGGTAAATATCAGTTTGAAGTGACTACACTTTCTCAGACTGCAAAAGATCTTTATGGCGATAACTATAGAAATGTAGTTTATAGTCCTGACGAACAAGAAAAGTTAGCAAAACATTTGTATACAAAAAAGGCTGCAGAAGGTCCAGAGGCTCTTGGTAATACCTGGTTTGCAATGAAAAATAAAAGAGCAGCTGGTCCAAGCGCTGATGCATATGATTCTCCATCTTCATCTATAGCAGCTCCTGTTGTTGCAGCGGCTGCGCCAGTTGCTGCCTTTGCATCTTTTAAAAATAAAGATAAAGATGAAAAAGAAGAAGACGATTCATTATATGCCAATAGAGATGAAGAACCAGTTGGAACATTAAAACATATTGAAACATGGTTTAATCCAGAGTCTCGGCTCAAAAATATGCAAGCACTTTTAAATAAAGAAGTTGTTTTAAAAAGAAAAACAGAAAGACCTAAGACTGCTATTCGTTTTAAAGCATTTCGAAAAGCAATTCAAGAACAAATTATTATGAATGAATCTCTAGAAAAAGAGGACAAATAGTATTATGAGTGAGAAAGAAGTAAAATCTCATGCAATGTTGGTTGGTGGATTCTCACCATTCACCAAAGGACATGACGAAAACGTAAATCAGATGAAGTCTGGTGAGCACACCAGCGTTAATGTCTTCACAACGCAGTCTGCTCGTCGTCCAATCTCAGCAGAAAAGAAAGTTGAGTACATTAAAACTGCCGTTGGATCAGATGTAAACGTAGACACAACAATCACTCCATTACATGCTGCATCTCAAGTTTATTCCTCTGGTAAAAGAGGAAAGTTAGTTATTTACGGTGGATCTGATCGTTCATCTATTGCAGATCGTATCCGTGATTATAACAACAAAGAAGGTAAACACGGATTCTATAAATTCGATGATATCGAATTCAAACAAGTTGGTGGCGAAAGAAAGCAAGGAGCAAAAGGGCTTTCTGGTATTTCTGGAACAGCAGCACGTAATGCAAAGAATCCTCGTGAACTCAAGAAGTTCCTCCCAAAAGCATTACATCCACATGCCGAAGATATCTTTAAAGAACTAAAAGAAGAAGTATGTCCAACAGCATTCTTCCTCATTGGTGGTCCAGGAAGTGGAAAGGATTTTGTTCTCAAGAATACTTTTGCCAAGTATGATTTGATGGAAGTTCAGATTGATCAGGTTCTAAATGGAGCTGCAAATCAGTTGTTCGAAGAAAAGAAAAATCTTGTCATCAATGGTCCTATTGATCAAGGCAAGATTGAAGAAATTAAATCATTACATGAAGATTATAATTTCGATACAATTTACGTTTCAGTAACGAATAAAGTTAGCCGTCAGCGTAATGAGCAAAGAGAAAATCCACTTAATGAATCAAAAAGAATTCAAAAGTTCTTGAGCACTGAAAAACTTGTAGAATCTCTTGATGATGTATTTGTATTTAATAATTCAATGAATATCAATGCTGCAAGTGCATTTGAAAAATTAATTTTTGAAGATCAAACAGTTAAACTTGAACAGCGCATTCAAACTCATGGTATTGATCCAGTTGAAACACCAGAACTAAGATCATTCACTGTTCTAGCAGAAAGATTTAAGAAGCGTGTTGCAAAAGACAAAGAATCTGGATTACCAAAGAAATACGTTGCTGGATTAAGTTCATCAACAGCAAAGGCGCGTGCTGCACATTGGAAAGAAAAAGAAAAGTATTCTGATCGTGATTCACGAGCATATGAGCCAGCTCCAGGAGACGAAACAGCAAAAACGAAACCAAGCAAACATACATTGGCAATTCGAAAAGCAATGGATGAGGGTATTGATTTTGATAAGCCAATTCCAGCGAAAGTTGATCCAAGAAGAAATCGTGTTGCTCGCACTGGCAATATTACAGCAGTCATGCAGAAAAGAAGTATGTTAAAGAAAATTCGCATGATGTCAGAAACGAAAGAGTATAATCTAAAGCAATTAATCGATACAACAAAATCTATTACAAATCAATTATCGATTCCTGCAAACAGATTGAGCAATTTAGCTGAAGGAAGTGCAACATATTTGGATAATAATGTTTTGTGGGAAGCAGTAAAACATCCATCATCACAACGCTGGTATCTAACTGGTAATTACGCAGAGAATAACGATGAGTGAAGATAAGAAAAAAGAATCAAGCCTTTCTCTGTCAGCAAAGGCTAAAAAGTTTGGCGTGTCATTAGGCACACTTAAGAAAGTTTATAAGCGTGGTGTTGCTGCATGGAATTCTGGACATCGTCCAGGAACAACACCACAACAGTGGGGTCATGCGCGTGTGAATTCTTTCCTTCGTAAAGGCAAAACATATCACACAGCTGATAAAGATCTTAGAGAAGATTTAGATATTAATGAATTATTTGA
>Ga0209358_10003046_pt1 | contig 12491 bp, 15 predicted proteins | sample LauGreFa1BDMLBSN_2_FD_187574 | JGI IMG/M metagenome (GOLD analysis project Ga0209358, IMG submission 187574) | Freshwater lake microbial communities from Lake Michigan, USA - Fa13.BD.MLB.SN (SPAdes) (version 2) | ecosystem: Environmental > Aquatic > Freshwater > Lake | place: Lake Michigan, USA...
TATGACATCATGCAAAGCCCGGCGCTGGCGCCGTACCGTGGCGCCATGCTTTACCCGTTTGTACGCGACGACCCCAAAGCCGTAACCCAGTTCCTGCGTCAGCACTCAGACACCGAGTACCACCCCTGTGGCAGCTGCAAAATGGGGCCGGCGAGCGACCCGCTGGCGGTGGTCGACAGCGCGCTGCGTGTGCACGGCATAGACCGGCTGCGTGTGGTGGATGCCTCGGTCATGCCCCAGGTCACCACAGGCAACACCAACGCGCCCACCATCATGATTGCTGAAAAGGCGGTAGATTTGATCCTGGGCCGTAGCGTCTGAAGCCCAATGGCTGGCTCAGCGCGCCTGCGGAACCCAAAGACTGATGCGGGGCAGCATCAAACGGTACGGTGCGAGCAACAGCACCGCCATCAGCCACTTCATGGCCAGGTCACCAGCGGCCAGCGTCAGCCAGTTCATCTCGCTGGCATAAAAGGCAATGGAGAAAAACACCAGGGTGTCTACCACTGAGGCCACGACAGAGCCCATGAAAGGCGCCTTCCACCACGACTGACTGCGCCAGCGGTTGAAAACAGCGATGTCCATCCACTGCGACAACATGAACGCCGTACCCGAAGCCAGCGCGATGTGCCAGTTGGCAAACCAGGCCGACAGCAACAAGGCCGGCAACAGGCCAAGCCAGGCCACCCGCCGTGCGGCCTGGGCGCCCACGGCCCGGTTGGTGAGGTCAGCCACCAGGAACACAAACGGATAGGTAAAAGCACCCCAGGTCAGCCACTCATTGATGGGGAACTGCACCGCGATGTTGGACACCACAATCACCAGGGTCATGGCGACCAGCGGGCGCCACAACTGAACGAAGGTGAGAGGTTCGCTTAAGGGTGTGTCTGGAGGGGTAGACGAAGTCATGGCTGCATTCTGCGGATGGCGGTCAATAGAGAACAGACGTGATTATCTCAGCGTCGGTACAAAATCCGGTAGCATCCCCGCATGAAGCTTTACTACTCCCCCGGCGCCTGTTCACTGTCCCCCCACATTGCCCTGCACGAAGCAGGATTGGCGTTTGAGGCGATTGCCGCGCCCACCAAAACCCACAAGCTCGCAGACGGCACCGACTATTACAGCATCAACCCGCTTGGCTACGTGCCTTTGCTGGTGCTCGACGACGGCCGCCAACTGCGCGAAGGCCCCGCCATCGTGCAATACATTGCCGACCAGGCGCCTGAAAAGCAACTGGCTCCCGCAGCCGGTACCTTTGAGCGCTACAAGCTGCAAGAGTGGCTGACCTTTATTGGCACCGAATTGCACAAGAGCTTTTCTCCCCTTTTCACCCCCGGCATGCCGGAAGAGGTTAAAGCCGCCGCCCGCACTCGGCTAGGCGGACGTCTGCAGTGGGTAGAGGGCCAACTCGCCGAGCATGCTTACTTGATGGGACAACAGTTCACCGTGGCCGATGCGTATCTGTTCACCGTGGTCGGCTGGTGCCGCCTGGTTGGTGTTGATGTTTCCACGTTGCCCCGTTTGGGCGAGTTCATGGCCCGGATGCGGGCGCGGCCGGGGGTACAGGCTGCTCTACGCGCTGAGGGCCTGCGGAGCTGATCAGGGGACGCTGGCGCCAGGCTAATCCGGCGCCCACCCCTAAAGCTATTGCCGAAAATACCATCCCGCGCGCCAATCCACCTGGCCCGTCGGCGATCCAACCCACCACGGTCGGCCCGACGATCTGGCCAAATGCAAACACAATGGTGAAGGCGCTGATGCCGTTGCCCCAGTCTGATGGCGGCAAGTTATGCCGCACCAACGCGGTAGTCGACGCCACCAAAGATAAAAACACCGCGCCAAACAGCAGCCCGGACACCAATATCACGGCCCAATGGGCGCTCAGTGTTGGCAACAGCGTCGCTAAGCCCAACAGGGCATTGAGCAAGGCCAGCACCTGGCCGCCCTTGTAGCGGTCCAACAGACCGGCCCAGATGCGGGACGAAGCCAACACCGCCAGCCCCAGCAAGGCGTAAAACACCGTGACGGCCGTGTCCCCAGCACCCTGTTCACGCAGCAGAGCGATCACAAAGGTCATGTAGCCGATGTAACCCACCCCGAACATGCCGTAACCGGCCAAGGCAAACACAAACGCTCGCCACCTAAACAGGCTTGTCGAAATGGCTCCGGTTGCACCTGGCGGTGCCAGGCGCTGCAACAAGCGGGCCGGCCACTGCAGTAAAAAGGTGGCCAACATGCAGACCATGGCCAGTGCCCACCAGGCCCAGGCCCAACTGTGCACCTGCTGGTTAGCCCAGACCAACACCTGCGGCACCAGCAGGGCAGAGACCACGATACCAAAACCAGTACCACCGTAATACAAACCGATCACCAGTCCACTGCGCTGAGGATGTACCGTACCTAAACGTGCCGCCAGCAGGCCACCCGCAATAAAAACCAGGGCACTGGCCATGCCAGCCAAAAGGCGCTGCAACAACAAGGCTCCTGCATCGGTGAAAAAACCGCTCAGACCCATAAAGCTGCTGGCCAAAACAGCCCCTAGCCACAGCAGCCTAGAAGGGCCGTACACCCGCATCAGGCGGGGCATCAGCATGGCGCCCAAGAGATAGCCCAGCGCATTAACGGTATTCATGGCGCCAGCCAAGGTATAGGACCAGCCTAGATCGGCCCGCATGGTAGGCAGCAAGAGACCATAGGCAAATCGGGTAATGCCCAAGGACAGTGCCGCGCCTGCCGACAACGCCAACGCCAAACGCAGCACATGCTGCTCAGACCATGGCGGTTGAGATGAGGCGGACGACATAAGCGCCCCTATTTTGCGTCGTCTGCAGGTTCGGGGACAGAACCTTTCAAAACTATTTAAACGATCGACTTGACGCGAGCGACTTCACCTAACAAGCATCAGCCAGACCAATGGGCGAGGGTGCTTGCATCACGATACGGCAAAACAACAAGTCAAAACTTGGGTCTCGCATGCTCTTCTGAGCTAAGGGATCAACATTGAGTGCAAAAGCTTCATCAAGTGCATTCCAATCTGCCTCAGTCAACATTTTTTGCGCTGCTGGCAAGATGATGGTCTCTTCCAGTCTCATATGATCCAAGTAGAACAAACAATAGGCTCGCACAGTGTGATCAAAGACAAACCTTCGTGATTCACCCAGCAACTCCCAGGCTAGCAGCAGGTGCTGCAACTCCCGAACCGAAGCCTCTCCTTTGGCGTGATCGTGGTCAAGCCGCCGAATTGTCTCTTGAGTTTGTGGTGCCAAAAGCGCTACTCTGGGAAACAGCAGCGTTGATTCTTTGGGGTGATGCAGACGCTCAGGAAATTCATCCACATAAAACAACATGGCCCGCAACACATCAAAAAATTGATCCCTATCGTCCAATGGTCCTCTGTCCATCATCATGATCAAAGATCGCAACATGGCGCTCAACGCACTGTGCTCATCAATAATTACTCGCATACTTTCATGCACCATGATCTGTCTCCGGTTGATCGCCAGCATGCCAGTCGTTGAACATCAGCACTTTGACTGAGGTCAATCATGTCCAATTCCTTTGCAATTGCTTGGCGTTTGTCAAGGTACAAGGCTGTGTACAAAACATGAACAACTGAGTAGTTATCCACAGCACAGACCAACGATGCCAAGTTGTTCATAACAACGAAGACACAAACCCGGGTCGAGTGCACATGGTTCTGTGCTCTTTAAGTGCTTGATTGATAAGGGTTTGGCACGCTTGTCAACAGTCTGTCAATGTCCTTATCTACTACTACTATCTCTTTTAAAGACATTACAAGAAAGAAGACTGTGCCATCACGCGCTACCTGAAAAATCAAAAATTTTTCCAATGAATAGACAAAGAAAAACGAATCAACCGCCATCGAGCTGCACGCTTCAAGTAAACTTGGATTCTCTGTTCAGCAGGGTTGGTGCCAGCCTTTGCCGCCCCTTGTTGCAGTTACCGATTCTTTATTCAGACGCATGTCTTTTTCTACGTCCAGCGCCGCCACTGACGCACCCATCCCAAGCTTTGAAATAAAAAGTACGCGGCTCGCCGCGCTTACTTTGATCGTCAAAACCAACAACCTTGAAAAGTTGTGCCAAGACTTGTTAGAGCAGTACGGTAAGGCAGGTGAAAACCCTGAATTTTTTGATCAAGACCCAGTAGTCATCGACGTATTGCAATGGCTGCCAGAAGTTCCGGTTGAGGATCTGTCTACTTTGTTGACTGTGTTGAAAGCCTGCCGATTGGCGCCGGTTGCTCTGCGCGCTGCGCACCAATCTTGGCTTGGCATGGCGCAGAGTTTAGGCTTGGGTTGGGCTGAACCAGAGCTTGCTCGCTCAGCTCCCGAGCAGGTGCCAACAGCAGTTGCACCTACAGCGCTTACTGCACCCTCGACAACCTTACCAAGTGGCGTGCCGCGCCCATCGGCCATACCCACAATGGTCATCGACAAACCTTTGCGTTCCGGACAGAAAGTGTATGCCCGGGGTTGTGATCTGGTGGTATTGGCCATGGTGAACCAAGGGGCAGAGGTGGTGGCAGACGGTAACATCCATGTTTACGCGCCGTTGCGAGGCAAGGCCATGGCAGGAGCCAGCGGCAATGTGAATGCGCGCATTTTTTCATTGTCTTTGGAACCAGAATTGATATCGATAGCGGGTGTGTACCGTACCAGTGAAAATCCCTTGCCAGCCAACGTTCACGGCAAGCCGGCGCAAGTGCAATTGAGCAATGACGGGAAGGACAAGTTGTTGATCAACGCCCTGACCATTTCTTATTGAAAGACAGCAAATCCATGGCAAAAATTATTGTGATCACCTCCGGTAAGGGTGGTGTTGGCAAAACCACAACCAGTGCCAGTTTTGCAACTGGACTGGCCATGCGCGGCCACAAAACGGCGGTGATCGATTTTGATGTTGGCTTGCGTAATCTTGACCTGATCATGGGTTGCGAGCGACGTGTCGTTTATGACTTGATCAATGTCATCAATAACGAAGCCAACCTGCACCAGGCTCTGATCAAGGATAAGCAGTGCGAAGGGCTGTTTGTACTGGCGGCCTCGCAAACCCGTGACAAGGATGCCTTGACACAAGAGGGCGTAGAACGGGTTCTTAACGACCTGGCCGCCATGGACTTTGAGTACATTGTTTGTGATTCACCGGCGGGCATTGAAACTGGCGCTTTGATGGCCATGCACTTTGCCGATGAGGCGCTGGTGGTGACCAACCCTGAAGTGTCATCGGTGCGGGATTCAGATCGCATTCTGGGCATGTTGGCGAGCAAGACAAAACGGGCAATTGAAGGTTTAGAGCCGGTCAAGGAGCATTTGCTCATCACCCGGTACAACCCGGCACGCGTCAACCAGGGCCAGATGCTGTCACTCGAAGATATTCAGGACATCTTGCGCATCAAGCTGATTGGTGTCATTCCGGAAAGTGAATCGGTGCTACAAGCTTCAAACCAGGGCGTGCCGGCTGTGCACATGCAGGGCAGTGATGTGTCAGAGGCCTACAAAGACGTTATCGATCGTTTTCTGGGAGCTGACAAACCAATGAGGTTCACGGAAGCGCCCAAACAGAGTCTGTTGAAGCGACTTTTTGGCGGAAAGTAAGACCATGTCATTTCTCTCTTTTTTGCTGGGTGAAAAAAAGAAAACTGCTAGCGTTGCGAAAGAACGGCTGCAGATCATCCTGGCCCACGAGCGCAGTGGTCGCAATGCGGCTGAGCCAGATTACCTGCAGGATTTGCAGCGTGATTTGGTTGCCGTCATCAGCAAATACATCAAGATCAATCCTGCAGACATCAAGGTTAACCTGGAGCGGCAGGACAACCTTGAAGTGCTGGAAGTAAAAATAGAGTTGCCTGATTCGCGTTAAACCACCCTGTAACCAATGCGGTTTCAGGGCTTCCAGCGTTTTAGCAACAGGGCATTGCTCATCACACTGACGGAACTCATAGCCATGGCGGCCCCAGCCAACACTGGGTTAAGAAAACCCAGTGCGGCCAAAGGAATACCGGCCACGTTGTAAACAAAGGCCCAAAACAGGTTTTGACGGATCTTGCGGACGGTCCGGTCAGAAATTGCCAATGCGGCCGCAACCAATGCAGGGTCACCGCGCATGAGCGTAATGCCAGCAGCATGCATGGCAACATCGGTGCCGTTGCCCATGGCCATGCCCACATCGGCGGCTGCCAGGGCCGGCGCATCATTGATACCGTCGCCGACCATGGCCACGGTGTGACCGCCCGCCTTCAGCGCCTGAACACGATCTGCTTTTTCACCCGGCAGGACATTGGCCATCACCTCTCCCTCTTCAGGTCGAAGGCCAAGGCGCCGGGCCATCACATCGGCCGCGCCCTGGTTGTCGCCAGAAATCATCACGGTGCGTATGCCACGCTGACGTAAAGCGGCCAAGGCTTCCTTGGCGCCGGGTTTGGGCTCGTCGCCAAAAGACAATAGGGCGCACAGTTCCAAGCCAGAGGCGCTTTCGCTCACCAGGGCGGATATGGTGGCACCCTGCTCTTGCAACCTTGTTGACAGAGGCAACCAAGGCCCCAGATCAAGCCCAAGTGAAACCATCCAGTGCAAGCTGCCAATTTTATACGCCTGGCCATCCACGGTGCCCAGAGTACCGCGGCCAGGCACCGCGCTCATTTGGCTGGCGGTGGTGATGTTCAAACCGGCTGCTCGCGCAGCCACCATAACAGCTGCTGCGAGCGGGTGTTCACTTCCGCTCTGAATTGCCGAAGCAATTTGCAAGAGCTTGGGGTCAGGCGGCTGAGCCGTTGCGATCAGCGCATCAGGCTTGACATAAATGCCCAGCAGCCGAGGTTGACCCATTGTCAAGGTACCGGTTTTATCGAAAGCGATGATGTCGACCCGATGTGCGAGTTCCAGGGCCTGTGCATCCTTGATCAAAATGCCATATTTGGCGGCCACGCCTGTGCCGGCCATGATCGCCGCGGGCGTTGCCAGACCGAGTGCACAGGGGCAAGCAATCACCAGCACCGCCACGGCATGGATCAAAGCCTGCTCAAAGGGATGACCCGTCAGCCACCAAGCGCACAGTGTTATCGCCGCCAGCACAATAACCACAGGGACAAACACACCGCTGACCCGATCGACCAGGCGCTGGATGGGTGCCTTGGCGGCTTGCGCGTCCTCCACCAGCCTGATGATGCGCGACAACACCGTTTCCTGACCGACTGCGGTGACCCGGATCACGACCCGACCATCGCCGTTGATAGAGCCTCCCGTCAACGTGGTATCAGGCGCCTTGTGGACTGGCAGGGGTTCGCCGGTGAGCATGGACTCATCAACCTCGGTTTGTCCCTCCAGCAATAGCCCGTCTGTCGGAACCCGTTCGCCAGGCTTGATCGCGAGTCGGTCACCGACCAGTACCTCCCCAACCGGCACATCGACCTCGCCATCGCGACCCAGCAGATGGGCCACCGCTGGCCGCAGCCCATGCAGGGCACGGATCGCCGCCGTGGTGTGGTGCTTGGCACGAGTTTCCAACCACTTGCCCAGCAAAACCAGCGTGACGACGACGGCTGAGCTCTCAAAATAGAGATGCACCATGGCACCCTCTGGCGCGCTCAGCCATAACCACATCGACAAAGCCCAACCGGCACTGGTCCCAATCGCCACCAGCAAATCCATGTTGCCGCTCCCGACCCGCAGTGCATGCCACCCAGCCCGGTAAAACCGGGCGCCAAGAACAAACTGAACCGGCGTGGCTAACAGGCATTGCAACCAGGCTGGCAACATCAGGTGCGTGCCCACTTGGCTCAGCACGGCCTCAGGGAGCGCGCCCAGCAGCATCGGCAGCACCAGTGGCAAGGACAGGGCGATGCCAACCCCCACCGGTGCAAAACCAGCCCATGCAGAATCATCGGTGGCTTGCATCACTGTGTCGGCCGCACGGGGTTCGTAGCCGGCGTCCCGAACGGCACGGCGCAAACGTGCCTCAGTGGGCCCGTCGGCAGAGACCAGCACCCGCGCTGACTCGGTGGCCAGGTTGACGCTGGCGGTTTTCACGCCAGGCACTTTCAGCAAGGCTTTTTCTACCCTGGCCACACAGGAGGCACAGGTCATGCCGCCGATGCCAATATCCAGACCATCGGGGGCTACTGCGGGCGCCTCGGGCGTTAAAGATGAGAGAAGGGTCATGGGGCCCTAGCCTAAACCTTTTCCAGCAAGGCGCGCCAATTCTGCTACAAACGTGCTTGACTCTGCGCAGGGAAGTCGAGAACTTCCTGGGCGCTAAAACCACAGCGAGGAGCTTATTTTGTTACACCTATTCTCTGTCAGCGGGATGACCTGTGGTCATTGCGAAAAGGCCGTCAAGAACGCTGTGCTTGCGCTTGACGATAACGCCACCGTCAGCATAGATCGCCCATCGGGTCGGGTTGAAGTCAACTCAGAACAGCCCTGGACGGCTTTGGCGGAAGTCATTGGTGAAGAGGGTTACCCAGTAACCCGGCCAACCGCCAGCCCATAGCTTTCGGCCCGCGCCCTTCTGACCCCTGACTTTACGGTATGCGTCAACTGCTGATCATCAACCCCAACACCTCGCGCTCTGTCAGTGAACTGCTGCAGGAACACGCGCAGCGCGCAGCCGGTGCTGATGTCCGGGTTCGGACCGTGACAGCCCGTTTTGGTGCGCCTTACATCGCCTGTGAAGCCAGCTATGCGGTGGCCGGCCATGCGGTACTGGACTCTTGGGCCGCGGCACAGGCTGATCAGGACCAACCCGCACCCGATGCGGTGCTGATTGGCTGTTTTGGCGACCCGGGTCTGCTTGCCTTGCGCGACAGCAGCGCTGTCGCGGTGACCGGGCTGGCCGAGGCCGCTTTTGTCGAAGCGGCCGCTCATGGCCGCTTTGCCATCGTCACCGGGGGTGTGCGGTGGCAGCCGATGCTGGCCCGGCTGGCTCAGATGCTGGGTTACGGTGACCAACTCGCGGGTATCCGCACCGTCACGCCAACGGGCGCCCAGCTGGCCGCCGACCCTGTGGCCGCGCAGGCCCTGCTGGCAGCAGCATGTCAGGCTGCGGTTCAAGACTTCAGGGCAGACGCCATTATTTTGGGCGGCGCGGGCCTGGCCGGTTTGGCGCAGCTGATCCAGGCCGACGTCAGCGTACCGGTCATTGACAGCGTGCTGGCGGGCACCCGTCAGGCCCTGTTGGCGGCTGCCGCTGGCACTGGCAAGGGGCGTGGCCACTTTGACGTGCGCTGGCAGCAGGTGTCGGCCGAGATGACCGGCCTGGGGTTGCCAGCGGCCTGAGTCGGGCCTTAGCCGACGACCACCTCGCCCCCCAGCGCTTCCAGCAAATCCGGCAGCAGCTTGCGCAATTCGCCGGTGGCGATGGCGGTATCGGCGTCAAAGCCGTCGGCCCGTTCGGCGCCAGAGGTTTCAAAGACGCCCTCCAAAAAGGCCAGTTTTTTCAGTTGCAGGCTCTCCGTCAGAACAAACGAGACCCGGCCCGCCCAAGTCAGTGCCAGCCGGGTGGGCAGCTTGCCAGTGGCCACATGCTGACGGACCTCTTCGGTGTCAAGCGCATGGCGGGCGTAGCGCACCACCGCGCGAGACTCATCGGCCGCCTTCAACTCGCATTCGCGGTCCACGCTGAAACCCGCCGGTGGCTCCTGGGTGTCAAGCCATTGCGCCATGGCAGCTGTGGGCGAGATCTGGGTGTTGAGCAGGGTGATGGCGAAGCCATCCAGCGCGGCCACCAACGCGGCCGCAACCTCTTCGGCCCGTCCCTGGCTGGCCGCATCAATCACCAGCCAACCGGCCTCGCGGTCGATCCAGACCGTGATGCTGGCCAATTTGGTAAAGGCCATGGGCAACAGCGTTAGTCGGATGTCGTCCTTGAGGTCTCGCATCTCTTTTTTGCCCGGCTTGCGGCCGGTGCTGGCCTCGATCTGCGCCACCCGCTCCTCGGCTTTGCGGTTCACCACCGACGCCGGCAGGGCCCGGGTTTCGACCATCATCTTGAGCACCAGTTGCCCGGCCACTGACTCCACCAGCGGCCCCTGCGCCACACCGCGCGGCTCCACCCAACCAGATGACTTTTCCTGGCTCGGCCCGCAGGCGACAAAACGCGTGGCGGCCAGCCGTTCTTCAATTTCCGCCAGGGTGGCGGACCAACCGGCCCCGATCCGGTAAACGATCACATTTTTGAACACAAGCATCCTTCTTGACAATTTATTTGAGCGAGCCCGCGCCGATCATCCCACCAATTTGCGCTGGCTTTTTCATGAAACTTTACACAGGCTTAGCGCTGACGCATGCTGCGCTTACACAGTCGGGCCACACTGCCTTTCAGCTTGATGCCAATCCCTGAGCATCCGGCCCAATCCAAAGGACATCCCCATGGTTTCACGATTCAAACCCACCTTGTTGGCCGGTCTGCTGGTCCTGTCAGGCTTTGCCGCGCTGGCGCAAATGCCGCCCTCGGGCGGTCACGCTGCCATGATGGCAGGCCCGGCCGATGGTATGCACGAGGGCATGCGCCACAGGGACCCTGCCCGGATGCAGGCCCGCATGGACAAATTCGCCGCCGAACTCAAGGCCCGCCTCAAGCTCACACCCGCCCAAGAAGGCGCCTGGGCCACATTGCTTGCAGCACACAAGATCCCGGCTGACATGATGGCAAAACGGCCCGACCCCGCCGCACTGGAAAAACTGTCGACGCCCGAGCGGCTGGAGCGCATGAGGGCCCTGCGCAGCCAGCACATGACGGCGATGGAGCAGCGTGACGAGGCCACGCGGGTTTTCTATGCAGCGCTGACGCCCGAGCAACAAAAGGTGTTTGATGCCAGCACGGTGCCCCACCATGGTCGCCCAAAAGCCAAGCCTTGAGTTTGTCGTGCCAGAAGACATAGCTATTTAAACAATAGCTAACAACCCAATGGTGACGGGGCTTAGAGCCACTTTTCTTATGAGGCCAGTAGCTTTTTCAGCTCGCCGCTGGCGATCAGTTTGTTCAGGTCATTGGCACCCCCGACCAGGGTGCCCTTGACGAACACCATGGGAAACGTTGGCCAGCCGGTCCACAGTTTGAGTGCATTGCGCTGGCGCCACATGCTGAAGTAGCTGCCGTAATCTAGGTCATGGTGCGCTACCCCTGCGGCGTCGAGCGCTTTGCGTGCTTTCTTGGGGTAGGGGTTTGAAGCCATGCCGACCACCACCACCGCGTGTTGCGCCACCGCTGCCTGAACTTCATTCACGATAGCGTGCTCGTGGCGAGAGATTTGTTCCCGTATGGCGGGGTGAATCTGGGCTTCGGCAAGAATCGGGCGTGGCATGGTGGGTCCTGACGACAGTAAAGCGGGTGATTATGCAGTGCCCCTGCTGCTGCTGCTGCTTGACGCAGATCAAGCCCGGCCGGGCGATCAAACTCTACACTTGGCCCGGCCATGTCCATCCCCCCAGCGCGTCTACCGGCGGTCCGCCGCCTGGACCTGCTGCGCCCCATGCATTGGCTGATGCTCGCCTGGCGTGACATGGCGCTTTGCGGCTGGATCAGCTTTGCCCACGGCCTGGTGCTTGCCCTGTTCGGCCTGGGCATTTTGGCACTGGCACATGATCGGTTTTGGCTGATGGCCGGTGCCCTGTCGGGGTTTTTGGTGGTGGCGCCGGTGCTGGCCACTAGCCTGTATGCCTTGAGCCGCGCCTTGGAGCGCGGTGAACCAGCCAATGTCGGCTTGGTGCTCAAAACCTGGTTGAATTGGCAGAACAGCCACTTCAACAAATGGGGCAACGACTACTGGTGCCTGGTGCAGTTTGGCGCCTTGCTGGCGCTGGCGGGTACCGGCTGGGTGGTCACCTCGGCCGCCTTGATCACGCTGCTGGCACCAGTGCCTATTCATACCCCGCTCGACTTCATCCGGCACGTGGTGTTGGCGCGCCAGGGCTTTTTGTTTGAGCTCTGGTTGGCGGTCGGCGGCGTGCTGGCCGCGCCGATCTTTGCCTCGACCGTCATTGCCATGCCGTTGTTGCTGGACCGGCGCGTGACGCTGCTCATCGCAGTGCTGACCAGTTGGCGGGCGGTACTGGTCAACCCGCTGCCCTTGGCGCTCTGGGCCGCGCTGATCATGGGGTTTACGCTGTTGGGTCTGGGCCCGCTGTTGCTGGGGCTGGTCTTTGTGGTACCCAGTTTGGGGCACGCCAGCTGGCATGCTTACCGGGACCTGGTCGATGTGTCTGGCCTGCCGCCGCGAGAGCCAGGCTGATGTGGGGCTATAGCGAGGAGCAGATTGCCGGCTTCGGATTGACCTTTGGCGTGGGGGCGTTCATGCTCTACATGCTGTTCATCATTGGTCATCTGGCCTGGGAATCCAAGGCGGGCAAGTTCGGCACCTTTGTGATTTTTCTAGGGCTGGCCTTTGGCATGACCGGCTTTGTTGCCAAGATGCTGATCCAGTGGGTGATTGGGATCAAGTGAGCTTGAGCAGAATGCCACGGACACCGTCGT
>Ga0209358_10003047_pt1 | contig 12488 bp, 6 predicted proteins | sample LauGreFa1BDMLBSN_2_FD_187574 | JGI IMG/M metagenome (GOLD analysis project Ga0209358, IMG submission 187574) | Freshwater lake microbial communities from Lake Michigan, USA - Fa13.BD.MLB.SN (SPAdes) (version 2) | ecosystem: Environmental > Aquatic > Freshwater > Lake | place: Lake Michigan, USA...
ATGAATCATCATGGGCGGGAGGTGGAATTTTGCTCCCTCTTTATCCATGGCGACAAGCACCTGCCATTAGCGATTTGGTTATTGAAAGTCTAAAAACATATCCTACACTTGCCGCGCAATTGCACGCGGATACGGGAATTGATCCAGAGTGGACGCAAAGTGGTTTACTCATTACACAAAATTCACCCGAAGAAGTCAGCCTTGCACATCAATGGGGTGAAAAGCATCATGTTCGCATGCAAAAACCCGAGGATGATTGTTTTTCTGGATTAAATGTCGATCCACAGGCACCTATTTTATTGCCTGACATTGCACAAATTCGCAATCCACGCTTGCTCGAAGCTTTAAAACACGATGTACTGGCAAAAGGTCTTCATCTTGTTGAGCATTGTGACATTACCCATTTCACACTCGAGCAGCAAAAACTGCACGATATCCACACAAATCACGGTAGATTTCCACTACATCAAGTTGTTCTAACCGCTGGCGCATGGACGCGCTCTATTTTTCAACAAGTCCTCATAGGCGTTGTCGATGCGCCCGAAATTTTTCCAGCAAAAGGCCAAATGCTGTTATTCGATGCCCCTGCTAATACATTAAAAAATATTGTGTTGCACGGTGATCATTATCTAATCCCAAGACGTGACGGTAAAATTCTTGCCGGCAGCACGGTGGAATACCATGTTTTTCATAAGGAAGTGACCGTTGAAGCGCATGAAGAAATCTATCACTTTGCAACAAACTTGCTACCGTCATTAAAAGACGCGCCAATGATTAAACATTGGGCTGGACTTCGCCCTGCAACAGAAGACGGCGTCCCCTATATTGGCTTTCATCCAGAAATTACCAACTTAAGCATTAATGCTGGACATTTCAGAAACGGCTTAACCATGGCGCCCGCGTCTGCACAATTACTCGCTGATATTGTATTAAATCGTCCGACTGTGATTGATCCACAAGCCTATCAATTCTTTAAACATTTACCTAAAAACACGCTATGAATCCGTATTCTTTAATTCGCCCCTTACTCTTTTCTGTTGACCCCGAAACGGCTCATGATTTAACACTTAAAACATTAAGTGCTGCGCAAGGTGCGGTCAACGCGCTACATCCTAAAATTGCTGATAAGCCCGTTCATATTATGGGACTAACGTTTAAAAATCCCGTTGGACTGGCGGCGGGACTCGATAAAAATGGCGATTGTTTAGACGGTTTTGCCGCATTAGGCTTTGGCTTTTTAGAAATAGGTACACTCACACCACGTCCGCAGGACGGTAATCCTAAACCTCGTTTATTTCGCTTAGTCGAACATGAAGCGATTATTAACCGCATGGGATTTAATAACAAAGGCATCGATTATTTTCTTCGACAAGTTGAAAAAAGTCATTATGCAGGAATTTTAGGGGTTAACATTGGCAAAAATGCCGACACGCCGATTGAAAATGCGCTGGATGATTATTTAATTTGTCTACGCAAAGCCTATAGCGTAGCAAGTTACATCACCCTCAATATTTCGTCTCCTAACACGAAAAATTTGCGTCAACTCCAGCAAGGCGATGATTTGCGCCATTTAATTTCATCCGTTAAAGAAGAACAGTTAAAACTGCAAGTCGAGCATGGTCGTTATGTTCCGCTCGTGCTTAAAATTGCTCCTGATTTAACGCCCAGTGAAGTCAAACATATCGCTAATCTGTTGCTTGAGTTTTCAATCGACGGCGTGATTGCGAGCAATACCACTATTTCACGCCCTGTGGTTGGAAAACATGTCAATGCGCATGAAATGGGCGGCCTTAGTGGCGCACCACTCAAAGACATGTCTACGGAAATTGTGCGCCAGCTTGCACAAGCATTAAACGGTCAAATTCCCATTATCGCCGTTGGCGGAATTTTGAGTGCCAATGATGCACAGGAAAAATTTGACGCGGGTGCCAGTTTAGTTCAGCTTTACACGGGACTGATTTACCGTGGCGCGACGCTTATTTCGGATATTGTCAACAGTCGTTAAATTTTCTCAACACGTTCCTATGCTTGGCGTGGGAGCGTGTAAAAATGCCTCGCAAAAAATTAATATTCAATTTTTTCCTTGAAAAAATGAAACCCGCCCATAAATCTGTAGCAATTCATTTTTATTGTTCATTTTTTATTTAAGGAAAAAACAGTGACAACAGCAGCACACAAAGAAACCTTAGGCTTTCAAACAGAAGTTAAACATTTATTGCATTTAATGATTCATTCGCTTTATAGCAATAAAGAAATTTTCTTGCGCGAATTAATTTCAAATGCCTCTGACGCAGCAGATAAATTGCGTTTTGAAGCGTTATCAAACGAAAGTTTGTATGAAGGCGAAAGCGATTTAAAAATCCGTTTGGAATTTGACGAAGCAAAACGCACCGTCACTATTATCGATAACGGTATTGGGATGACACGCGCAGAAGTGCAAGAGCACATCGGCACCATCGCAAAATCGGGTACGAAACAGTTTTTTGAAGCGCTTACTGGTGAGCAAGCCAAAGACAGCGAGTTAATTGGTCAATTCGGTGTTGGTTTCTATTCTGCCTTTATTATTGCTGACAAAGTGACATTAACTACTCGCAAAGCAGGTTCAACTGAAGGTACACGTTGGGAATCTGCTGGTGAAGGCGAATATACCATTGAGAGTATTGATAAAGCAGGACGCGGCACTGAAATCGTATTACATCTAAAAGAAGGTGAAGATGAATTTTTAGATGGCTGGAAATTACGCTCTATCGTTCGTAAATTCTCAGATCATATTTCATTGCCAATTGTCATGGACAAAGAAGTTCATGCGCAAGAAGATGAAAGTGATGATGAAAATGCAGAAAAAGCGGCGCCACAAATCGTGGAAGAAACCGTTAACAGTGCAGCCGCGCTTTGGACAAAATCACGTCACGAAATCTCAGACGAGGATTACAACCAATTCTACAAACACGTCGCCCATGATTTCCAAGATCCCCTCACCCACGTTCATAGCAAAGTGGAAGGCTCAAACGAATACACCTTACTTCTTTATGTTCCAGGTCGTGCGCCCTTTGATATGTGGGATAAAGACGCGAAACATGGCGTAAAACTCTATGTCCGCAAAGTCTTCATTATGGACGATGCCGATCAGTTAATGCCACGTTATTTGCGTTTTGTTCGCGGGATTATTGATTCAACATCACTACCGCTCAATGTATCGCGCGAAATTTTGCAACAAGGCAAGCAAATCAATACCATTAAATCTGGTGCTGTGAAAAAAGTGCTTGGTATGCTTGAAAACTTAGCGAAAAACGAACCTGAAAAATACGCGACATTCTGGTCACAATTTGGCACGGTGATGAAAGAAGCACCCATTGAAGACAATGCCAATAAAGAGCGCGTGGCAAAATTGATGCGTTTTGCGTCAACGCATAACGATAGCGATAAACAAGACGTCAGCCTTGAAGATTACGTTAGTCGTATGCAAGAAGGCCAAGACAAAATTTATTATGTCACCGCTGAAAGTTATTCTGCGGCGAAAAATAGTCCGCATTTAGAAATTTTCCGCAAAAAAGGCATTGAAGTATTATTACTTTCTGACCGTATCGATGAATGGTTGGTGTCACATTTAGATGAATTTGACGATAAACATCTTCAATCTGTGGCAAAAGGCGATTTAGATTTAGGCGCAACGGAAACAGAAGAAGAAAAAGCCGCTCAAGAAGAAGTCAGTAAAGATTTTGAATCGGTTATCAATCAAATCAAAGAAGTGCTTGGCGACAAAGTGAGTGAAGTGCGTTTGAGTCACCGTTTAACACTTTCACCTGCATGCGTTGTTGCAGACGTTTACGGCATGAGCTTGCACATGGAACGCATCATGAAAGATGCAGGGCAAATGTTTGGTGGCATGGGCGGTAAAAAACCGATTTTTGAAATTAACCCCGATCACGGTCTAGTGCAACGTTTGAAAACTGAGCAAGACGATGTACGTTTTGCTGATTTAACGAATATTCTCTTTGATCAAGCAATTTTGAGTGAAGGCGGACATTTAGAAAATCCAGCTGAATTCGTGCATAAACTCAATGATTTACTGCAAGGCTTGTTGAAATAAGTTCAACTTGATTCAAAATAAAAAAGGCTAGAGCAATCTGGCCTTTTTTAATGGCCATTTTTTATTATACTTACACTTAAACTAAGCGACATGGTTACCATATTCAATTAGCGACAATTTGTCTGGCATATTTGCTAAACACCTTTTGAAATATGATCACTTTATCAAGCATCCATTGATGATATTGATCCCACTCCAATTGACTTGATAAGTTTCCTTTAGTAACCAATTTTATTCTACTCGCTTTCCTTTCGGGTAACTCTTCCCATATTAATTGCTCTGCAAGCTCAGTATTTATTTTATCCTTATTTTTATGAAGTTCAGTGAAAAGCATTTTTGAATCAGGAATGTATATTTCACAAGCAATCTGTTCAGATTGACTGTTAATAGTCAAGGCAATATGTGCATTTGAAAAACCAAAACTTATATCGTACCAATGCTGAGGATATGCCTTTCTTAATCTTATTTTATCGCCATTGTTTTGAGCATACTCTTTAAACTTCGTCCAAAATTCAAGTTGTAGCAGTTTTGTATCAGACAATTCATTTTGCGTTGAAGACTTTTTCACTGCTTTCGCCCAGTCATTAGGTTTAGCAATTACTTGAAACTTTGGAGCATAAGGTGAATCAGAAATTTTCCAAACCTCCATCTGAATTGCAAATATATTGACGTTAGAGTCCGTATGCTCATTAAGCCAATCTAACGCTTGTTTATGTTCATCGCGAACATTTTTAACTATCCAAATAATGATTTCAGCGTCGAAACCTGAAGCATAAGTTATTATTTTACCTAGATGATCATGATCGGTTGATTCAAGCTGATTTTCAATTACAATCTTTCTACCTGTATTTTCTTCTTCAGCTAAAATGTCTACATTAAAATTACCTACACTTGCTTCAGTTTGGATTAATGTAATATCGATACCTATTTCATCACTTAATAATTCAAGATTTTCTGGTTTTGCGAGCCAATTTGTAAAATCTAATGCTTCATGTTTCCATACCTCTCGCAAATCTACTTTTTCAAGTTTTGATAGTTTCATAATCACCTTTTAACGATAGAAATATTCAAAAAATTATTATAACAATTTCATAAAATACTTTTATGAAAAATATTATAGATATATTTTAATTGAAATTGGTCAGTCAAGCCGCTAAATAATAAGTTAATGAACTTGCAAACACTGCATCATTTACATTGATTTGATTATCGCCATTACTATCAAGTGCTTTCAATGCGTCAAAACCATTTGCTGCTTTGTTACCATTTGGCAATAAGGTCTCGTTTCCAAACAATTCTTTTCCGTTCTCAATACGACCATTGTTGTTGATATCGCGCACTAACAGCCCATCGCCGCTGCCAATCCAAGCTGTTTGCTCAGAAAATCCATCTCCACTATGATCAAAATAAGCACCTTGTTTTACGCCCGTGGTTTCAATGCCATTTTTGTTTAAATCGAGAATAATGGGTGAGGAAGTGCTTTTTGCTGAATTAACGATATTTTTAATAGTGTCTAAAACTTGATTATTAATTGAACCAAATCTAAACATAGCCAAAGCAGGAAACAATTCATTAAAATGATTTTCCCATTCAGAAGAATTTGTTGCGCCAGTAATGCCATCAGATAAGCTGGTAATAGCACCATTAAAAATTTCAGCCACTTCTTTTGATAAATCTTGGTTAGCAAACCAATTAGCATCCGTTTTTATTTGCTCTCTTACTATATCAAGAAGGCGAAATGAATCATTCTTATATGCAGAATAGCCTTTTTCTATGTTTGGTATATTAGCTGGGTTGTTGAAAAAATCGCCGTTAGTATCTGGTATATCATTTTTTTTTGAAAAAACATAATTATTAATATAAGTTTGAATTGCATTTTTTTTATTAATTATACCACCACCAATTTCACCTGTTGTCAGACTCAGTCCGCCTGCCGATACGGCTAAGCCGAAATCTAAAGAAGCAATTGCTCTATAATCATCAACAAACCCACCAAATTTTTCACCATTGAATCCTCTTTGTAAATCAAAAGAACCACTAGTTTTATATTGATATAAATTTTGAAAAACAGAGTTATTTTGATCATATTCTACAAATCTATTTATTGTTTTCTCTGGATTATATCCAACAGGAACAATATAAGGATTTTTAGTTAAAGGATTGATAATATACTGCCCATTTACTTTTAGATAGGTAGATTTAACATTTTTAATGGGCTTCCATCCACTATCAGTATTCGAAAATACTTTAGAATCAAAAATATCAGTTGCATCAGATTGTGTTTGTAAATTCATATCTTCACCTATTTATTAAAACTATTGCCCAGTGTCTAAACAAAAATACATAATATAAATATGTTTATCTACATAATAACTAAGTACTTTAAAAGCTTTTTTATGATATGAATAACCTAAGATATCATTATTAATATTAACATAATCAATTCCCCTAAAATTACCTTTAGAATTTTTCATTTCATCTATTTCATCATAAACCAAGTATTTATCACACCCAAGATAAGCTCCGTTCATTGGAATCTTAACTAATCTCCCCTTGCCATCTTGTGCTATAGAATCTTCTTTTTCTATCATTTTTGATATTTCTTTTTTATTAATTCTATAATAAATATTATCTCTATTAATTTCATGTTCATCTAAAAACATTGCCAAAAACAATGCTGTTAAAAATGGTACAACTAATACTGTAAATGACAATTTCCACTTTCCTTTAAATAAATAAAATAAAAAGTTCAATACTAATAATGAAAATATCCCTTTGTTAATATAAAAAAATATTTGTGAAATAACTGAGTTATTATCATCTATAGACCATGTTTGCGACATTAAATAGTTAAAATTAATAACAACAGGAAAAATAATAGTAAAAATATAATTTTCTCTTATCAATCCTAAAATACTTTGTTCTTTTTTCATTGTTTATTTTTTTACTAAATGATTATTAATTAATAGATTTTATGCGATAAGTTAACGATAAGTAATTTTAAAATTTTCCACATAATGTAATCAATAAAATTTATTAGTCAATATTGTTTTAAAAAAATTTCAAAAATGTGATGTAGTTCACATAATATTTTTTATTTTAATCATGTGATTTTGTAAAATTTTTTACATATTTACTATTTATTTTAAGAAATTTTTTATATCAGATTTGAAAATTGTATCTATCCATATTGTAGTTACCATTTTTTTAGAAAAAAAACTATTTTCCAGTATTACTTTTTAAATATTTCATTTCATGTACGATGATTTTCCTCATTGTCTTTTTTTTAATTATTATGTCAAAATTAAACTACACCTAAGGTACAGTCATTTATGTCTTATCATCCTATTCATTCTTTATGATAATTCGTGTACTTGTTAATTATTTTGAGAACAATTATGTCAAACTTAACTATTTCTTCAAAAATACCCTTGGCGAACACAACTCGCACGCTATCTGTTACTACTTACACGATAGACAAACCTGTCACGAACTTTACTCAAGCACTTAAAACACTTCAAGACAAAGCCACTGTCTATGATCCGAAAAACAGTCAACCTGATACAGATTGACGCGTTGACAGCGTGCATGTAGAAGGTGACGTTGTTTTTGAATTAATCGGTTTTGACTCAGAAACTCGGGTTTTATCTAATCCGATCATCACACGAACAGGGGAAACGAAAATTCCAGAACCGATACCGGGTGCCTCCATATTGCCACCGGCTATGTCTTCTGAAGAAATTCAAAAAAGTATGGAATCCTCACCCGAATACCTTGCCATAAAAAAAACAGTCTGATGCTGCGCAAGTCGAGCTAGTGGCAAGAGATAATAATGGTCTAATTGTCGCGGTATTGTGGAAAGACGGGGGTAGTGCTTTTACTGAGCATGATGGTGTGATTGGCAATACTCTGGCCGAAACAAAAGCCAATTTCAAATGAAAAATCACCTACACGTCAGGATATTCAAGAAGAACAAATGAATTTTGCAAAAAAGCATCCTGAATTGTTTCAACAAACTCCATCTGCTTTAGTAGTGTAAATTAAGAAGGTAAAAAACGCCTGTGTTTGAAAAATGTATTTTATCTTTGCTTCATTTGAAACGGCGCGTTGATTTTTTAATGCGCCATTTTTTATTGTGTCAGAATGGTAAATGAGTCATAACCTCAAATTAGTACATCAAATCTGAAGCAGTAGGCGGCAGGATGCCGTAACCTCGAACGGTAAGCGAACTTCCCGCCCCAATCGCGCAATAATCTTGGCTAAGCAAATCACGACCAAACGAAGAAGTACTCAAACCAATTAATACGCCACTTAAATCCATTTGAGGAGAGGTCACGTTTACCGTTCCGCTTAATCCAAATTTTGATGCCGCTTGAATAATATTAAATCCCGGTACCGTATTTTTCCATTCAAGAGGAACATCACCGCCTTGAATTAATTGACTTTGACTTCCAATGAGTGATTTCACGTCAATAAATACATCGCCACCACGACCGCTAACTGCATTAGCTTGCACCATACCATTATCGAGTATCAACGCGGGCGTTGACACGGTAATATCCCCGCCATTACCAATAGATGATTTCACAGTCGTTGTAATAGAGGATTGCATCAAATTCATATAATTACCCGTATCCAGATGAATGGCTCCACCATTTCCAGAATTAGCTTCTGTACTTATTGAACTCATATTCATTTGCAATACGTTTGCGATATGCATATTGATATTACTTGCATCCGCATTTTGAGTAGATTGAGCATTAATGACCGAATTCCCTTCCAGCGTGAGATTTGGCGTTGTAATATCAATTTGCCCAAAGGGAATGTCTTCGCCATTAGAAACGATGCCGCGATTTTGGATACTAATTTGCGCGTCATTACTTAAATTTATTTTGTTGTTCGCTACGACATGAATATTGCCAATTTGGCCTGTACTTTCTGGACTCGCCGCTGACGCAATACCAGCTAAATACTCACTGTTTTTTGCATCGATATTGATATCATCAGCTTGAATGAATAAATTGCCCGCTTTGCCACTTCCACGTGTATTCGTTGTAATACGCCCTGCATTTTCAATATTGATTTTCGATGCTGTCACATCCACAGTGCCCGCATTACCTTTTCCATAATAAGTATTTGACGCAATCCCAGTATAAATAGCACTATTATTGCCATTAATATGTAAATTTCCAGCAACAATAGTCACGTCTCCCGCATTTCCATCGGCTGTCGTATTGGACGCAATGCGCCCTGTTTCTGTGAGTGCAAGTGAACTGGCAATGACATTCACATTACCCGCATCCCCCCTGCCAAACGTATTAGACGATATTCCCGTAAAGGCAGAATCAGCGGCGCCTTTTCCATTAATATCAATCGTATCGGCTTGTATTTGAACTGTGCCCGCATTCCCAGAGCCAAAACTATTCGAGCCTATCCCGCCCGCATTATTGATAACTAAATCGTAGGCTTTGACATCAACCAAACCAGCATTCCCCGTGGCAGCGGAATTTGTACTTGAATCAATACCTGTTGGGGTCAGTAAATTATTTTGACCATCAATGTGCAGTGTATTGACATTTACGTTAACAGCCCCTGCATTACCCGTGCTAGAGGTTGCTGAACTGATTGCGCCACCATTGATTAAGTTAATCGAGTTTGCCGTCACAACAATGCTGCCGGCTTGACCACTACTATTAGGATTTGCTCTCGAACCAATTCCTGTTGGTCCAAACGTATTATTTTTTCCATCAATGGTTAATTCTTCAGCAACGACGTTGACTGAATTAGCGTCACCCGCACCAAATGTACTTGAGTTCATTTCCGCGCCACCTTGAATAGTCAACGTGGATGCTTGAATATTCACTTGCCCTGCCTGACCTGTACTTTTTGCATTGGCGGCGATACCCGTAAATATATTTAGGTTTTTACCATCTAAATTGATATTTTTCGCATTAATGGTAACAACACCCCCGCTCCCCTCTGCATTACTATTCGCTGAAATTAAACTGCCATTTTGGATCGACACTCTATCAGCGTCATGAATAAAAACCTGTCCACCTTTGCCCGCGCCATTTGAATCTGCTGACAGTTGCGTTGCGTCAATAAGATTCATGTTTTTGGCATTAATATCAATATCACCCGCATTACCGATACCAGAAGTATCTGTTGAAATTTTGGAAGATACGGCATCCATGTTTGTAGCCGTTAACTTCACATTTCCTTCTTTTGCAGACAGTTGAGCATGATTGAATACTATTTTTTCCGCCGCTAAATCCAATGTTTGTTTATTGTTCACACTAAGCACAGCACTATCGGCACTGAGCATGCCATTATTTGCTAAAGACGCCGTCGTTAAACCAAAATTTTCAGGCGCACTAATACTCAAACTATTCACCTGAGAGGACATAGTGTAATGAGTACCATCCACAAAACGCAGTGAATCAACCGCACCAGCATGAAACGCTGCGGGAACATCAACCTTAGCCTCGGCGCCAAAAATAATACCCGTTGGATTAATAAAATAAAAATTCGCATTGCCAACTTCTGAGCGAAGCAGACCATTAATGGTTGACACCTCTCCACCTGTAACTCGCGTAATGACATTGAGAATGGTATTAGGCCCTGTAAAGGTCGCACTTTCACCGCTATTGATGTTAAATGTTTTAAAACTATGAAAAAGATTTGCACCACTTGTTGTGCCCAGCGTTGCTGGAACGGTAAATTGGCCGCTCAATGTTTGAGTCGCACCCATGCTCCCATCTGTAATGGCTTGTGCATAGATGAAATTAGATGAAAGCAACGCGGTCAACGTTAAAAAAGTACGATACGTTTTCATAACCAGTTCCCAACCAAAATAAAGGGCGACCAATAAAAAGGATTTTTCATATCTGTTTCTTTGAGTAACACCAGTTGCGCTTGTTGAAGTGCTTTGACCTTAGTCATCTTTTTTTCAGTTAAATTTCGATAAAAGTGTGTCATTAAGTTAAACGCTGCGTCATCTGAAATAGGCCAAAGTGTCCCCATCGCGCTCCGTGCATGTGATTTAAGTGCAACCCCAGCAAAACCTAGTGGCGCTCTATCATCCCCTTCTGCTGTTTGACATGCGCTTAATGTGAGGAGCTCGATAGGTTCTTTTTCGAATTTATCTGACTTAAGTAGCATTTCAAGATCATCAATATGAAGCAAATCATCGTAAGACATTAAGAAGCTATTTTCTGCATTCGAGCCAAATACACCGTGTGAGGCGATATGGACAATAGCGTAAGGCGACAACATCACTTCTTCTTTAAAATGTGCAATCGTGAAATTATCGTCGAGTAATAATTTATTTACCCCAAGTTGCCGACTTAAAGCGTTGACCTCTTGTTTAACTCCCGGTAATTTTAATTGTTCTTTCACGCCAGCAATAAACTCGGCAGAACGCATTAACTCAGCCACATTACCATGATTTTTGCGCACTAATTCACGCAACCCGCGACCTTTTTCTGACAGGCTACGTGAATTCTCTGTCTCTTTTAAATCCTTTTCTGCTGAGGCGCCTATTTGCGTATCCGTATTATCATCAAGATGTATAAAACCGCTTACAACAGGCGCAGGTAATTTTTCAACTACACCACCTGGATTGCTCATACCAAGGATAAGTGTAGAGTAAGTTTTGCGTTGAAAGGGTTTGGGATCAAACAAGGTTAATCCCGGTGAGGTGGCTACCGCATATTTTTCAATTAAATATTGTTTCCCATCAAATAAGGCTGACATGGGCAATAGACGCAATGCACCATCTGGCACAAAAACCAAGGTTTCAATACCTTGTTCTTTTAACAAAGCCTCTTCTGGCGATACTAACCAATGATAGAGTTTAGGCATATTCGCCGGCACTTTATTGCGCAGATTACGCGCCATTTTCTGTACTTGTGTATTCAGCACTAATGCCTCTACTGGCACGACAAATTGTGATAATCCCTTTTTAGTTCCAACTAAAATCTCTAAACGTTGCGGCAAAATAATCGGATAAATAATGGCGGTTTTATCATCCATTTCCTCAATACTTGCATGACGTGCACTTTCAACCGTACAGCGTCCCCCTAAAAAATCTTCAAGCTCGGTTTGCTTAATAAGTTCAACGGTATCTCGAGCTGTTTTTAAATGCTTTTGTTGAATGTCGCCGGTTTCTTGTTTCGCTTGCTGGAGCAATAAATCTGCAAGTCCTAAATAAACGGGTTCAAGCGTTTCACGAAAAGAGGATTTGCCGTTTTGATAATCGACGGGAATGTCTTGGCGAATAATTTCAAGATGTTCAACCGCGCGCTGATAAGCACTGCGAGCTGGTTCTATTTGCTGAATTTGCCGTAGTAATCGTCCTTGTCGCCACTCTAACGTGAATAATAAATCACGCTCTTGG
>Ga0209358_10003049_pt1 | contig 12484 bp, 8 predicted proteins | sample LauGreFa1BDMLBSN_2_FD_187574 | JGI IMG/M metagenome (GOLD analysis project Ga0209358, IMG submission 187574) | Freshwater lake microbial communities from Lake Michigan, USA - Fa13.BD.MLB.SN (SPAdes) (version 2) | ecosystem: Environmental > Aquatic > Freshwater > Lake | place: Lake Michigan, USA...
AACCCCTGCATTTGTTAGATTGCTGCCAAGAATCTGATGGCGCTGTGGCCATGGTCATTACCTCGGTCGAACGGGCGCGAGATTTGAAAACACGTCCTGTGGTCATCAAAGGTGCCGCTCAGGGCATCAGCGATGGTCAACAAATCATGACCTCTTACTTTCGCGAAGACATCACAGGCTTGCCTGAAATGGGCTTGGTGGCCAAACAACTCTGGCAACAAAGTAAGTTGTGCCCAGCCGATATTCAAACTGCGGTCATCTATGACCACTTCACACCCTTTGTGTTGCCACAACTTGAAGAGTTTGGTTTTGCCAAACGCGGTGAAGCCAAAGAATTCATTCGCGCCGGACACCATGCACGCGGTGGCAAGATGCCCATCAATACGCACGGCGGCCAATTGGGCGAAGCCTATATCCACGGTATGAACGGCATTGCCGAAGGTGTGCGACAAGTTCGCGGTAGCGCCGTCAATCAAGTGCCAGATGTTCACAATGTCCTAGTGACAGCGGGCACTGGCGTGCCCACCAGTGGCCTCATTTTGGGCACAGCCTAATCCGTCCAAAGAAAGACGTTATGTTCATCGATCTCACCCCCGAACAACACACCCTGCGCATGAAAGTGCGCGATTATTTCAACAACCTCATGACCCCCGAGTTGCGCGTCAAAATGCGCGGCGCAGAAAGTGGTGACGAGTACCGCCAAACCATTCGCCAAATGGGCAAGGACGGTTGGCTGGCCGTGGGCTGGCCCAAAGAACATGGCGGCCAAGGTCTGAGCGCAACAGAGCAATTGATTTTTTTTGAAGAAGCCAACATTGCTGGCGCGCCTCTGCCCTTCGTCACCATCAGCACAGTCGGTCCGGCACTCATGGAGTCTGGCTCTGAAGCGCAAAAAGCGCGTTTTTTGCCAGGCATTGCTGCCGGCGAATTGATATTTGCCATTGGCTACTCAGAACCACAAGCTGGATCTGACTTGGCCGTTTTAAAAACACAAGCCAAATTGGAAGGCGATCTTCAAACAGGTCGTTTTATTGTCAACGGCAGCAAGCTTTGGACGTCTGGCATTGAGGCCGCAGACCATATTTGGTTGGCGGCTCGAACCGATCCAGACTTACCTCGACACAAAGGTGTTTCCATTCTGATTTTGGACACCGATGTGCCTGGCTTTTCGCACACCCTCATTGAAACAGTGGGCAACTACACAGCAGCCACGTATTACGACAATGTCGAAGTGCCTGCCGATCGTTTGGTCGGTGAATTAAATGGTGGCTGGAAACTGATCACCGCCCAATTGAATCATGAACGCTTAGGCTTAGGTTCTTGGGCCGACAAAGTTTTTGGCCCCTATGTCAAAGTTCTGCAGTGGGCCAAAGCCCGCGATGAAAATGGCCGACGTGCTGTCGATCAGCCTTGGGTCAAACGCTCCTTGGCGGAATGCTATGCAAGGCTTGAAGCCATGCGTTTGATCAATTTCCGCATCGCAGCTGAACTGGAAAATGGCCGGATGGACATTGCCTTGGCTTCCGCCACCAAAGTTTACGGCTCAGAAAGTGTTATCGAGGTTCTCAGAAAACTCATCGACATTGTGGGCTCCAGCGCACTGGTCAGGGCTGGTAGCTCTGCTGCCATGTTGCTTGGCGAACTTGAGTACGAAGTCCGCGCTTGCACACTCACTACCTTTGGTGGTGGCACCAACGAAATTCAACGTGAATTGATTGCACAGTTTGGCTTACAAATGCCAAGGCCTGTCCGTTAAACCAATCAATTATTGACTTATTTATTTAGTCGAAATGGAGACCACGTGAACCCTGCGTCCATCCTACCGCGTGAAGTCACTCAGGCCAAACTAGACAAGCGGTCTAAGGCGAGCACACGTCATCGTGCGTCTCAAACCTACACGCTCGCAGAGCGCGTAGAAGAAAGTGTTGCGCTGTATGCCGACCGACCTTGTCTAAAGTACGGCAAGGATCAATACACATACACCCAAACCAACCAACGCATCAATCAAGTGGCGCACGCAGGCCATGCTTTGGGATTGAAGTCCGGTGATGTGGTGGGTCTGTGTTTGGAAAACAGGCCCGCATTTTTGTTTACCTGGCTAGGATTGTCTAAGCTGGGTGTCAAATTGGTATTTTTAAATACCAACGTCAGTGGCAAACCATTGACCCACGCCATTGAAGTCACAGGTGCCAAACTGATTGTCATGGGTGAGGAATGTCTGGGCTTGTTAGAAAAGACCGAGCTGCCTGCAGACCTTCAATTCTGGTTGTACCCAGATGCAGAGAACGTCGCAAGTGAATCATTGCGTGCGCGATGCAGCGTTAACCTTGATTTGGCTTGTCAAACTGCGTCAACCGAAAATCCGCCTGCTGCTTGGCGTGAAGGCTTGGTTGCAGGCGATCCAGCACTTTACATTTTCACCTCTGGCACGACAGGCTTGCCCAAAGCCGCCATCATTAGCCATGCACGTTGGTTAATTACGGGTGACGTGATGCAAATCACCATGGATGTGCAGAAGGAAGATTGCTTTTATTGCTTCTTGCCGCTCTATCATGGCGCGGCTTCACTTTCTGCGGGTGCGACCGCATTTGCGTCGGGCGCCAGTTTGTTGCTTCGTCGCAAATTCAGCCGCTCTGAGTTTTGGTCAGATGTGCGTCAACATCAAGTCTCTATTTGCCAGTATGTGGGCGAGATCTGTCGCTTTTTGTTGACTGTGCCACCCAAGCCCAACGACAAAGAACACAGCTTGCGAAAAATGGTGGGTGCCGGTTTGGCCCCTGAAGTATGGGAGCAATGGGTTCAGCGCTTCGGTGAATTTGAAATTTTTGAAGGCTGGGGTGCCACCGAGTCCAACACCAACACCATCAACGTGGACAACCGCGTGGGATCTTGCGGTCGTGTGCCCTTCTGGGAAAAAACCAATCTTCGTTTGGTGAAGTTCGACATTGAAACCGAAAGCCATGTTCGCGATGAAAACGGCTTTCTGCAACTTTGTGGTCCCAACGAGGTGGGTGAAGGCATTGGCATGATCATCAACATACCCGATGTGGTGGGCGGCCGTTTTGAAGGTTACACCTCACCAGAGGCCACCGAAAAGAAAATTTTGCGCAATGTGTTTAAAGAAGGCGACGCATGGTGGTCTTCTGGCGATTTACTGCGCTGTGACGAAGATGGCTATTGCTGGTTTGTCGACCGCATTGGCGATACCTTCCGGTGGAACTCAGAAAATGTATCCACCCTCGAAGTCGCCGACGTGTTGGGTGATTTCCCAGGTTTGGAATCCATCACCGTTTATGGCGTGAAAGTACCAGGTGCAGAAGGTCGCGCGGGAATGGCTGCGTTGGTTTTAGAACCCGGTACAGTTTTTGAGCCTGCCAAATTTTGGACCCTGGCCACAAGCCGTTTGCCGCGTTACGCTGCGCCCCTGTATTTGCGCCTAGCCCCAACGGCAGACATGACGGGCAATTACAAACTTCGCAAGGTTGATTTACAACGCGAAGGGTATGACACCGAATTGGTGACAGATCCTTTGTATGTCAGAGACGACAAACGTCAAACTTACCTGCCCTTGGAAGTTGGTCACCTCAGGGCCGTCGGATGAACCATCCAAGGGCCAGGGCAAAATTGGACTACCCCTTTGATGCGCCTGCCAGTGATGGTTCGGTGGTTGAAGTAGCGCCTGGCATTTTGTGGGCGCGCATGCCCATGCCCATGGCCCTTGACCACATCAATGTGTATTTGCTTAAAGACCCAACTGGGTGGATTCTGGTCGATACGGGCTTAAACACCCCAGACAGCAAACGCTTGTGGGAGCACATTGCTGCAACGCACTTAGAGGGCTTGACCATTCGGGGCCTTATTTGCACACACATGCATTACGACCATGCAGGTCTTGCCAAATGGCTGTGTGAGCGATTTGATATTCCGCTTTACATGACGCATGGCGAATACTTCATGCTGCGTGCATTGTCCCAACCAGAACCCGATCCCCTGCCCCCGTCGCAAGTACGCTTTTATCAACGTGCTGGCATGCCCAGTGAAAGAGTGGACCGCATGTGGCAAGCCATGCGCGCAGATCCCTTCACACCGCCCGAACCCAGGTCCTTTGTTCGATTGCGCGAAAACGATCAAATCAAAATTGGTGATCGCACTTGGGAGATCAAAATTGGTCAGGGCCACTCACCAGAACATGCTTGCCTTTACAGTGCCGCCGATCAAATACTCATTGCAGGCGATCAACTCTTGCCCCGCATCAGCTCCAACGTGTTGGTCACAGCCATAGAACCCGAGGCCAACCCACTAGAACAGTGGCTGTCTTCTTTGGTGTCTTTGGATGCATTGGCGCCCAACACCCTTATCTTACCTTCACACCAACAAGTGTTCAGAGGTTTGCATGCCCGCACCCAAGAACTGCAAGCACACCACGCTCATCAATTTGAATTGATTGGTCAGTTTTTGAAAGAAACGCCGCACAGTTCTGCATTTGAAACCATGCGACACCTTTTCCCAAGATTGCTCAACGCTGTGGACGATATGTTGGCCATGGGCGAAACCATTGCGCATCTGTCCTGGATGCGTTACGAGGGCTTGGTACAACGACAACTGGACCCAGAGGGTATCGATCGTTATGTGCTTTCACAACAAATTCCTGCTCAAGCCATTGAGCGTTTGAACATCCGCCAATCTCAGAATCACTATGCATGACATTGAAGAATTTCGTCTAGAGACGCGCCATTGGTTAGAAGCCAATTGTCCTGCCGCCATGCGACTGCCCATTACGCAAGAAGAAATTGTGTGGGGCGGCTCGCAAGTTCAGTTTAAGAACGAAGACCAGCGCGTTTGGTTTGAAAAAATGCGCGACAAGGGATGGTTTGCGCCTGATTGGCCCAAAGAATATGGCGGCGGAGGTCTGTCGCCTAAACAGGCGCGCATTGTAGAAAACGAAATGCTGAAACTGGGCTGCCGCCAACCCCAGTTCAACTTAGGCGTCTGGATGCTGGGCCCCGTTTTGCTTGAAATTGGAACAGAAGCCCAAAAGCAAGAGCACTTGCCGCCGATGATGCAAGGCAAGATAAGGTGGTGTCAGGGCTTTAGCGAGCCCAATGCAGGTTCTGATTTAGCCAGTCTCAAAACCAATGCACGCATAGAAGCCAATGGCGACTTCGTGGTCAATGGCTCCAAAATTTGGACCTCCTATGGCGATGCTGCCGATTGGATGTATGCCTTGGTCCGTACCGACAACACCGTCCGCAAACAAGAGGGCATTAGCTTTCTGTTGATCAACATGAAGAGTCCGGGTGTGACTGTCAAACCCATTGAATTGATCAGTGGCAAATCCAGTTTCTGTGAAGTCTTTTTTGACGAAGTACGCGTACCGGCACACCAGTTGGTCGGCCCCCTGAATGGCGGCTGGACAGTGGCCAAGAAGTTGCTTCAACATGAACGCGCAGCCATGTCCAAATTTAGCGAAGGCGCAGCGCCTTCACACGATGCGCTCTTGGTTGCCAAACCTTATTTGTACGACGAAGATGGCAGCTTGATTGAACCCGTGTGGCGCGACAAATTGGCATCGCTGCTGATGGACTCGCATGCATTTTCACTGACCCACCAACGCGTCAAAGAAGAGGGCTTAGCGCGCATGGATGTCAGCGGCCCAGCATCCATCATGAAATTGGTTCAGACCGAGCAAGAAGTGGCCAAGTACGAGCTGCTGATGCAACTCATGGGTCAGCGCGGCATGAGCTGGGAAGGTGATGAATTCACCAAAGAAGAACACGACATTTGCAGACTTTGGCTATTGTCTAAAACCTATGTCATCTCGGGTGGTAGCAGCGAGATTCAACTCAACATCATTGCCAAGCGCGTACTTGGCTTACCAGGTTAAACAATGAACAGTTCCATTGCATCGGAGAGACTGGCATGAGTTTCTTACTCAACGAAGAGCAGCGTCAATTCAGTAACAGTGCGCAAGAGTTCCTCAGCGCCAAATCGCCGCTGAGCTTGCAGCGTCAACTGCGCGAAGGCCAGACACCCCTTAAGTTTGAATCCAGCTTGTGGGAAGAAGTGATCGATTTGGGCTGGACTGCTGCCGTGTTCCCTGAATCTGAAGGAGGCTTGGCCGTCGGCTACAAGGGCTTAGGCGCAGTGTTTGAAGCCATGGGGCGTCATGTTGCGGCGCTGCCCCTTCTCTCCTCCATCGTGATGGCGGGCGAAATCATTTTACAGGCGGGCAATTCCGCGCAGAAGCAAGCTTGGCTGCCAGGCTTGATCTCGGGTCATCATCGATTGAGCTTGGCCATTGATGAACAAGGCCGGCACGACCCCAGCAAACTCAAAACAACAGCCAGCAAAACTGCAGATGGATGGCGCTTAAATGGTCAAAAATATTTTGTCATTGATGGCCTTGGTGCCACATGTTTTGTGGTGGTTGCCAAAATCCAATCGACCGAATCCACCACTGAAATAGGCTTGTTCTTGGTGGACAACGCATGGACGGGTGTCAAGGTGCAAGCGACGCATCTGGCAGACAGCCGTAATTACGCCCAATTGAATTTAGACAATGTTTGCGTGGTCAACGACATGTGTTTGGGTACAGGCGAAGGCGCAACAAAAGCCTTGAATCAAGCATTGGACAAAGCGAGGGCATGCTTGGCCGCGGAAGGCCTAGGTCTTCTGAAAGAAGCGTTTGAGCGCACCAACATGTATTTGAAAGAGCGCATTCAATTTGATGTGCCGATTGGCTCCTTTCAGGCCTTGCAACACCGCATGGCGCGTCTCTACACAGAACTTCAAATGTTAGAGAGCTGTGTTTTAGCTGCCTTGAATGCCATCGACTCTGCGCCAACAGACCTCCCCCTTTTGGCCAGTTTGGCCAAAGCACGAACTTCGGATTTATGTGAAAAACTGATGAACGAAGCCATTCAACTGCATGGCGGCATTGGGGTCACAGACGAATTCGACTTGGGCCTGATTGTGAAACGAGCTAGAGTTCTGCAGCAACTCTTGGGTGATGGCGTTTACCACCGAAATCGATACGCCCAACTCAAAGGTTTTTGATCACTATGAATGCTTCTCACGTTGAAACGGATAAAAAATTGCTGTCCGACCTTGCGCAAGTTTGCGCGCAGTTAACTTCGCCAAAGGCCCCTTTTGAGCTAATGAAGCTCGATGTTCGTGGCAAAAGCTTCTTAGGGTACCGCAATGCATTCCCCAATCTGGCCAACTTGATCAATGCTGGCCGAGCACACGGGGCGATGGAATTCATGGTTTATGAAAACGATCGCTGGACCTTTGATCGTTTCTTTCAAACCGTCGACACAGTCGCTGCGCACTTGCAACACAAACTGGGCATTCAACCTGGTGATCGCATCGCCATCGCCATGCGCAATCGGCCCGAATGGGCGGTCATCTTTGCAGCCGCCGTCTTGATTGGCGCCATACCTGCACCTTTGAACAGCTTCGGTTTGCAAGCAGAGTTAATGAACAATTTGTCAGACTTACAAGCCAAATGGCTGGTATGCGACATCGACCGATACACTCGAATTCAAGATGTGATACAAACGCTGAAGTGTCAAACCATCGTCTTGGAAGGCACGGCTCAACAGGGCAACTTTGCATGGGAATCCATGCTGTCGCCTTCTGCTGTAGCACATCGGACGCCTGAACTCAAAGCCACCGATACTGCGTTGATCCTGTTTACCTCGGGTGCCAGTAGCCAAGCCAAGGCCGTGTGTTCTAGCCACTTGGCCATCTGCCAAGCTTTGTTCAACATGGACTACATTGGCGCAGTTTCCGCCATGACATCGCCTAAAGCCATTGAATTGATCATGGCCAAGCGCTTGCAGCCCACCACTTTGACCGCCGTACCCTTGTTTCATGTGAGCGGTTTGCATGCGCAGTTGCTCACAGCCATCCGGCATGGTCGCCGGATCGTTTTCATGGTGCGCTGGAATCCTCAGCAAGCCATCGCGCTGATTCACAAAGAAAAAATCACGCAATTCAATGGTGCACCCTCCATGGTGATGCAGTTGTTTGCTGAACCCGGCTTTAATAATCCTGAGATGACAGGTAGCCTGAGCGGCATCGGATTTGGTGGGGCGGGACTTCCCGAACGCATCATCGACGAAATTCTGACTCACCGCACCAACTCTATGTCAGGTGTTGGTTATGGTCTTACCGAAACCAATGGTGTCTGCGCAGCAGCATCGGGACAACTTTTCCTGCATGCACCGCATTCGGCGGGCATCATCTCGCCCATCATTGAAGTCAGAGTGGTGGGGCTGGATGGCGTCGATGTACCGTCGGGCCAAGAGGGAGAGATTTGGTTGCGGGGTGTCAGCGTGATGGACGGCTACCTTGACAAGGTTGAGCAACCGGGGCTTGGACTTACCAACAGTTGGTTCAAAACGGGTGATATTGGCCGCCTTGAAAACGGTGGTCTGCTTCGAATTGTTGACCGCATCAAAGACGTTATCAACCGATCGGGTGAAAAAATTGCCGCTGCTGAAATCGAGTCGTGCCTGCTTCAGCATCCCGACCTGCTAGAGGCCGCCGTGTTTAGCCAGCCAGACGCGCAAACCGGCGAAGCCGTGGTGGCCGTAGTTGTTCCTGTGGACCATGCCACCGTCACCGTTGACGCCGTAAAACAACATGTTGCCAGCCGATTGGCGGCATACAAAGTCCCTCAGGTTGTTCACGTCAGATCGGAGGCTTTACCCAAAAATCCGGCAGGCAAACTTTTGAAAAGTACGCTGAAACGTGAGTACATCTCTGTCTAAGTCGTTCAAAAGAAATTCACCAGAAACCTATCTCGTAAAGTCTCAACAGCTAGGGAAAACACTAGGGGCCATTTCCCCTCACATAACCTTTTTGGACGATGTCCGAGTTTGATGAAAACTTAGACTGCAAAGGTCAGTGATAGATATCAATTCATTTATAAGGAGACAGCCATGAAATCAAAGCAAATAGGTAAGTTCGTCATTCGAACACTTCCCCTACTCATCTCTGCAGCATTCGCAACCAATGCATTTGCTCAGAGCAGCTCAGAGGAAGAAGTGATTGTGTCAGCGCAAAAAAGACCAGAGCGTCTTAGAGATGTGCCTATGTCGATCTCGGCCATCACAGGCCAAGCCCTCGAAAATCGCAAAATTGAAGGTGCGGCTGATCTGCAGGGGGTAGTTCCTAACTTGAACATCGTTGCCGCGCCTGTTTCTGGCTTGATTGCAGCAACCTCCATTCGTGGCCTTGGCACTGGCCAACCCTCTATCTGGATGGATCCCGCCATTGGCATGTATGTCGATGGCGTTTTCGTGGGCAAGAACCAAGGTGCGTTGTTCGACTTGGTTGACCTCGAGCGTGTCGAAGTACTTCGCGGCCCTCAAGGCACTTTGTTCGGTCGCAATACCTTGGGCGGTGCGGTTAACTTTATCACCCGTCAACCCAGTGGCCAACTGTCGGGTCAAGCAGGGGTTGAACTCGGCAACTACAACCGACAAGTTCAAAAGATTTCGATTGATACACCTAAGATCAACAACACACTCAGTTTGACCTTTGCCGGCAAACGTGAAAAGCAAGATGGTTGGTTGAACAACCCCAACGCAGATGTGAAGTGGGGCAATCGTGATCGTGAAGCTTTCAAGGTCAACGCAAAATTTGATATCTCCAAAGATACGAAAATTTTCTACGCCATGGACAGAAGCAACATCAACGAGACCACAACACCGATGTCTGTGATCAAGGCAACAGGCTATTGCAGCTATGTGGCCATCAACGGTTGTTCTACCGCCGGCACTTATGTGAATGCGTTTGGCTTGCGAGTCCCAGCCAACAATGACTTCTTCAGCAACGGCATCCCTGCTTGGGTTGCTGGCATGTCCGCTGGTGTGATTCCACAAGTTCCAGCGAGTGGCCTGACACCTGGACAACTTTACCGCTATCCAGCCAACGGTACCGCGCTTGCAGCCGCACTCCAAGTTGGCGTGCCCACTTCAACCTCTTCAACTCCAGGCTTTACGCCCAATCAAAACCTGAAAGTCACTGGTCACAGCGTCATTGGTGAAACGGCCCTCAATGCCACCAACACCTTGAAGTACATTGGCAGCTATCGTCAAATGGACTATGGAGATGTGGGCGACTATGACGGCACTGCGACCAATATCTTCTCTGGTGTTCGCAACACAAACTACACCACTCACTCGCATGAACTTCAGTTGATTGGCTCCGCAAACGGCATCAACTACGTCGGCGGTGCTTACTACTTCAAAGACGACGGCAAAACTGTTCAAAATCAAATTGGTTCCTTCTACAGTTTCGTCGTAGGTTCTGTGAAACGTGGACAGACAAACTTCACAGTAGGCACAGAAGCCAAAGCATTGTTTGGTCAGGCAGACTTCAAGCTGGATGACAAAACCACTTTGACGGGCGGCCTGCGTACAACACAAGAAACCAAATCCGGTTCAGTTGAGCGCACCGCTGGTGCCAACCAAAACTATGTGCCAGGTGCAGCTTACACACCTGTGTATGCCGTCACAGGTAGCAATGAAGCCAAGTTCAGCGACACAACCCCTTCAGCGGCTTTGAGCTACAAGTTGGACACCAACAACATTGTGTTTGGACGCATTGCCAAAGGCTTCAAGAGCGGCGGCTTCCCCCTGGAAGCGCCTTCAAAGGATGCAGCTCTGACCGCCTTCAAGCCTGAAAAATCGACCAGCTTTGAGGTCGGCACCAAGGGCGCTAATCAAATGGCTTCCTACGCTGTCACAGCCTTTATAACCAAGCTGAAAGACCAACAAGTCTCTTACCTTCCAGTAGGCAGTACATCCCCCACAACCACCAATGCGGGTGCGTCTACTTACAAAGGTCTTGAGGTAGAAGGCGCCATCAAGCTGGATGCCAACACCAGAGTTCAAGCCAGCTACGGCTATTTGAATGCAAAGTTTGACCAGTATGACAGCTTGGGCATCAGCGGAAAAATGGTAGATGCAGCCAGCAATTTGGTGGTTGGTTATGCACCTAAGAACACCTTCAACTTGAATTTGGAGCGCAGCATTGCCAACACTGAATTCGGTAAGCTGAAAGGCATGCTGGAGTACAGATACACAGGCGCTTATTACAACTACCCAGCCAACATTTCGATGACTGCACCCAATGCCATTCCTGGCAACTTTGTAGGCGACTCCAAAATGGCAGCCCTGGGTACCGTCAATGCGCGTTTAACTTTGAACAGCATCCCAGTGGGTGGTCCAGGTGAAGCTGATGCGACTTTGTGGGTCAAGAACATGACCAACAAACAAGTTATGCAAAACATGATGGACTTGTCAGGCTATTACCAAGTCGGCTATTGGTCTGCACCTCGTACAGTGGGCTTGTCTTTGAACTACAAGTGGTAAGCCACTGAAGGGCCCGTCAATGGCCTCATCAAAAAACGCCACGAAAGTGGCGTTTTTTTTGCCTTGCTTATTTCAGCAACCACTTGAAATCTTCAGCCAAGGCTTTGGCGCCTGACCCATATCTGTTAAACAATCGAACGCGTCCTTGCGTGTCAAAGGCATAGCTACCCGCAGAGTGATCCATGGTGTAGCTGGTGGGTGTTTTGCCTTCTACGCGCTTAAAGTAAATCTTAAATTCCTTGGCAACAGCAGGCAGTTGCTCTGGCGTAGGTCTTAGCGCCACAAAACTGGGATCAAAATTCTCTACGTAGGCTTTGAGCAACTCAGTGGTGTCGCGCTCTGGGTCAACCGTTACAAACACCGCTTGCAATTTGTCGCCGTCAGGGCCTAGCATGCGTTTTACTTCAGCAAGTTCTTGCATAGTGGTGGGGCATACATCGGGGCACTGGGTGTAGCCAAAGAACACAACCACCACCTTGCCCGCAAAATCATTGAGCGTGCGCGCTTGGCCGTTTTGATCGCTTAAATTCAAGTTTTTGGCATAGTCTGCGCCCGTGATATCTACGCCATGAAACGAGATTCTTTGATCATTGCATGCGCCCAAAGAAAGCACCAAAGCAATGCTTGTTATAAGTTTAGCAATCATGTTCATCTCTCAACTCTACCTCAATGGCCACTGACACGACTGCGGCTCAGCATCCAAGTGAGCGTCATCATCAAAGCGCCAGCGCCCCCCGTGTGCATCACAGCAGCCAGCAAAGGCCAGTCCAACACCACGTTGGACAAGCCGGTAATCAATTGCAGGGCCAACAAAGCACCCCACCAACGTGACAAATCTTTCAACACACCTGCTCGCTTGAATGTCCACAACATGAAGGCGCCGTAAGAAAAAACAATCAAGGCCATGATTCTGTGCACCATGTGCACAGACACCAAGGCCTCAAATGGAAGCGTTTGCCCTGTGGCATCAACACCCAAATGGCGCCAAATTTGAAACGCTTCGCCATTCCATGCGGGCCACCATTGACCATTGCAATCAGGGAAACCGGTACAAGCAAGCACGGCGTAATTGGTGCTGACCCAAGCGCCCATTGCAA
>Ga0209358_10003050_pt1 | contig 12480 bp, 10 predicted proteins | sample LauGreFa1BDMLBSN_2_FD_187574 | JGI IMG/M metagenome (GOLD analysis project Ga0209358, IMG submission 187574) | Freshwater lake microbial communities from Lake Michigan, USA - Fa13.BD.MLB.SN (SPAdes) (version 2) | ecosystem: Environmental > Aquatic > Freshwater > Lake | place: Lake Michigan, USA...
GACCGGTGAGAATGATCAGCCAGCAGCCAATATTCCGGGTCCGATGGATATGCTGCATCTGGGTGCCTGAGCAATCAAATCAAATTCATTCAATAGGGATAGAAATCATGGGACCTAATATGATCGGCGGCATGAACAGTCCAGCATCTGCTACTGCAACTAGCTTTGCAGAACCCAAAGAAACACAATCCGCTACCAGTGCAGGTAGTTTGAAAATCAATTATGGCGATGCGACCAAGGCTGAACGTCTTACCGCATCCTTGGCAAAAATACAGCAGCTACAAACGCAGGCGCAAGCAATTGTTACCTCCCGCAATCCGGACTACTCCGGTATCGGCGAATAAATGCCGAATCAGTATATTGAGACCCTTATTTTTATCCGAGGACATTCATGGCCACCACTATCGAACAAATCCAGCAGCTGATTCAGGAGCTCGGTCCCCATATGCAGGACATTGACGCCATCGTGCAGACTGAAGAGCCTAGCTGGGCCATACAGTTTTCCGATGAGACGATTGTCATTATCGAAGCGGCTGAAGATCCTGCACGCATGGTATTTTCTGCCGAACTTGGCAGCGCCAACGATACCAATCAGCACGCGGTCTATGAAGCACTGCTGTGCTACAACCTGATGTGGCGTGATACTGGCGGCGTAAAAATCGGACTTGCCGGCCCTCAGGGTGCACTCATTATCAGTGCCGAGCTTTGCCTCGAGGGCTTAATGCTCAACGACTTGCAGCTTAATCTGAAAAACTTCCTCAAGATCACTCGTTCTTGGCAAGGTTTTGTCAGCCAGGCAGCACCCGCCCCAGCACCGCTGCCAGGATTGGGCGGTGATGGTTTTCAGATGCACGCCTAAGCAGGCTTGTTTGCCAGACTGTAAGGGCGCCCATCGTTTTGCAAAACAGTACCGTTCTATAACTTGGCTGTGTTTACTATCTGTCTCGTTAGGCCGCTCGCGTCATTGACAGTACCTTTGTCCGTCTGTACTGCCTGCGGTGCTGCCGCCCAGCCATCTGCCTAGCGAGACAGTTCTTAGTCCTGACCCTCTGCTTTACCCCTGTCGCTCCTCTTTTAAAGCCGGATCAAAAGTCTGGCTTTTGTTTTTGTCATAAGACGCTGAAAAATTCAGCGGTTCTTACACTTCCCGCCCACAATTTTTACTGTATATTTGTACAGTATTGATGTTAATCGAACTTCGCCCCAAGTAATTTTCATAAAAGCAATATGAGTACATTATCGCTTACCACCTCTGCGGGTGGGATGCCTTCGCTTTCCCTGCCATCAAGCGTTGCGCACAGTGTCTGGTGTGCCGGGCAGATGGCTACGGCCGGCGTGTTGGTGACGCCCAGCGGTTGGCCAGCACTTGACAAAGAATTACCGAATCAGGGCTGGCCGCACCGTGGATTGACCGAGCTGCTGATTCGTCAAACCGGTATCGGCGAAATACGATTGCTGCAGCCGGCGCTGCGACGGGTAGCGGGCCGCATTGCCTTGCTTCAACCACCTCACGCGCCACAAGTGGCGACCTGGATCGATTGGGGTCTGGCACCTGAACGTCTGTTATGGATACGCACTCAGCGCCACGCTGATCTTTTGTGGAGTGCCGAACAAATATTGCGTAATGGTAGCTGCGGTGCGCTACTGCTTTGGCAAGGCAGTTTGCGCAATGAGGCCATACGTCGTCTGCAACTTGCTGCGCAGGCGTCCGACATAGTGTGTTGGCTGCTACGGCCTTTATCGTTGGCAGATGTCCCCTCGCCAGTCTCCTTGCGTCTCGCCTTGCAACCTAGAGAGCAGGGCTTGCAGATTGATGTTCTCAAGCGACGCGGACCGCCTTGCGCCACCCCCTTGCTATTGACCTGGTCTTCGCTGCATGGCGATAGGTCATTTTTCACCGATGGACACCATCATGCGTTGCTGGATCGCCGTTTACCTGCCACTACTACCGCTTCAAGCGTTGCGACCGCGCTGGTCTGAGCCATTGCCTGTGGCCATCATCGATAGTGCGCAGGTCGTGGCAGTCTCACGACTTGCAGCGCGTCACGGCGTTCGCCCCGGCATGCGCCCGGTCAGCGCTCAGGTAGTAGCGCCGGAGCTCATATTGCAAACGCGTGATGTGATGCGAGAGAACATCGCACGCGATGCAGTCGCTGTGACGCTGCTGCAATACACACCTGAAGTGGCGATCGCCGATGCAGATACATTGCTGATGGATGTAAGCGCCAGTCTTTCCGCGTTTGGTGGTAGGCGTCATCTATGTCATCGTGTGCGCGCCAGTGTGCAGGCAATGGGTTTTTCACTGCGTCTTGGCATGGCACCTGTTGCACAGGCAGCCTGGCTATTTGCGCATCAGGCGCCGCGCTTGCGACGCGCCATTCACATCGAGAGTATGCGACGGCGTCTGGATGCCTTGCCGATTGAATTACTTCCCACCGCAGAGCGATACGCGTCTTGGCTGACGAGTATAGGCTGCAGCACGCTCGCTGAGTTGCGTCGCTTGCCGCGCGCAGGCTTGAAGCGCCGTACCGATCCCGCCTTGCAGGATCAACTCGATCGTGCATATGGCGAAGCGCCTGAATTATTCGAATGGATACAGGCGCCAGAAACCTTTACCGCCTTTATCGAATTCGCTTATCCGACAGAACAGGCCGGGCAGCTGCTTTTGGCTACTCATCGTCTGGTGGTACAAATGACAGGCTGGCTGGTTGCGCGACAACGTGCCGTGTCTGCGCTGGTGCTGACATTGGAATACGAGCGCATGCGCTATCGACTTGCTTCGACCGATATTGAGATCACGCTCGCAGAACCTGCATGGAAGGAAGCACATTTGCTGCGCCTGATGAAAGAAAAACTGAACCAGCTTGTACTCAAGGCACCTGTCACGGTCTTGCGGCTGAAAGCCAGCCAGCTTGCTGCATTCGCGCCACCGACAGCACAGCTATTTCCCGAACCTGGTGGTGCACCGGCAGATTACCACCGACTGCTAGAGCTACTGATGGCGCGACTTGGACCTGAGGCGATACGCCTGCCTGCACTTGCAGCAGATCATCGTCCTGAGGTCGCCAACCAATGGCAAGTAAGCAGCCAAGCGCAACAAAAAATACGGGCTGATACAGGTGCGCGATTTGCCGAACGTCCCTTCTGGTTGCTGGAGCAGCCATTGGCGCTGACATTACGTGGACATCGACCTTTTTATGGCTCGTCACTGCATTTGCTCAGCGGGCCGGAACGCATTGAAGCAGGCTGGTGGGATGGCGATCGCGCGATGCGTGATTACTTTGTCGCACAGGGTGAGGAGGGCGCGTACTACTGGATTTACCGCGAGCGCGATGTCGATCAGGCACGGTGGTTTTTGCACGGTCTGTTTGCATGAACCATGACGCCTACTGCATCTTCCCTGCCGGCCTATGCTGAACTCCAGTGCGCATCCAACTTCAGTTTTTTGCGTGGTGCTTCGCACCCCGAACAGCTGGTCGCACGAGCAGCAGCACTGGGCTATAGTGCGCTGGCCATTACGGATGAGTGCTCGCTGGCCGGTATTGTGCGCGCACATGTCGAGGCAAGACGGCATCAGCTACCACTGATTATCGGCAGTCAGTTTCGCGTTCATGCGGAAGAGGGTGAGTGTCTGACCCTGATTGCACTGGTGATGAATCGCGAAGGCTATGGCAATCTGTGCGAACTGATCACGCTGGCACGAAGCAGGGTAGAGAAGGGGAATTATCACCTGACATTAACTGACTTTACACATCCTGAGGATCAGTATCATCATCTGCGCACCTTGCCTGATTGTCTTTTACTGCTGGCACCCGACTATGGCATCAGTGCGGCTCAATTGCATCGTCAGGCCAAATGGCTGAAATCTACTTTTGGTACGCGTGCATATCTAGCTCTTAGCTTGCTGTATCGCGGGCAGGATGAACAGCACAAGCGTATCGTGATGCAAACATCAGTCGTGCACTCGCTTGGCGTTGTAGCCACTGGTGATGTCTGCATGCATATTCGTTCACGCAAGCCCTTGCAAGACGTACTTGCTGCCATCCGGCTGGGTAAGTCCATAGCGCAAAGCGGTCATGCTTTGTTTCCGAATGCGGAACAGCATTTACGTTCGCGTCTGCGGTTAGCCAATATTTATCCGCACGATACCTTGCATGCGACTACGCTGATTGCAGCGCAGTGTCAGTTTTCTCTCGATACGCTGCGCTATGAATATCCAGACGAGCTTGTGCCGCAGGGGCAGACACCGACCAGCTATCTACATGAACAGACTTGGGCTGGTGCACATCGTCGTTTTCCATCGGGCATACCGGCCAATGTACAGCAGCAGATAGAACATGAACTTGCACTGATTGCAGAACTAGCCTATGAACCTTATTTCCTGACGGTGTATGACATCGTCAGTTTCGCCCGACATCGACACATCCTTTGTCAGGGACGTGGTTCAGCGGCCAACTCGGCGGTCTGCTACTGCCTCGGTATTACCGAGGTTGATCCGGCCCGAAGCAGCCTGCTGTTTGAACGCTTCATATCAAAGGAGCGCAATGAGCCACCCGATATCGACGTTGATTTTGAACATCAGCGCCGAGAAGAAGTCATTCAATACATTTATGAAAAATATGGCCGTCAGCGAGCCGCGCTGACTGGTGTTGTCATCAGCTACCGGGGACGCAGTGCACTACGTGACGCAGGCAAGGCCTTGGGCGTGGATTTATCTATCGTCGATAAGCTCGCTCAATCCTATCGCCGATGGGATAGTGAGACCGGTCTACAAGACGTTTTTATTGAATGCGGCATGGATCCTGCGTCTTCTATCGCGCAATCATGGCAGAAAATCGCTGCTGACCTGATCGGTTTTCCTCGACATTTATCGCAACACCCCGGTGGATTTGTTATTGCACGTGACAAGCTCTCCCGTCTGGTTCCTATCGAAAAAGCCACTATGGCGGGACGTAGTGTCGTGCAATGGGATAAGGATGATCTCGATGCACTGGGTATGCTGAAAATCGATATCCTCGCACTGGGCATGCTCTCCGCGCTACGTCGAAGCTTCGAGCTGATCTCGGTGCAAATGGGCGAGCCTTTCGAACTGCAGGATATTCCTGCCGAAGATGCTGCGACCTACGCGATGATTAGCAAGGCCGACACGGTGGGCGTGTTCCAGATTGAGAGTCGCGCACAGATGAGCATGTTGCCTCGTCTGCAGCCACGTACATTTTACGATCTGGTGATTGAGGTGGCCATCATACGGCCCGGGCCAATACAAGGCGGGATGATCCATCCTTATCTGCGACGCCGGCAGGGTCTTGAAGCGATCACGTATCCGAGCGCTGACATGGAAATAGCACTCTCGCGGACCTTGGGCGTACCTATTTTTCAGGAACAGGTGATGCAGATCGCCATGCTTGCAGCAGGTTTTTCTGCCGGGGAGGCAGATCAGCTGCGTCGCGCAATGGCAGCCTGGAAGCGCAAGGGCGACTTGGAAAACTTTCACGACCGTTTGATAGAAGGTATGCGGGCACGTGGCTATACCGCTGAATTTGCCGAATCCATTTATAGCCAGATACAAGGATTTGCCGAGTATGGTTTTCCTGAAAGTCATGCAGCAAGCTTTGCACTAATTGCCTACGTCAGTGCCTGGCTGAAGTGTCATCACCCGGCAGTTTTTCTGGCGGCCTTGCTCAACAGCCAGCCCATGGGCTTCTATACACCTTCGCAACTCGTGCAGGATGCCAGGCGACATGGCGTTGAAGTACGTGCAGTGGATATTGTCATTAGCGACTGGGAAGCGACCATTGAAATCAATCAGGCAGCACCGCCAGCAGTACGGCTGGGATTGAGTCTGGTTCGCGGGCTATCGCAGGAAGCCGGATGGCGTATCGAAGAGGCACGCGCCATCCGGCAATTTAATGATCTGACAGATCTCGCACTGAGAGCCAATCTGTCTTCGAGTGACATGCAGGCACTGGCCGCAGCCAATGCGCTGCGCAGCTTGGCGGGACATCGTCATGAAGCTCTGTGGCATGCCTCTGCAGCCGCGCCGGACAAGGCGTTGCTGAAAGCGGCACCACCTGCTATCGATAGCATTACCTTGCCTGTGCCGACAGAGATGCAGGAAATTATCAATGATCATCGAATGCTGAGTCTGAGCTTAGGCAAGCACCCGCTCTACTTTTTGCGTCAGCACTTGTCATCGCAACGATTTCTACCAGCGGCGACTCTTGATACGTTTGCACAAGGTCAGTTTGCGCGCGCCTGCGGGATCGTCACCCTGCGCCAACGCCCGGCGACGGCCAAGGGAACCGTGTTTGTAACACTGGAAGATGAAACAGGGGTAGTCAATGTGATCGTTTGGCCAAGCTTGGTCAGGCAACAACGAAGAGAACTGTTGAATTCCGGACTATTGGGCGTTTATGGAATATGGCAGAAAGAAAACAATGTGTGCCATTTGATCGCTAAACGGCTAGTCGACCTTTCTGACTTGCTAGTCGAATTTAGAAAACGCAGCAGGGATTTCTCATGAATAGCAACTTATCCAATCGGTATGAAATAGTTTTGCACTAAGAGGTACAGGTAAATCCTGGATTTAAATTGATAAAGCAGTGTAAATCTGGAGTATCTCGCCGAAAAAAAAAGGATTTTTAATATCCAACCGAAAAATTCCAAGAACTATCAGCTGGGAAAGGTTACCAAGACGGCGAGTATCCCATTGCTCCTCATAAGTCCTGATATCTATAGCGGGTCCGTTTTAACTCAATCAACCACAAACGAAATATCTTCTACATCAAAAGTCACAACAACAGTAACTGAGATGACGACGACTACAGATACTACAACCACAATACTCAACCCCACGGCCATAGCCAACCAGAATTCTTTGAATTCCGGAGATTAGGAAAATATTTCATCAACAACTAGCGACCAAGAAAGAGACTTGACAATCATGAGTTTAAGTACCAATTTTTCAACAAATCATTATTCGGATGCAGATAATTTAGCTCGACAAAAAAATATTGGATCACCTGATAAAAAGGCGTCAGGAGGATCGCCATCAAAGAAACATCGATCACAGCCCGTAATACGTACGCCAGAAAAAACAAAACAATCTTTGCCAGAACTGCAACTACAGAAGCTTCAGCAATCTGATGAGGCAGTCATCGATAGCTTCAAATCACCTGTAGGTACTTTCTCGTTGAGTGCGCGTTCGGTGAAATCTCCATCTGATGTGAATGAATCGCCAGGATCAGTGAGATCGCCTAAATCACCGAGGTCCCCGCGTAATGAGCATGAAACCATGTCCAGTCGTCGTCACCGCATCGATTCACCCAGAACCAATCGTTCTATCCAGCATCAAGCAAGCGCGATTGCATCTTCTCAAACAACGACGCAAACAGTGACTTCCATTTTTTCAGCGAGTAATGCCACGGATACCGTCAGAGGCAAGATAAATACACCAGCCTCTCCGATCAGCGATGCCTCGCTGAACACAGTTGCTCGACAGCGTATGAGCTCTCCTCCGAATACCGTCAGTTTGAACCAGCAGACGCCAGAGCAAATGAATGCCTTGGCAGACCTCTGGATACAACATCTACTCGGATCCCTGGCACATAATTCAAGTGATCAAGTCTCGTTGCTGACAGCGGAAAAAATCGCCTCACTTGGACGCACAGATGGAAAAATTGCCGCGAAATCATTACCCCAAGCTTTGTCTGATCTGAAGAAAACAGAAGATGCTCAGGGTAAGGTCGCGTTAAGTGGCTTACTCAGTTCCATGCTGGCGAATCACCTCAGTCAGAGTGGTGCTGGGAAGACAATCAAAACCATGCAATTGACGGTAATGCATGCCAACCCAAAGCTCGCGGCTATCAGTTTTGACGACATGATTGAAATGAACGACCAGAATGAGAGTGCAAAAATCAGGCAGCAGATGGCCAATGCAGTGACTGATCAGGTCAATGCTTGTATTGATGTCGCATTGGGGCCAAAGCGCAAAATTTCGGAGAGTCATTTGCCGCAGGCATTGCTGGATTTCTGGAGGCTTCTTGACTCCAGGCTGGTCAAAGAAGCGGCGAAAAATCCTGCGCTGACCCCTGAACAGATACTGACAGCCCGCAAGAATCTTGGAATCGATTTGCTAAGTACCCGGCAGTTGTATCCCTTCGCACTCAAGCCAACCCAAATGCTTGCTGGTGGTGAGGTAAAGACGACTCGTGTCACATCAGATACGGCACTTCCACCGCTGGCGACAACATTTGCCAATAAAATATCTGATGCATTTCTTGCAGCATGGCCAGCATTTTTTGCTGATGCGATCGCCCACTTCGACGCATAATGCCATCAAAGATGACCGAAGCTCAGCCTTCGGTCATCCTTCGATTACTTTGTCACTCGTTAACGGTCGGGATAATTTATGGATTGAAAACGACTACGTCAGCACTGGGAGATTTGATTGCGAAAAAGCGAACCGGTTGCTATGCAAACTCTCCAGTAAATCGAAGACCTCATCTTTTGACAGTAAATATTTCTCCATCAGTACGTCTTTCAGCTGAATCATCCAGCCATGATATCCGGCCACGGCTTGCAAGGTTCGTGCGTACAGTTCATCGGCCTTCTGCTCCAGATCACGAATGGACGCATCGGACACACCATCGGGTTTGAGCTGCCGATAATCCAGTTTGGATCGCGAATACATCGACAGCTGATTTACCATCATATCGAGTCTTGCCGTGACTTTTTGAATATCATTCTGGCTGCCCACCGAAATGCCGCGCGAGCCATAGAACAGCTCCTCTGCGGCCGCGCCACCATAGAGCTGCATCACATCCTGTTCCAGATCTTCCAGTGTCTGCAGACCAGCATCAGGAGCCGCCGACAGAACATAGCCAAGCGCGCCAAGTTTGGAAACAGATTCCGTACTGATCTTGATGAGCAGAGATTTTTCCTTTACATCAGCAAGCGACACGCCTCGCTTGAGTAAAGGGTCAATCTGCATAAAGAAGTGTCCCAGCTCATGCAAGGCTACACGCTCGCGCTGCTTGTCTTTTTCTGCGCTGGCTGCACGATCGGTTAGTCCGATGGCTGTACGCTCGAAGGCTCGAAATAGCAGATCTGTGTCAATCCGAGAATTCTCCTCGATAGCGATCATGCTGGAGCGATCCACGACGGTCTCCAATAGGGCAGGGGACAGGTTGGCAGTTACCTCGGCCACGGCATTAAGATCCAGATGCTCCCAAGCGACGACTTTGGCATTCTTGCGGTTTAGGAAGACGCGCAATAACTCACGGCGTTCAAGCTTGTTCGGCAAACGAAAATTGATCTTTACGCTGAAGCGACGAAGCATGGCTTCATCCATCTCGCTATTGACATCGTCGAAATTGGATGCGACTACCCAGATGATCTCGCGGCCTTCTTCACTTTTGATGCCATCCAGCAGACCTAGCAAGGTATTGGCAGTGTCATCGTCCCATTTCCGCTCACCGCGACCGCGCGGCATGAATAGCGATTGCGCCTCGTCGAGGAAAATCATGCAGCGCCCTTGCGCGCAGGCTTTTTTGTATATGCCATTGAGCGTCTTGGAGCCGCCCCCTACCAGACCGGATTCCAGACTAGCTCCTGATGACTGTATGAGCGGAATATTAAGCTGCCGGGCAAGGTAGCCAGCGAGCTTGGTCTTGCCGGTACCTGCAGGGCCGGTCAGCATGACATGGAAGGGCTTGTCGATGTTGTGTAACTTGTAGACTGAGCGATTGTGAATCATGGATTCCAGATGCCTGACTTCCCGCTTGATATCGTCCATGCCAATCAAATCATCCAAACTGCCGCGCAATGTTTCAGGCGGGGTGACTTTGACGGCGGAGATCATGCCCGACAGACCTTTTTTCAAGCCAATGAGTATCAGCACGAGCAAGAGCAGGCCCACAAAGTTGCGTGATAAATAGGCAAGCAAGCTGTCTCGAAAATTTTCATTTCCTGGAAAATCACGCAATACCTGGTCGTTTGCTGCCAGCCACTCAGGCTGGGCTATCGCATACGGAATCCCATTTCGTAAAAGTACTTCGCGTTCCAGATTCACATGGGTGTTACTTGGTACTTTGACGGAAATGATCTTGGCTTGATCTTTGTATTTGATGAGGTAACGCGGAAAGTCACTTAACGGCTGTGCCAGCAGCAGATACTCAAGTGCGTCCCGACGTTCAGGAATTCGCGTAATGAGTGAAATATCCTGGCTGAATATGACTTCGGAAGACTCGATTTGATGGGGCACATGCTGTATCGAAATATAAACGGTACTCAATAGCAATAAGGCAAAGAGGGCGTTACGTATCGGGTCGTGCTTTAGCAGGTGCATCAATGACGTGAATTTAGGCATGAAATCCGGAAAGGAGAGGGACGTAGAAGCCCAGGCGTTGACCCAAAGTCAGAATCCATCGCGCGGGGTAAGACCAATGAGGCAGGCGTAAGTTGCCGAAGTGAAGAAATTTGGTCGTAAAAAATTACACAAGACCGAGTATGCGGCCAAGCTCAGCTACGTATGGGGTATCTCGCAGGATTTCGCCTTCAATGCTCGCAACCAGATCGTCAAGCGCACTGTGCGTACCCTGCAACTGCTGAGCTATTTTGGGGCTATCAGAGGAATTACCAGTCAAAGTCTGTTTGAGCGCCTTTATCTCTGTTTTCACTGCCTGAACATGTATCGATGTGTCAGGAATCGATACAAGCTCCTGTTCAAGATCAGACAACAGATTCTGGATTCGTTCAAGACTGAAGGGCAGTGATGTTGGTTCGGCATCTTCACTCATGAATGGCACCTGTTGATAGGTTGTGTAAAAAATACTGAAGAGATCGGACAGGAAGTTCTTGATCTTGGTTGAATCCCAGTCTGGTGTCAACCAGGCTTTTTTTGAGAGGATCCTATGTCGATAAGGGAATACTGCAATCTCAATGTTATTTGCTGTGAACCTGATGCGCCCATCGCTGAGGTGGCAATGCTGATGCGCAAGCATCATGTCGGTGATGTGATTGTCGTTGACAATCAACGGGAGGGCGCGCGCATACCGATTGGTATCGTCACGGATCGCGACATTCTGATTGAGACTATTGCACTCGATATCGAAGCAAAACTATTTACGGCCTCCGATTTGATGAGCGCACCTGTGACTACCGTTCAGGAAGACGCCAAGGTCGCTGAGGCGCTGGGCATTATGCGTGGCAAACGCATCCGCCGGCTGCCTGTGGTGACGCGTGCAGGTACCTTGTTCGGCATGGTCACCACGGATGATTTCGTGAACCTCCTTGCTGCCGAACTTTCCATGATCGCCGGGCTGATGGTGGAGCAGACGATCACTGAGGGGCGTCTTCGCAAATGAGAGGACTCCTTCCTTTGTCCCGTCACAAGCAGCCAGCTCTGCACAGGCCTATCTTGAAGGGGTAACGCACTTCCTTTAACCGCTTCATGAATTTTTATAACGGAGTCAACATGGCACGCAATATTGTGCGCACTTCACCCTTTGCAGACATCTCGCGATTCGACCCATTTCGACTTGATCCCCTGCGGAGCATCGATGAGCTCATGCGCGATCTCACCATGCTACCGGCGCTCGGTGGTATTGAGACCGAGCCGGGTATCCGGCTGGACGTTGAGGAGACCGAGCAAGAGTTTATGGTGAAGGCTGATTTACCTGGCATCAAAAAAGAGGACATCAAGGTCGCCATCGACGGTAATCTGGTCACTATTGAGGCACAGACGGCCAGCGAAACCGAAGAAAAACTGGCTGGCAGACTGGTTCGGCGTGAGCGCTATGCCGGGCAACAATACAGGCGTTTCAGTCTGCCGCAGGATATTGACGATAAAAGCGCTGCCGCGAGCTACGACAACGGGGTGTTGTCATTGAAGCTCCCAAAGAAATCTGGCAGCGTCGGAAAGACGTTGGCGATTAAGTAGCTCGGAAGACTGGATGCACGGACCCAATGGACGCGTTTGGAAGCGCGAGGGATGCGGCCATTTGGGCCTTGGGGTTCCAGCTTATTGCGAGGATGGTCGGCTATTCCGATCCGATCTATTATTTTACATAATACAAATTATGCGGTTTAAGTGGTTGAAAAGATCCCGGAAATTGGGTCTGTCGCGGCTGGTACTCCGTAGTTAATTTAGGGGCCGTCGCAAATGCCACCATCCCGGCGAAAGCTGGGATCCAAGGTAGTTCCTTGCAGGTCTGAAAAACTTGCAGACATTAGCGCCAATTACCTTGGCACCCAGCCACCACACACCGGAAAAATCTGCCCAACAAAACAGTCCGCATGCACGCTGGCCAGGTAGGCCACAAACATGGCGTCTTCGCGGGCGCTCACCAGTCGGCCCAAAGGCACCTCGCGTCTTAGTCTTTCCTTGAACGCAGGAATGGCCTGCACCTCAGGCGGAAAATACGTGGGATTGTCGACAAAGTTCTGGGCAATCGCATTGACTTGTATGCCTGAGCCGCC
>Ga0209358_10003054_pt1 | contig 12472 bp, 10 predicted proteins | sample LauGreFa1BDMLBSN_2_FD_187574 | JGI IMG/M metagenome (GOLD analysis project Ga0209358, IMG submission 187574) | Freshwater lake microbial communities from Lake Michigan, USA - Fa13.BD.MLB.SN (SPAdes) (version 2) | ecosystem: Environmental > Aquatic > Freshwater > Lake | place: Lake Michigan, USA...
CAGGGGGGTCCTTCGCCGTGTTCAGTGACGACTGCCATCCACCAAAAGAGCCGAGTCCGGGTCAGAAGCCGTGCACCTGAGGCACAAGGGCAACGAGGTCCGCTGTGACCGTGTGGGCCCTAGGGGCCGACGCGCACGGGGCGGCTGGTTCAGCAGGCAGCGCCGCGGGGATGCGATGGTCTATGAGCCTATTGACCGCCTCCGGCTGTTTCTTGAGACAGTCCTCCAGCTCCCCTTCTCTGAGAAGATGGTTGAGCTCTTCCTCCACGTCGAGCTCCATGTCATCAGACATGGGGCCGGAGAGCACAGACGTCAACTCCCCAGACTCACGCATCTGCTCGTCTAGTTCCGACATGACCGCCTCGGCCTCACGCACGCCGGTCCCCACCCCCGCTTTCTTCAACGCTGCACTCGACGCGACCAGCGTCTGAAGCAGCTCCCTGTCAAGCTCGGTGCTCTGAAGGGCATCCATCTGCGAGTCGACGAGGATCAGGCTGCTCCGCAGCTTCTCGAGCCGCTTCGCCACTCGGCGGCGCTCCAGGAGCTTCAGCCTCGCGCCAGCCGAGTCCCCCTGCTGGCGCCGCCGGAGCGCTTCACGCCCGAGCCGCTTGCACCCTTCCACCAGCGATGCCTCCCGGGCCTCCAACGACATTCTGCATCCGATCAGATTGTCCCGCACCGTCTCGTCGTCTTCATGCGCTACCGGTTGGATCCCTATCGCCCGACGCGACAGGAGCCACACGCCGGCGATAGTCTCCAGGAGGCAGTTCATAAACAAGCCCACCTCCCCGATTGCAAACAAGAGGTTTATATACATCTCAATGCCAGCTTCGCGAATCAACGCCGCGTGACCTCGAACGCAGAGGATGCATGCAAACACCCCAGTATATAAGCCTTCACGACACACGACCTATAAATGGCCAGTAGGCAGGAGGAATTAAACAGTTACCAACGGAAAATCCGTAATCCTAATTATTACCCACCCAACAATAAATTCAAACGTCCAACGTACGACTTCATGTATGATCTACAATCGCATAACCCCCTCACCATATCCGAAATACCCTCCTCTAATGATGACGGAGTTATCGGGCCTTTTATGCCACCGAATTTAATGCCTCCTGACACACTCAATATGTCAATTATCAACTCACTGAAACAAATGGCATTCATGGAATACTCCAAAGCACTAACAGACCAAGTACCTGAGTCACAGCCGTACAGATTACCAGAAAACTTTTACAATTTAGAAGCCAAGTTAGCAAAATTTAGGGGGAGTGTAATAGCTACAGAGATAAAAAATCAGATGCAATATAAACCGCCTACATACAAAGAAACCTTCCCTACAAGACAAGACGATTTCCCAGGAGTTGTTATGGAACTTCAGATATTCGACGAAGAGTACGTCTCCTTACTTACCTCGCCGCTGCGCCAAGTCGCATCGGGCATCGAGGGACATTTGGAGATATTTAGGCCCACACACAACGCCAATTCATTGAAAAAAACTCTTGATATCTTAAGAAAGGTTTCATGGACAGCAGATATACCATCAGATAAGCTTCTATTCGAAATCAAAAATGATCGCATACTTCAAGATATCTTATCTGAAGCCAATAGTGGATTTAGAAACACAGCGACACACGGAATTGAAGATCCAATGAACACTGGCTTCCTCGGGGGAAATTTCAGTGACACTGATAACACAGCAAGAAGCTCTGTATTTCAAAGCAATTACATGAATTTTACAACCCAACCAATACAACACGCCAAGTTCCAGATCGCAAGCAACGTTCCGAATTTCACACAAACCGAGGCGTGGCAGAATTGGATAGTTCTCCATAAAATGAATATGGATATCTACAACTGCTTGAGCGGTAATTTTATTTCATCAGTTGACATAAAGGTGCAAATCAATCACAATGGAAGAGACATTTCACTGGTTTGGACGATATACAGATTCAATCCCGACACATTCGATATCACACAATTTGCCTACAAGTCCACCCGCCCCCAAAGAACCCTTTTGACAATCCCCAGCTCGACCAAAGACATCCAGAACAGCCCACACCCTGATGACATTGACACTGTGTCATTGCGATGCCAACACTTCCGTGCAGACTCTGACAAAATAGCGCGAATCGATGAGGTACGGCTCATGAAATTGCATGCCACGATGGTAAAGAACCTCGACGAAATGAATCAGGTAAGGAAATCCGGCACAAAAATAGTCGAATCAAAGGGCTGGGTATACTACTACCCATTCTGGACGGTTCTGGCGTCGTGCACGAAACTTCAGGCGACATCGGCGGGGGGAGAAGAGTTCTACGTGACAGCCTACACCATCATACACAGGACAAGCGAGTACGCAGCAGACAGAGGGGGGAGGGGGAGACCACTCGCAGCCCGACAGCAGGGGGCGCCGGGTGCGGTGCACCAGCTACCGCCACCACAGAATATCCCGCCTGGATATCAACAACCACACAGTGCGTACCAACCGTATTATCAACACCACAGTCCAAATCACCAAAGAAGGACAGAAATCTTGCGAATGGCCGACGAAAGAAAATTCCCGTTTATGATCTTCGGACTTTATTCCGACGAAAAAAGACCCATTTATTATTATATCGATGGCTTAAATATGTTTGAAAGGAAGACATTACAACACAGGGTTTTTCAGTTTCAAACCATTATTTACAAGAAATTTTATTCAAATGTTATTGAAAGTCTGGCAGGTAAAGACACAAACGTCGCGAGATACATTCAAAAATTCTATCAGGGCCAAGGGAAGTTCATTGCCCCATACCCTGGCCTATTTCAGAAATGGATCACTGATTTCCCTAAAGGTTTTCCTGGGGAACAATTAATTCACACAGATACAGCAAAACAAGAATGGTCAAAATTGTGGATGGAGTTTTTCAAAGGACCGCAAGGAACATCGTTCAGTCCAGAATCGTATTCCGAGGACGAACATGCCATAAACCGTGATCCAAGAATCAAGGCATACATGGACCGAGACAGCCCCCCTCCAGCTGAACCCATCGACGGTCGCGGAAGCCGAAGCAGAAGCCGAAGCAGAGGCAGCAGTGTAAACAGAGGCAGCAGTCTAAGCAGAGGCAGCAGTCGAAGCAGAAGCAGCAGCCAAAGCAGCGGAATACCAAGAGACGGTAGAGATCTTTCGAGGGGTCGAACCCAAACGAGACCGTCGTCTGGCACGCGACAGCATTTCAACCTCCCCACCTACAGCGACAGCCCACACCTACACCAACTCGCAGAGGAAGCGCCCCAGATCTCCGAGATGCAGCACGAAATCGACTCGCTGCGCCGCAGCCTCAACCAGCTCGCCCTGCTTCACGGGTGACGCCCCGAGTCGAAACGAAGGATCGCAAGCCTCACTCCTCCGTGTCGAACGCGCCCGCCGTTTCCAACCGCAGCGCCGCCTTATAGTCCGAGCACTTCGGGCACGAGCGCAGGGCGTCGAGATCGGCGTCATTCACTGGCTCTACGGGGGTATCCAGCGTGTAGCATAGCAGGTAAATGCTCTCTGATGTTTTGGGGGGTAAGCGAGGCTGAGAGCTATCGACGTTCAGGGCTCTCAAAATGTGCTCATACTCGTACACGGTCCACGCATCAAACAGCTGGGATAGGAGCCTATCCACCCTGTTTGGAGCGCTTCTCAGCATCTCACGCCAAGTCCGGAGAACCGCGTGAATGCCCACGTGGTTCATGAAGGAGTCGATGTCTCTCGGCGAAGCGCGCTCGCACAGGTGGAGGAAGACATTCAGATTCTGACGGCTCATGAGGGCCTTCTTCACGTTAATCTGCATGTTGTACCTGCGAATGGCATCTTGCCCTGCCGGCCCAGCCGGTAACATGTGTGGAATAAACGGATCCAACCCAGCCAGGTGGCGGCTGAAATACGGTCGGACTGTATTATCGTAAAAGGCTGATATTCGTCTCGCCATGAATGAAATGACTGTAGTGGGGTTTGCAATCTGCGCCGCGGGACCCGGCACGAAGCCCGCGTTTCCGCCATTGTACCATGTTGTTGTGTAGATGATGTCGGAAATCTCAGTGAATCCAGCCAGTGTGGGGTCAAAGTGCACCAGGATGCTGTAAAACTCACCGAACCAGTATTTATGGAAGACGGGGAATGACATCTGCATACCTATGCCGTTGTTAGCCTCATCAATGGCGATATCGTTACTCAAAAAGAGAAAAAGTATGTAAGACGTGTAAAGCTCGATTAGACCCCTGTATCTGTAGACCGGTTTGGTCCTCTCCTCTTCCCCCCCATCTTTCCCGTAATAGCGCTCGACCATCAGGGACAGGATCATGAGTAGACTGTAGGCAATGGTGACGGCGAATTCCCTCCTTTCATACTGAGCCGCCTGGATTGGCACTGCTGGTTGAGGCCCTACGCATCTGTGAATGTAGAAGGCGATCGTCGCCTGGTAGGAAAAATAGAGCCCGTCTCTGTTAAGTAAGTTAGGATCTCTCTGCCGCACACCGGTAACTGTGCAACCGGCGCCTGCAGCATCTGGGTTACCACTCAGATTGTATCTCCAGATACTGTCAAGAGGCACCAACGGGTACAGCCACAGCTTGTCCCGCACTAGAAGCTGTCGCATAGTCCCCTCCTGCGTCATGATGTCGTTGCATTCTCTGCATCCTCTGACAATCAGTGCTGGATTGGGGGGCACTCTTACTACGTCATTGATATTATTTAAACAACGATCTATGCATCGTCTGACGTCTACGAAGCCACCAATCACATTCGGGGCATCCCAAAAAACCGCTCTGTACGCACTCCCCCCCCCGCCATCGGGGGCACGGATACAAATCCAATTAGCCTGCACTGGATTACCAATGTTGATCCTGTTGTTTAATGGGTCGTTAGCAAGGTCAAAATCAGGGGTTTCCAAATCTGTCCACAGTTCCCGCATTCTCCCATTGAAAAAACTCCTCAGAACTGGGAGCGAGTTGGTCTTTGGGATCATGTGCAGCCCATTCTCATCCGACAGGAGGCGCACGCGAGAGGCCGGAGCCACCCCCCACTCCCTATTCGTGCTACACAGCTGATTCTCCAAGTATAGCAGCGAGCGAGATCCGATCTTATCAAGACAGAGCACGTCTTTCTCTGGGCTGATGGGCCCCCCGCACGCGATGCAGCAGTTCATCTGCCACTGCATTTCGTTCGCCATGGCTCCGCACGCACTCTCACGCAGGGTATATATACCCACCGCATTCATTGGACAAACGCGTGGCTCAGAGCATCCGCGACGGCTCGTGCGTCACGGAGCCGTCGGCGGCCAGGACCGCACCGACGACCCCCTTGCCGCGGGCAAGAGGGCGCTTGGTGCTTTTGAGACCCGGCTTGGGGACGCTGAAGCGAGAGAGGGCGGTCTGTTGCAGATCGATGGTATCCGCGGACGGCTGAGGCGCAGCGGAGCCGAGCAGGGGGCCGGCGTCCTCCATGATGCCGATGTCCTCGTCAAGCACCAATACAGGCGGGTCGGATCGCTGCGCCAGCGGGGGGGCAACCGCTTGACTCGGAGCGGCCATTGCGTCGTTCAGATCGCTCCTGTGCTCAATAACCTTGACAAAGCGAACCCTCCTCGTCCACCTACCCTCCTCGCCCCCCTCACGAGGCCTGAGAGGATCATAGCCCTGGCCCACGCCCTGGCCAGCCGGGACGTCACCCCCGCCGTCGTCAAAGCCTCGCTCCAGACGCAATGCGTTCTGCCAGCCGCGCTTCGTGCCTTCGCTCGGAGCCTCCCTTCCGATGAAATTGAAGACATTCCTGGGTGCCCCCACGCCGTGGCCGTGCACTGCCGGACCTCCAGGTACAGCGGGATCGCGGTACGGGAGAGCCAGAAACGTAGGCTGGAAGGTCAGATCCATGTGCCCCGTCCGCAGGTTGTTGGCCATATCGTTGTAGTAGTACTCCTCGGTCCCGTACTTCTTGCAGTGGATCTGAGCCCTCGCAATGTGCCAGTAGCCCTCCTGCTGCCAGACGAAGCGACGCCCTTGCACGGTAAACTGTGGGTCGACCTGCTGAGGAATCAACTGGGGTTCCAGCCACAGACTGAAGACGTCCGGGACCATCTGCCAAATATGGGTGACACGATACCCGCCGGCCGCAGTGATCTGGTTCATCAAGTTCTCGCTGAACGACTTCTCTATCAACCCCTTGCCGTAATGGTTCAGCGTGTACTTGTTTCCGGGCGGCAGCGGCACCAGCTTCAGGCGCAGAACCAGGTCGTTGCCGGCCTCTACGTTGAAACGGTGCCAGATATTGACCACGTTGGCGTCTTTGCCGTCGAGCACCAGGGATATCACGAAGGGTACGGGCCAAGTCACGGGGCCCAGACCGCCCTCGTGCTGACCGCCTTGCTTCTCCGAGCCGTGCGCCACGCCAAAGGGCCGGCAGAGGTGGCGGCAGAGGTGGCGGATGTCCTCGAAGTTGTACACATGCTCGTTCCCCAGCCTCGGACCAGGAAACCGCGCCTTGTCCAAGTAGTTGAACAGTCTGTCCCAAGCGCCCCTGGTCTCTTGCAGCTTGGTGCAAATCTGCATGCCCGCCAATATGTAGTTGAGGGTGCACAGGTTGATCATCGGATCGATCGCGGTGCCCAGCCCCGAGCGTATGATGCTCTTGCTGCGCAGGCCGGTGCACACCTCGGAATTCCGGTCCAGGCGCATGGCGAACGCGATATCCCCGTCGTCGATGGGATGACACAGCCTGAAGCTCCCGGTCCCGTCCGTCTCAGGAATCCACAACGTCGGGACGAGCTTCTGGATGCGATGGGGGATGTTCAGATACGACGACTGACTGGAGAGATACCCGGGCTCCCCGTACGCGTACGGCTCCAAGTCCCCCAGCAGGGAGCTGTTGTAGTTGATCTTACCATCGGGCGTGTCGTGCAGGGGGGTGGGAAGCCCCCCCATGCCCGGCAACGGGTTCCCCCCGCCATTGATCACCACGTCGGGGAAACGCGCGCCATACACACCGGCAAAGAAATCAGACATGGCGTCGTTGCAGGGGTAGGCACCTTCACTTTATATACTGCTCACGACACACACACTACACTCGCAGGTGCCCCTACGCTCGCTACACCAACGCGACGCCCCGCCCTGACCGAACGCACTTGGCACACCCACACACCTCGATCCCCGGCAGGTCAGCACCACCAAGGGCACCGGGGGCGACATCATCATCCTCGAGGAGGCGGCCTACGTTGATCCAGGCTTCTTCTACGAGACGGTCGCGCCGCTCCTGATCGTCGGCACCACCAGCCTCCTCGCCATCTCGACCCTCACCTCGGAGATCAACTTCTACTCGCGCCTCCTCCGCATGCGGGACAAGGTCACAAATCTCCCACTTTTCAGCGTCCTCAGCGTGACACTGGCCTGCGCAAAGTGTCGTGAAGACGGGAAGGCGGCCGACTGCGCCCACATGCTCCACCTCGTCCCACGATGGCAGTCGGGGGATCGTCACGTCAAGCTTAAGACGGTCATGCAGGACCGCCCCGACCTCATCGAGAGCGAGCTCAGCGGGCTCGCCTTCGACTCGCTCCAGCAGGTCTTCCGCTCCGCCGACATGGACATCATGTTCTCCCAACAGCCCCCGAGCTGGATCACCAACGACCCCATCCACCTCTTCATCGACCCAGCCGCCGGGGGACCAGGGAGCGACTACGCCATCCTCTCCGTCGCCAGGCAGAAGGGGCTCATTACGGTGAGACTCGCGCTTGGGCTTGGTCCTCCTGGGCCTGCGCACGAATCGCTCCGGATCCCTCACAGGCTGGGATGGCTTGAGCTTCCGGATGAGCATCCGTTCAGGGTCCCAGCGCGCGCAGAGCCCGTGCTCGCTGTACACCATGTGGTACCAATTCCCCTGCACGCGGCTCCTGCGACAGAGCTCGATGGATTCCGCGATCCCGCTCAGCATCATTCCGCGCGGCGGCAGGGGCGGGCAGTATATATACCGACCCGCATGTCACGCCACGAGATAGGCGTCCTTCAGACTCTCGGCGAAATCCAACAGCGTGACGGTCTCGTTCTTGATCCAGGACGGCACGACGGCCTCCCGCAAACTCTCGTACAGGGTGCACGCCTTGTGGGCGCATAGGGGGGGGAGGTACGGCGCGATCCCCCCCTGACAGAGTCGCACGCGCATGCGATGGTCCTGGTTCAGCAGCAGAAAGAAGAGCACGCGCAGAGCCACAAGGGGGGTCTCGGCGACGGGGGCCAGCGCGGCAAGCGCAGCCCTCACGCCGGGCGTGGGGAAGTCTTCGGACAGGTTCCGAATACTCTCCGCGATGAGAGACCTGAGCAGCGGCTCGGCGCCCCCGCAGAAGATGACGTGCATGACGACGTCCTGATACTGACCGGGGGGGGTCTGGCAGATCCTGGGCATCGACATCCTGATGGGCTGCAAAGGTGAGCGCCCGGCCGCACGCGCGCGCTCGCGCCATGTTCCACCCGGTTTTTTAACCTTCCTCCCCCGCAGATCCGGGGAAGCAATTCGGGCTCGTCGCCCAGCACGTCAGGATGCTCCGACAACTCCCAGGGCGGGCTGCCTCGCCAGTGATGATCTACGTCGAGCGAAACCTCGGCTTCGAGGCCGAGCACCACAAGCGCGCGCTGGAGACCATCCCGGGCGTCACGTTCTACATCGATCAAAAGGCAAACAGGGTGGGGGTCCTCACCACGGAGGCCATCAAGCACGCCATGTGCCAGCTGGTGGTGGTCATGCTGCAGGAGAGGAGGATTCATGTGTGGAGGCCGTTGGCCTCCAGGGACGAAAAGGGAATGCTCCTGCGGCTCAGGGAGCAGATGGAGATCTACTCGTACCAGTTCAAGCTCGGAACTAACACCTTCCAAAAGGATAGGGTCGCGCTCAGCGGCAAAGTGGGGGGGATGAAGGACGACATCTGCATCTGCCTGCAGCTGGCGTGCTACTACACCCAGCTCGAGTCCCAGCGCGCGGTGCAGTCGCTCAACACGCCGGTGTCGTGAGAGATGAGAGACTGAGTGTGCTGTATATAAACATTTGACACGGGGCATTCAGTCACACATGGGGATCTACACGACGATACAACCATGTGGATGTGAGATTGAATCATATCTTGGTTACGACACGTCTTCAGTCTGTTTCCCTTGTGTCACACACGGTGGAAATCCCACAGTGATAGCGGGACGTCAGGCAAGGCGATGGGCTGGACCCGAGAATCCGTATGCAAATCCAGAAGACTCGGTGGCCAATGTCCCACTCGGGTCGCTCAACACGCCGGTGTCGTGAGTGAGAGGTGTATATAAACGTTCCACCCCCGTTTCACGCATGGCCAAGTGCGACACGTTCACGGAGATCCCACTGACCGAAAAGCAGCAGACAGACGACGCAGACGCCCCGAAGACACTCCAGGACAGGTGGAACAGACTGGCGTACTGGGCGAGGTACTGGTGGACGTGGTGGAGAGCCATGTGCTGCTGCTAATGGGTTTAAGCACCGGCTCCCAGTATTTAAGCACCACGGCTGGATGCCATCAGTCACACGCAGCAGAATGCAGACCGACCCAAACGACCCCAGAGCGAAGCTGATGCAAAAATGGAGCCAGAACATGCCGCAGTACGGCATGCATGCGGCTGCGTTGGGAACCCAGCCAGCACTCAGCAATGATGCTGGTGATGACTTCTATGAGACACAGTCGGTCGCGTCCCATAGATCCACTGGATCCGTCTCGTCCATGTTTCTCGGGGCTCCGACTCAAAGGGGTTTACTGCACAATATGAGAACGAACATACAAAAAAGTAGGGGAATTCCGATGCAAGGAGGACAGTCGGCTATTAAAAAGGGCAAGGGCAAGAGGGGCAAGGGCAAGAAGGGCAAGGGCAAGAAGGGCGATAATCACGAAAATCACCAAAAACCACAAGGCCAGCAAGCTGCAACGAACACGCAAACAGCGCACAAGCAAACGCCAAAGAAGAATAAAAAACAGATAATCAAGGAGTCGGTGGCAAACAAAACCCTCGAACAAGTACGTACTTTAAAATTAGAGGCGGATGATATGGCGGATCAGGGCATAAAAGCAATTAAGGAGCAAGCGTCGAGCCTTCCCAATGATGGCAAGAATATCAATCAGACTATTAAAGATGTAGTTTCAATTGTAGATTCATTAATATCTACTTCAGGTAATTACACTGACGCTGCAAAAAAGCTGGAACAGATTTATACAATAATTAGTAAGCTTCAAACAGCATTATATCTAGAGGTACTCAGGCAAAAAGACACGCAAATTACGGGACAAGAGAGTATCATCGACCGCGTGCCCGCAAGAGCACGAATGTATATCATGCTCCCAGAGGAATTGTCTGCTGAAGATATTAAGAAACGAGTAGAAAGCAACGGCATAAACAGATTGATACTCACTATCTATTATTGCACTACCAAGATAATCATGGGTTATAAAACAGATATGACCATTCCAAGAGAAGCGAAACAAAAATTGATTGCACAAGGCAAGGCAATTCCGCTTTACAAAAGTATCAGGGAAGACGACCATTATTACGAATGGTATCGCAGAATTTTAGGAACGATGGAGATGGTTAAGAATCACTGGGATCAATACGATCAAAGATTGAAGAAAGTGGAGAAGAAAGATGTCATGGACAACATTCTATTCTTTAAATATGTACCCCGCCAAGAGTCTCAAGGGGGTGTCCATGGCGCCGGCCCCCAAAGCACCAGGGGTGCCGCAAGTTCTCGCCAATTACATTTTCCTTAAAAAAAAAGGCGTTTTCAAACAGGGGCGCACCCAAATCCCCCCCAACATCCCGCCATGACCATCGACTCGTCCTGGATCGCCAGCTTCAAGGAGGAGGCGCCCGAGGCCTTCACCGCGCACGCCCCCTTCCGCCCGCGCGCCGTCTTCTGTGACGGCCAGATCCGCCTCATGCGGGGCTCCACGCAGGAGCTCCTGACGTGGGACGACTACATCTGGAAGCAGTTCTACTACCCCGTGTCCAGCTTCTACCGGACGCAGGGGGTCGAGGTGGTGATCCTGGCCTTTGACGACTACTCGCGGGTGCCCGAGGCCAAGTGCATGACGCAGCTGAAGCGTCGGCGGCACATTGCCAAGATCGAATGCCTGGAGCGCGAGCCACTCCCCCCCGTCTGCCCTTCCGGGGCGCGGTGGGATCAGTGCATTGCGAACCGGACGTTCAAGGCCAAGGTCATAGCCCACGTCATCCACGTCCTGCCGCGCCTCCTGCAGCTACAGCCGCACCAGCGGCTCATCATCGACTACGCGGGCAGCCCGGTCCAGTACACCCCGAACGGCCAGGGCGGCTACACGGAGTCGGAGCTCTCCCACCTGTGCCCGCTGGGCGAGGCCGACGTCAAATTCCCGCGCTACGCCGAGATCTACCGGGACCTTCTCGTGGACTCGGTCGACGGGGACAGCATCCCCATCGCCCTGGTCCACCACGAGACCTCCCTTCGCGACCTGACGATGGGAAGCATGAGCTCTGCCGACCTGCAGGACGCCCCGCCGCGCGTGTGCATCTACCGGATCACCACGCGGCTCGCCGAGGACAAGGCGGCGGAGAAGCTGGAGCGGGAGGCGGCGGCGAAAAAGGACCCCGAAGCCGTGAGCGCCAAGCTCACGCGCCGGACCTTTGAGTACGTCAACATCCCGGTCCTCTACGAGAGCCTCTACACCGTCTTTTGCCAGTGCATGGGGCGGCTGCGGTCCAGCAGCCACGACGGCCATCGGATGCGGATGCTGCTGGCCCTGATCGGGCTGACGGGCACCGACTTCACGCGCCAGATGCCGCAGGTGTCTGGCAAGACCGTCTTCGCCTTTCTGCCCGACATCTACCAGTCCCTCATGCTCTCGTTCGACACGTCCACGAGCCAGCTGGACGTCCCCTTCGCGACCAACAAGCTCGTGGCGGGCATCTACACCTCCAAGTTCGCATCCCACATCAAGTCCCCCCACCCCTCGCTCCAGTGCCTCCTGGACACGCTTCACTCGACGAAGCTCTCCCCCAAAACCCTCTCCTCTCTGCCCACGGTCGCTCAGATCACCTGCACGATCAAAAACATCAACTGGGTCCTGAGCTACTGGTGCGACCCCACGCGCGTCCCGAGCCCCACCGCGGTGCACGGAACGACGCCGATCTTTGGGTACGTGAGGCAGAAAGGCCTCGTGACCTATGCCGACTGCGCCAGCCAAAACCCCGATAAGGGGTCGGCGCGAAAGCGCGCGGCGGGCGCGATGGGCTGAGCGGCCCGAGTTTAATGAATTCGCGACCTGTGAAGCAGACCAAAGCCTCGATGCGCTCCCACAGCCGAAATAAGGGTGTAGGGAGAGTATAAAAGTGATGGGCGCAGGCCCGATCAGAGATGAACGGCCAATTCTACCTGCAGATGACATGGACGGTGGTTTTAACATTGTTTGGCGTGATC
>Ga0209358_10003055_pt1 | contig 12471 bp, 14 predicted proteins | sample LauGreFa1BDMLBSN_2_FD_187574 | JGI IMG/M metagenome (GOLD analysis project Ga0209358, IMG submission 187574) | Freshwater lake microbial communities from Lake Michigan, USA - Fa13.BD.MLB.SN (SPAdes) (version 2) | ecosystem: Environmental > Aquatic > Freshwater > Lake | place: Lake Michigan, USA...
ATTGAAAAATCTTGGCCCAATTCAAACCCTCTAAAAATGGCCCCCGATTGATAGCACCATCACCAAAAAAACAAACCACAATTTGCTTTTTTTTCTGGAGCTTGATTGCGTGTGCCGCCCCTGCGGCTATCGTGATGCCAGCGGCAACTACGCCGTTGGCACCTAGCATTCCCACACCAAAATCAGCAATATGCATGGAGCCACCCTTCCCTCCGTTTGTTCCATATGCTTTACCGTACAACTCGCACATCATTTTTTTCAGATCTGCGCCCTTGGCCAAAGTATGCCCATGCCCACGATGTGTGGAAGTCAACAAATCGGCTTTCTCCAAATGCGCGCACACACCAGCAGCAACAGCCTCTTGCCCTGTTGACAAATGCAAAGGGCCACGAACATAAGCTCCGGCAGTCGCAGATTGCCCAAACGCCTGAACACCGCCTTGACTTGAGAGCTCTGCTGCATTCTCAAAAGCTCTGATGCGCAGCATCATTTCATAAAGGCTTAACAAATTCACAAAAATTCCCTAAAAAAAACTGCGCAAGCTACATAAGCAGTTTGCGCAGTTGTTCATGTGAACAGCAGTTTGAGATTATTTGGCTGCAAATTCCTTGACTAATTTATTAAACTTGGTTGGGTTTTCATGGAACATCATATGGTTACCGCCTTCGTTTTCCTCGAAGATTTCAACTCTTGATCCTTTGATCACGCTACCTTCCCACTGCACTGACTTCCAACTAACCAAGCTGGTTTTAGCTCCAATGAGCAAAGTTGGAACATTGATACGGGGAATGATGTCGCGCCAGTCGTTAGTTGCATGGTCATACAGCAATTCAGCTGCATGTTTGCGTGGAAATTTAAGGTTTTGCTCTATGGCCCATTTGACTTCATCACGAGAAAAATCTTTGGTGAACATGCCAGTAATAAATCCCTCAGTCACCTTGACCCCATCGGGGCCAGCCAAAGCGTTCATCGTGTCATACAGAGACTTGCCGTCAAAGATAGAACCCGCGTCTTGCTTTTCCTGATCTGACCAAGCAGGATTCATGGTGATCATAGGCATTTGGTCAATCAACAATAATTTGGAAACACGATCCCCTCCATACAGTTCACAATATCCCCAGATGACAGAACATCCCATTGAGTGCCCACCAAGCACCACATTTTTCAAGTTCTTGCCAACCAAAAACTCACGTACATCTGCAGACAAGCGATGAATGCGATAACCATGTTTTGGTTTGTCAGAGTCGCCATGACCGCGCATGTCCAATGCATAAACATGGAATTTGTCACTTAATCCGCTTAACTGGTGTTTAAATTGATTGGCTGTTTGTGACCAACCTGGAATCAACACCATGGGAGGCCCACTACCAGCCTCTAAGTAGTTGATCTTCACACCATCACTGGTAGTGAACGATCCCGATTTGAAATTTTGAGCGGCAACTGGGTTCAGTGCGGAGAAGCAGAGGACCAATGCCCCCCACAGCCACCGAGTGCCTAACATGGTTAACCATTTCATGAAAGTCTCCTTGAGTTTGTTGACTTAGAAATTCGACCATAAGCATGGTCAATTCTCATAATGAAAAACCCTGAAAACTCGATAAATTAGTTCACTATATGAACCTTTATGCTTTTCAATAATTTATCATTGCATTTGAAATTCTCATTAATATTAAATTGAAAATGAGATAATTTTTTTAGTTTTTAGGAATTTTGGCAGTATAAAATAGATTCACATATTGACTCTAAGTCCAGCAAATCATGACCAGTAGTCAAACATTACAGCGAGGTTTAATGATTTTGCGCATCCTGACGCGTCATGGCGCAAAGGGCATGCGCATCCATGAGATCGAAAAAAAATCCAAGCTCAATAAAACAACCGCAATGCGTTTAACAAAAACGCTGGTCAGTGAAAATTTTTTAGTTCATGACGCGAGGACCAAGACCTATACCTTGGGACCAGAGTCGTATGCAGTAGGTCTGGCTGCAGAACCACGTTACGGATTGCAAAGATTAGCAGAACCCCATTTACGTAAGCTGTCACTAGAGACAGGTGACTGTGTACTTTTTTCAATTATTCATGGCGTCGAATGGGTCTGCTTATCAATTTTTGACGGCGCAACCCCTATCCCGCCTCAAACCCTGAAACCCGGCGACCACTACCCTTTAGGCGCTGGAAGTGCAGGATTAGCCATGTTGGCATTCATGTCCAAAGATGAGCAGGAAAAGATCATTGCGCTGAACAAACCCAAAATTCAATCTGAATTTCCACATGTCAATGTAAATGAAATAGATCAAGAGTTGAAAGATTTCAAAGGACAGGGCTATAGCTTCATACCTGGATCATTAGTGCAGGGTTATTGGGCCTTGGGCGTTCCTTTGCTGGACAACAAAGGACATCCTCTTGCTGCTATTAGCTTGGTCACAAGCGAAGATCGTTTACAACTTTCACGTCGCCTGATTTTGGCAAATCGAATGATCCAAATAAGCCAAGAAATTCAGAACGCACAGATAACTTAGCGGGCTGACTCCAACATTTAAGGCGCAAGGTAAGTCACATAATAATTTTCTAGGTGCAAAAAGCGACCAACCTATCAAGTGAAAATTTGGAATCCACCAACTTAGACTGAGAGCAGTAAAGAAGTTTGAGACAGATGACTAAGCAATAGCCTACCAATTGCTAACCATTGCACGACCTATCGCACGGTTTTCAATTTCTAGGCTGCTGACTTTATCGACTTCAGTGTCCGAGCATGGAGTTGATGTTTTGCCTTTATCGGTTCGAGCCCCAGGCGTGTCTTCGAAGTTTTAGGGTCAAAATTCGGGGGTCTAAACCTGAAAAACTAGGTTTTCACCTCGCCAGTTGCAATATGCAACTCTTGGCCAATTACACGAAATATTACACGGTGGCTATTTTTACGCTTAAGTCATTGATTTATATATGTTTTTTAGGAGCCTAGATTCCTGTTAATCCGTAGGTCCCTGGTTCGAGCCCAGGTCGAGGAGCCAACAAACACGGGGCTTACATGCCCTTTTTTGTTTTTAGGCATCTGCATCCCTTCAGAGCATAAAATCTAGAAAATATTGTTTAAATTTGAAAAAAATCATCATCATTGCAGGACCCAACGGCGCAGGCAAAACCACATTTGCCCGTGACTTTTTGCCTGCTGAAGCCCAAACCCTTAGGTTTATCAACGCAGATTTGATAGCTGCGGGTTTGGCTCCATTCAATCCAGAGACTGCATCCTTCAAGGCTGGCCGCCTAATGCTGGAAGAAATTGATGAGTGCGCTGATGCTGGGCACAGCTTTGCTTTTGAAACCATGCTATCAGGCTTAATCTATTTGAAAAAGATCGCTTTGTGGCAAGCTCATGGCTACCAAGTTAAGCTCTGGTTCTTGTTGCTGCCCAATGAAGACATTGCAGTGTCAAGGGTTGCACGCCGTGTTCTGCAAGGTGGGCACAACATTCCTGAAGATGTGATTCGCCGACGCTTTAAAGCAGGCTTGGAAAATTTTCATGAGCGTTACCGCAAGGTTGTTGATTCATGGGCCATCTTTGACAGCTATCACCGCCCACCCAAATTGATTGACTGGAGCAACAAATGAATCCCAAAGACATCCGTACGTCATCAGACCCAGATTTGGCAGGCTCATATGCCGCGATGCTTCGTGCGGCTCGATCAGCAGAAGATCTTGCTATCAAAACCAACACCAGTATCCTTGTCTCACTTGACGGCAAAGATGTTGAATTGACAGCTGCGGATCTAATCAAGCTCCGCGACGAAGAGGCCAATCCTTTACGTCACTAACGCTACAGCCCGACATGGAGTCGAACTTCCGTCCTCCTCTATTCGAGTCCCGGTTGTGTCGTAGAAGTTTCGGGGTCAAAATTCAGGGGTCAAAATTCAGGGGTCAAAACCTGAAAATCTAGGTTTTGACCTCTCCCAGTTGCAATATGCAACTTTTGCCCAATTACACGAAATATTACATGGCGGCTATCTTTAAACGTAAGTAACTGATTTATATAAGTTTTTTACTAGCCTGGATTTCTGTTAATCCGTAGGTCCCTGGTTCGAGCCCAGGTCGAGGAGACAAAAAAAGCCCTTGTAGCAATGCAAGGGCTTTTTCCTTTTATACGCAACTAGTTGTCGCGCTGAGGGAAGGCCTCTGAGTGAGTTTTTGCCCTCAAATTTCATCGAGTCATTGCACGTAAATTACACGGCGGACGGCGTCAGTCAAGGCGCTTTCGTCACAGTCTAAACACCACTGATATCACATCATCTCTTCGTGCATTGGCGCCCTGCCAAGAAGCAAAATCATTTTTCATACTTGTTGTTGGCAATATTCGAAGAAACCGTCAAGAAATTTTCGACTCATTGTTGTTCGCGTATTGCTGCTCTGGGGCTTTTGCCAATTAGTAACTTGGAATTAATTTAGTACTCATGGACACTGATCAACATTGCGAACCGTACCTATTGTTGATGACATTCTCCAGCGTCTTACAGGCCTCAAAACATTGCATGGAGTCAAATTCAGTAACATGGTCGGCGAATCATTACCTAGCCCATCACATGCAAACACATCAAGCCCATGTCATAGTCGTAGGCGCTGGTCCGGTTGGCCTGGTCAGTGCCTTATTGCTGGCCAATCAAGGCGTGAAAGTCACAGTGCTTGAATCAGCTCCAGCCCTGAACCGGGACTTGCGCGCCTCCACCTTTCACCCGCCCACCTTGGACATGCTGGCCCCCTTAGGTCTGACCAATGAATTGGTTGCACAAGGTTTGGTGGCCAGATACACCCAGCAACGAGATCGGCAAGAAGGCGTGATTGCCGAGTTCGACATGAGCCTGATTGCACCTGACACTGATCATCCCTTCAGGCTTCAATGCGAACAATGGAAATTGACGCAAATGATTCAAGACAAGTTGAATCAAATGCCGCACGTGCAAATCCTATTCAATACCAAAGTCACCCAAGTCACACAAACGGCCGAGCAAGTGCATGTGACATGCACGCAATCGGAGAACGGCCACTCGCTGCAAGCCGATTACTTGATTGGGGCCGACGGCGCATGGAGCGTGGTGCGGCGCAGCTTGAATATCGAGTTTGAAGGATTCACCTACCCCGAACGGTTTTTGGTGGTGTCCACTGCGTTTGAATATGCAGATCATTTGCCACGCCTGTCCTATGTCAACTATTGCTCGGACCCGAATGAATGGTGTGTCTTGTTGCGCGTGCCCACACTATGGCGGGTGTTGTTTCCCACCAAAGCTGAAGAATCAGATGAAGCCGTGCTGAGCGATGAATCTGTACAAGCTCGATTACAAAATCTTTTACCTCAACAGCAAGCCTACGTCACCCAACATCGCACCCTGTACAAAGTGCACCAACGTGTGGCGCAACGTTTTCGACATGGGCGGGTGGTGTTGGCAGGCGACGCAGCCCACATCAACAATCCGTTGGGCGGCATGGGCATGAATGGTGGCATCCATGACGCCATGAACCTCACCGAAAAGTTGCTGGCGGTTTTGCGACAAGGCGCATCCGACGCGCTGCTTGACAGGTATGAGCGACAACGTCGCACCATCGCCATCGATTACATCAATGCCAGCACGGCACGCAACAAGCGCGACATTGAAGAACGTGATCCGATCAAAAGAAAACAAAATCAACAAGCCCTGCGCGAACTCAGCTTAGACCCAGTTCGGGCACGTGCTTACATCCGTCAATCTTCCATGCTCGATGCCCTCGAGCGCGCAAAGGCCATTGCATGATCAAACAAGGTATCTCCACCCTTTCGCACACTCAACGCCGCGCCTTGCTCAAACAAAGACTGAGCCAGGGCCAATTGGTTGTGGCACCCGGCGTATTTGAAATGGTATCGGCCAAGATCGCCGATCAAATGGGCTTTGATGCCCTGTACATGACCGGCTACGGCACGGTAGCTTCGTATTTAGGCATGCCAGATGCTGGCTTGGCCACCTACAGTGACATGGTGAACCGTGTCGCGCAATTCACCAGCATCACCCAAACCCCAATGATTTGTGATGGCGACACAGGCTACGGTGGCTTGTTGAATGTGATGCACACGGTGCGGGGGTATGAAGCAGCGGGCGCTTGCGCCATACAGTTGGAAGACCAAGAATTTCCTAAAAAATGTGGTCATGTCCTTGGCCGTCGTGTGGTGCCTGCACAAGACATGGTCGACAAAATCCGTGTGGCTGTGGAAACCCGCTCAGACCCTAACTTCCTCATCATTGCCCGCACGGATGCCCGCACCACCCTGGGTTTGGATGAGGCACTGCGGCGTGCCGAGGTGTATGCCAAAGCAGGTGCAGACATTCTTTTTGTGGAGAGCCCCGAATCAGTTGAAGAAATGCAGCAGATTGGCCGCAGTTTTGACCTGCCCTTGGTGGCCAACATGGTTGAAGGTGGTCGCACACCCGTATTGAGTTTTGAAGATTTGCAAGCCCTTGGTTACGGCTTAGCGATCTTCCCAGCAACTGCATTTTTGGCCGCTGCCAAATCGTTTGAGCATGTCTATACCGCTCTGAAAGAAACGCGCTCAAGCACCAGCGTGAGCCATGCGCTGTATGACTTTCCCGCTTTTTCCAAACTGATGGGGTTTGATTGGGTCACTGCTTTTGACCAGGCGCACGCTAAACCTGATTCACCCACATCGTGACATGAACACCGAAGAGATTTACCAACGCCAAGGCTTTGGACACACGACAGGCATCGGTCAGCGTTGCTGCTTGCTGATGGTCGACTTTGTCAACAGCTTTGTCGACCCCCAACAGCTCGGCGGGCCTGCCATACAGGACGCGGTAGTGGCCACTGTGCCCTTGTTGCAAGCCTTCCGATCTTGGGGCTTGCCCGTGGTGCACACGCGGGTGGTATTTGAATCGGATGGGTCGGACCGCAACCTGTTTGCCACACGCGTCAAAGCCTTGCAAGCCTTGACCGAGCATGCTGCTGGCAGCCAAATTGTTCCTGAACTGGCGCCGCTACCAAGTGAATGGGTGGTGCGTAAGCAAGGCGCTTCTGCCTTTTTCAACACAGCATTGGCAGATTGGCTTCATTTTCACCAGGTAGACACCTTGGTGGTCACCGGTTGCACCACCAGCGGCTGTGTTCGGGCTACCGTGGTTGATGCGGTTCAACACAACTTCCGAAGCGTGGTCGTATCGGATGGCGTGGGGGATCGAGCCCTGGCTCCGCATGAAGCCAATTTATTTGACTTGCGGCAAAAATACGCCGACATCATGACGCGTGACGAGTTGATGTCCCATCTGCATTCTCAGCAAGGAACCTCTCCATGACGGACCACTTGGGTTACAGAAAGAAATTCGGCACACTCGGACCATCCACCAACACGATTGTGCAACCGGACTTTGATGATTTGCGACCTGTCGGCGTCACCAATCATTACAGCCGCATCTCCATTCCCAACAACCCTGTCACTGACGATGCCAGCTTTTTAGCTTTGGTGGACAACATCAACAAAGCCACCTTGGATGCAGTTGATATTTTGAAAACCTGTGAGATGGACTACCTGGTCATGGGCATGTCAGCAGCCACCTTTTGGAATGGCCGGGCTGGGGCGCAGTCGTATTTGGACATGATGACCCAGCGTGCTAGGGTGGGTGTCTCGTGCGGTTCCTTCGCCACTGAAGCCGCGCTCAACACACTGAAGGTCAAGCGCATTGCTTTTTTGTCGCCCTACTTCAAAGTGGCCAACGACCAAGTCCGTCGCTTCTACCAAGATTGCGGATTCACGGTGGTGCGAGATGTGTGTTTTGAACGACCCAGCCCTGTGCAAATTGCACACAGCACTGATGCAATGTGCCGCGAAGCCATCAAACAACTCGACGGTGATGATGTAGATGCAATTGTGCAAGTTGGCACCAATTTATCCATGATCCGACTCGCCGCCGCGGCAGAACTGTTTTTGGGCAAACCGGTGATCGCCATCAACACCGCCACATATTGGCATGCCTTGCGCACTTGCGGCATCACAGACCGCCGAGCTGGGTTTGGCAGCTTGTTAGAGCACCACTGAATGGAGATGTTGACATGTTGAACAGACGTAAGCTGGGCTTGGCTCTCGCGGCAACGGCTGGTGTGGCCACTTGGCCCTCCGTTTGGGCGCAAGACTATCCTCGCAAAACCATCAAGATGATCATCCCAGCCACCACGGGCAGCTCAGATGTGATTGCGCGTGCATTGGCACCTCGATTGGCAGCTGCCCTCGGTCAAAGCGTTGTCATCGAACAAATGCCAGGGGCTGGTACCAACATCGGCAACAACCATGTCGCCAAGGCTGCACCCGATGGCTACACATTGCTCATCAATGGGTTGCCCTTGGTCACCAATTTGGCCTTGTACAACCAACTGCCCTACAACCCGATGACCGATTTGGTGCCCATCATCGAACTCGCAGAGGTCACCAATGTGGTGGTGGTTCATCCTGATTTGGGCGTGAACAACCTCAAAGAGTTGGTCCAACTGGCCAAAAGCAAGCCGGGTCAATTGAATTACGGATCCCCTGGTGCGGGCAGTTCAGGCCATCTTGCGGGTGAATTATTGGGTTTGAAAACGGGTACGCAAATGGAGCACTTTCCATACAAAGGCAATTCACAAGCCATGGTGGATTTGTTGCGTGGCGAACTGCAAATTGGTTTTGTCAATCTGCCACTGGCCTTGCCGCAAGTCAAAGCCAACAAACTCAAAGCCTTGGCGGTCACAGGTCAAAAAAGATCGCGTCTGCTGCCGAATGTACCCACGGTCGCAGAGGCTTTGTCGCTGCCCGACTATGAAATCACAGCCTGGTTCGGCATTTTGGCGCCTGCCAAAACACCTGCCACAGTGGTGCAACTGCTCAACCGCGAGGTCGACAAAATTCTGAAAGACCCCGAGATGGTCGACAAAATTCAAGCGGCAGGTGCAGATTTGATTGGTGGCAGCAGCGCCACCTTCGAGGCACGCATGAAAAAGGATGCCCTTCGTTTGACCGATGTGATTCGTCAAGCAGGCACCAAGGCGGAATAATGTCAACCTTCAAGTCTTTGATTTATCCATAAGCTTCAACCATTGCCGGCCCTGTCTAAGGTAAGCAAGAGTGAGACCACAAGTGAGGTGTCAGAGCATGAAGTCGAACTTTGGGCTTTTTCAGGTCGAGCCCCAAACGTGTCGTCGAAGTTTTGGTGTCAAAACTCGGGGGTCAAAACCTGAAAACGAGGTTTTCACCTCTCCATGAGCGTTACAGCAAAGCTGTTGATACATGGGCGTTATTTGATAGCTCTCACCGCCCGTTTTTGAAGATGAGAATGATCTCTATCCAAAAGGATTCTGTTTGCGCAGTCCTCACATGAGCGCTTACAAGCCATTTAGCGCCGAGGGTTGGACCATTTTGGTTAAAACTGGCCATCTACACAATTTGTGAGATGTAATTAGCTATTGGTGTAGACCTTATAAGTATCAAAAAATTTAGATGGCGTAGTCTTGTTATCAGCGGTTAGATTTATTTTGTAAATCGAGTGCCGACGCTTTGTTTTTGCAAGCAATTTGTTCTTTTAACTGGCAGGCTTTGTCAAAATAAATAGTCGCCTGAACATAATCTCTTTCTGTCCCATCACCATACAAAATACCTATGTTGTTGCAAGCTAAGGAGTAACCAGCGTCACAAGCTTGCTTATAGTGGTCCAAAGCCTTGGCATTGTTTTGTACTGAAGCGTCTCCAGTCTCGTAGATCGTCGCTAAATTAAAGCAGGCTTCACTCTCTCCGTTAGCACAAGCTTGACCATAAAAGCCAATCATCTTAGTAACCAATCCGCCGTACCAAATGACTTTCTCGGAAGGCGCATTTTTCAAAAAATGCCCCGAGGGAGTTGTCACTATTTCTGCGCCGACCGAAGAACCAATGAAAAACCCAAGCAAAGTTATTGCTATTTTTTTAGTAGTCATATTTAAGAGACCGCTTTCAATGAATTCGAATCTTCGGCAGCAGCGGACACAACAGCACATTACGGTGCGTTGCTCAGATTGATTGAGCGTGGCTAAGGTTTTGCAGGCGATTCCATAGTCCACCCACGTTTAGCCCATTCGCTCATTCCGCCACGAACATACTCCACATTGGTAAATCCGCGAGATCGAAGTTCTTTTGCGACAGCACTTGAGCGATTTTGTGTATTGCATATCAAAAGCACACGAGAATTAGGATTTTTAGGTAGTTCGTTAAGACGAGACTCTAAAGTGCTCATTGGAATCAATTTCATTCCTTTGGCTACACCGGTGGCATGCTCATCTGGTTCGCGAATATCTAAGATCATCACGCTGCTATTGCCAACCAAAGAGCGTGCCTCATCCAAGCTGACTTGTGCATGAGCAACACTAGCCAAGGATGAAAATAAAATGATGGAAATTAGTTTCATAATCTTTTAAACAAAAAAGCAAAAAATGAAGACGTCAGGGTGACTGTTTTGCACTCAAATTTCATCGAGTTATCGAACGTATATTACACGGTCGATGGCGTCAGTCAATGTAGCTTTTAGTGACCCTTTACCAAGGTATTTCATTACCCGTGTAGTCAATAAAGTGGGCTCCCGATTTGACAGAAAGATTCTTCAAAGCCATGAGCATTCCAAGAACTGAAGTATGTGGCTCCAACAAATGAGTTTGAGAACCAACAAAAGGACTGGAAAGTTTCGATCTGACTGTCCCAGGCTGAAGAGCCACCACACGCAAATTTGTATTTTTTCGTTGAAGCTCTATGGCTGCTGTTTGAAGCATCATATTTAAGGCGGCTTTTGACGCACGGTATCCATACCATCCACCTTTTTTATTGTCAGAGATACTTCCAACACGAGCTGAAAGCTTGGCATAAGTTGATGCTCCCTTGGCAAGCAGTGGAGAAAAGTGGCGAAGCACTATGGCGGGGCCAATTGCATTAACTAAAAATGCCTGCGTTAAATGCTCGTGGTTCAGACTGTTGAGTGACTTCTCTGGTCCAACGCCAGCTATTTCAAGTGCACCCGTGGCATCAATGATGATTTCAAAAGGCCCCATAGGACTGCACATCAATGCTTGAGCATGAATAGACTCTGCATTTAGCAAATCAAAACCGCTGCTGGAATGGCGAGACACTGCCTCTACATAAGTGCAACTGGGGTCAGAACGAAACGCGTCTACAAATGCATTACCAAGAGCACCATTTGAGCCAATGACAAGTGCCTTGTACTGGCCTGATGAAAAAAGCGGGAAATTTTCAGCCATCGTTACACAGTTCACCATGTCTATCGTCGCTTCGTCAATCGCTCACGTTCTTCGTCCGTATATTCATCGCAACGGCTTGATCGGTCAGCTGCTCTGGCCCAGCGCTGAAATAGCGGCCGCCACCTTAAAAACAACCGGTACATTCGCTCCATTACCCAGCTTGCCCCCGGCAGGCGTCCTGCCAAAGCAAGCCAGCGCCAACCTGGAAGTGCGGCCCATAAGGCCAAAAATGCCTGAGCGCCACTGAAGAGTTGTCCGTCAGGACCTTGTACGTGAAAGCGCGCCAGTAACTGTTCGCGCGTAGTGCCGGCTGGCAGAGGAACTGCCGCGTTACTGATATCAGCAAAGCTCACAGGTGAGCCTGGTTGCAGCGGTTGCAGTTCACGATAGACGGCGATTTCTCGCCTGCACAACGGACATGAACCGTCGTAGAGAACAGTCAGTGCTGCAGCGCAATAGCTTGTAGTTGTTTGGCTCGTGTCTGTCATATTTCGATCCATGGAGGTCATAAGTTTGCGGCTCAAATGAACCGAATCAAAGAAACAGCAGCTTTTGAGCCTGCACCCACCATGGCGCACCAGGCGCGAAGCAACCAACCTGATGGCACGGATCCCCGTGCAGCCGCCGCCTCGTCGCGGTGAGCTACCTCGTCAGCTTGGCAATCAAGCAAGGTCTGGCGCAAGTCATTGAGTTCAGTCTGCGAGGCCAGAGCAAGAATCTGCTCCTCGTAGTGGTGATCGACGAAGGTTTCTACGGCCTCGATCGTTGCGTAAACCGCCCTAGAGCCGAACAGTGCAGGCAGCGCGCCGGTGAGAAATCCGGCCAGTCGCCACAGTGGCAACAGGCGGCTGTGTTGTGACGAAGGTAGCCAATCCGAAACGAGGCGAAGGTGCTTCTGCTCTGTAAGAAGGTGATGCTCAGCAAAGGACCGCAGCGCAGGATCTCTCGTGAATTGCAACACTCCTTGGTAAATACAGACCGCGCCTACCTCGCCTGCGTGATCGGTCCGCAGATCAGCAAACACCCAAGCGGGAAGTTGGTCTCCAGGGGTGAGGATCGTTCGACCTGAATTAACGTCGAACAATTTGCTTTCACCGGCTAAAGGCGCATTAAACAATTACATTCCCAAAATCTTTTTTGCCTCGCCAAGAGCTTTCATAGACTCATCATGCTTGCCAGCCTTATGAAACTTCTCGCCT
>Ga0209358_10003056_pt1 | contig 12470 bp, 13 predicted proteins | sample LauGreFa1BDMLBSN_2_FD_187574 | JGI IMG/M metagenome (GOLD analysis project Ga0209358, IMG submission 187574) | Freshwater lake microbial communities from Lake Michigan, USA - Fa13.BD.MLB.SN (SPAdes) (version 2) | ecosystem: Environmental > Aquatic > Freshwater > Lake | place: Lake Michigan, USA...
GTGTTAAAGAGCGTGCATGCCAGCCGTGTTAAAGAGCGTGCATGCCAGCCGTGTTAAAGAGCGTGCATGCCAGCCGTGTTAAAGAGCGTGCATGCATGCCAGCCCTGCTTCAATTGTGATGTGCATGTCGAACTCAACTTCAGAGTCACAGGATGAAGATAGCATGCTGATGTGCCTGTTCAACTCACAAGATGATGATGATGATGGCATGTCGATGTGTCAGTCGAACTCACACTGTGATGCTTTCATGATGGGTCCAGCCTTGTTAAAGAGCGTGCATGCCAGCCGTGTGGGCGTATATGCCAGCCATGTGGGAAACAACATTTGCGAGAAATAGCCACGCCCAATTGCATGCTCCCCAAACGAAGATTTTGGAAGGAGATGAAATGCGGATTCTCTAAGCACTTTTCAATGGTTCGTAGCCCAAATTTGAGGCACTCACGCACTTGAAAAGTGCTCCGAGAATCCGGAATCCGGCGTGGCTATTTCTCGCAATTGTTGTTTTCTCACATGGGGTGATGTGTGTACGAAAAATCTCACCAGGATTGGGTAAACACATGCATCTGCTCCGAAAGTCTATGTTGGTCATTACCGTGCTTGACCAGTCACCGAAATCACCGAATCCCGATTTATCGTGTATGCCTTCAAACGACGTTTCCCGCCCGTGTGAGCATCTTATAATCGGGGATTTCGGGGTCTGTGCTGAACACAAAACATCGGCGTCCCGTCGTGGTTGTTTTTCGTGCCGCAGGTTTCAGACCGAAAATGATTTAAATGAATGTCTCCTAAGATGCAGATACGATGTCCCAACTCCTCAACCCAAGAGATTTCACGGCGACCACGCTGACGTTCCAAAAGCCTATCAACGGTGGCAGCCCAAACACCTTCCGAATCCCGATCGGCGCCATGAAGGACGGCCAAAAGCTCCCGTCGGTTTACATCGCAACGCCGAGCGTGTATAGTTTCGGGGTGTCTCCCCAGGCCAACATTGGCGAAAAGGTGGACGAGAACCTGGCCAACGTCAAGTACTACACAATTCCACTCTGCTTGTTCAGCAAGACCGGGCCGACCGCCGAAGAGACGGGCTTTGTCGAATTTTTCAATCAGATCGTCGAGTCGTGCAAGACCTACCTGTGCAGCAAGACGCTGAACGAGGACCTCGGCAAGTTTGGCGACGACCAGATCACGATGAGCGACCTGAAGAAGCTCAATCCCATGTACTACAAGAAGGTCAAGGGCGTCGTCGAGCCCGGCACCGGACCGATCTTGTATCCAAAGCTCATCATGCGAAAGGACGGTCAGAGCTGCATCACGTCGTTCACCGACCCGACGAACAACACGCACCACGACTTTAAGGCGCTGATCAACAAGCGCATGAATGTCCGCTGCGCGATCAAGCTCGAGTCGATTTTCGTCGGGTCGAAGGTCTCTTTGCAGTTCAAGGTATACGAGGTGAACTACAAGCTCGTCAACACGGGTGGCCCGACTCGACTGCTGGCCGACCTGCCGGTGCAGTTGGGCGCTGGCTCGAACGGCAACGACGAGCAGGACGACACGATTGATGAATAGGCGGAAGTTGCGTGCTACGCATCCGACCGCAGAAAACACAGGCCCCTTTGCAAACCGGGAAGTAATCATCCTATTGGGCACCAGCGGCTATTTGCTACCAACAACCAAACAAGTGTTCCATCCAAACGACGCGACAGCGCTCTTCGTTAGGGACTCGTCCATCCACTGAATGCCACACTGAATCCAACACTGAGCATCAGTGAGTGAGTGAGCGCAAGTGCCATTTCTACAGCATCGTATCATCATTACATAGATACAAAACACAAAACCCCGCACTTTGTTTTGTACACCGCCCGACCATCGGTGTACAAAAACGCATCCTAGTCTGTAGATTCACCGTATCTATGTCACAATGGAGACGATGGACACACCTTTCAACGAAAACATGCGAACACACAGCTGCATGCACCCCCCATCTATGGAAACACGAAGATTCGGGCGCACAAAAAAACAGGCGGGTGGTCTGATAGGGCGTGTCGAATGTTGGTCGATTGGCGCTGGTCGATTGGCGCAGGTCACTGCATGGCGCAAAGCTCGTTCGGCCTTCCAAAGTATTCGTTTGGGGAGCATGAAATGAACTCTGAAATCTTCGTTATTAATAAATGAGCGAATCACTTGGCAACGATTTACAAACCATCGCCGACGCACAGAATTCGGTCCACTCTTACTTTTCTGCTACATCGGTCCTGACCGTCTTGGCGATGGTCATGATTCCCATTCTGGGCGTCGTGTGGAGCACCTATGGGCTCAACATGGGTGTGTGGTTTATGATTGCTTTCCTCGTGTTGGCGTCGTGCTCAATCAGTTTTTCAGTCTATCGAGTCCGCACCATCCCCGGTGAGACTGTGCGTGAGTTGGAAAACCGACGTAAAAAAAGGAACTAGACGCTGGCATGTCGCTACTCCGACTCGGTCGCATTGTGGCGAGCAAAAAGGTCGCACATTCCCGCCTCGAGTAAACAAAACACAACTGTGACATAACTGCCAGTGAGGTAGCGAAAGAAAATGGCGCAATTTCGCACCCACTACTTAACGAAGGAACTTGCATACGACATTTCTTGTAAATCATTTGAGTGTCCACTGTAACTTGGCCTGACTGCCGAGTACGCACGTATGCAAGCTCCTTCGTTAAGTAGTGGGTGCGAAATTGCGCCATTTTCTTTCGCCATACCGGCCGGCCCCTGCTTCAATTGTGATGTGCATGTCGAACTCAACGTCAGAGTCACAAGATGAAGATAGCACGCTGATGTGCCTATCCAACTCACAAGATGATGATAGCATGTCGATGTGTCAGTCGAACTCACACTGCGATGCTGTCGTGATGGGTCCATCGTGTTAAAGAGCGTGCACGCCAGCCGTGTTAAAGAGCGTGCATGCCAGCCGTGTTAAAAGAGCGTGCATGCCAGCCGTGTTAAAAGAGCGTGCACGCCAGCCATGCTTCAGTTGTTATGTGCATGTCGAACTCAACGTCAGTCACAAGATGAAGATAGCACGCTGATGTGTCTGTCCAACTCACAAGATGATGATAGCATCATATTAGCATGTCGATGTGTAAATCAAACTCACACTGTGATGCTGTCATGATGGGTCCATCGTGTTAAAAGAGCGTGCATGCCAGCAGTGTTAAAAGAGCGTGCCCCGTGACCTTCACATCAGGATGTAGACTAGAGCACTCTATAACAACAAAAGCAATGATTTGGGCGTTTCGATGCACCCAAAAGGTCTTTGACACATCCGTTTTATGCGGCGTCGTTCCAAAAACATTGCCTTTGTTGTCCCCCCGGGGCGATTGTTATTATCTGCGATTTCCATGCCACATAAATGTATCGGTCGCAACGTGAGTATCTTCGTTTGGGAGGGTGGGGGTGGGTACATTGACACGACTGACGCATCAACCGCGCACTCAACTCTCCAGGCTATTCCATTGCAACTCGGGGATGATGTCCCGCAGTTGTGTGAGGAGCAGCTTTGTGTTGGTGCGATACACGGCGCGGAGCTGATTGCGTTCCAATGTGGACAACTCAGGCTTGGATTTGGAGTTTTGATGAAACATGGAGGTGTACGTGAACAAGTGCCCGCGGTAGGTCTCTCTCGGAATCGTTTGTAGTTGCGTGCGGGCGTGCTCGGCGCATATGACGCAGGGGATGATGTGCGGAATCGTATCCATGAAGGACCAGAACAGCGTCGGTTCGACCGTCGACGACTCGTGCAAGGATGCGATGTGGATCACGTACCAAACGGGGTAGGCCCACTTTTGCTTTGACACGACGATTTTGTCACGGCCCAGTGCGATGACGCCAAACAGTCGCAGCGCGTTGCGACGCGTCAACGTGGTGAGGATGTCCATTTTCATTACGTTTGCGAGCAGCCACGAGTCCATGCAGCCGCCCGTAAACGTAATTCCGATGCTGGCGTACTTGTTCTGCAGCAACCGGTGCAGCCTACCGTCGTCTATCACGTGGCTGGTGCGAAACATCGCGTTTGTAATCCGAATATACACGTACAAAAAGAACAGAAACTTGGTTTTGAATCGGGTTCGGGATTGTATAAGTATCCAAATGCTCACGTCAACGAGTCGTCTCAGGATATCGACGTTCATCGGAATGCTTACATGTACGTTTTTTGGTAAGTGTCTATTAATGTTGAACCAAAAACGCGCGGTCCGTCCATCCCACGATGAGTCCCTTCGTCGGATATCCGCATGGTATCTATCATCTTGTCGAGAGTTTTACAACTAGAAAAATCGACAACAACAAAGTAATGATGTGGGACAGTGGGAATGAAACGCATGCAATCATATTACAATGATGGCCGTTTAATTCCCACATCATCTCTTTTGTTGTTATCGAGTTATGCTCATTGTGGCGAGCAAAAAAAAGTCGCACTTTATGCTCCCCAAACGAAGATTTTGGCAGGATTGACAAAGGATGATATCCGGATTTTTCGATGGACTTTTCAATGGTTCGTAGCCCAAATCTAGCCCTTGAAAAGTGCTTCGAAAAATCCGGGTGACATCCTTTGTCAATCCTTCCAAAATCTTCGTTTGGGAGGGATACACTTTCAGCCCTCGGTTAAAGACGCATGAAAAACGTAGATAAGAACATCGATACGAACAACAAGCAGTGATATGGGTGTTGTAATGCAAATCAATCGACTTTAATGTACATTTTCATGGCATTAGGATGCGTTGTCCGACCCAAAATATTGCTTGTTGCGCTTATCCATGTTCTTATCAACGATTTTCATGCCACATTCGACCGAGGGCTGAAAGTGCGACTTTGTTGCTCGCCACAATAGCAATGCTCCCCAAACGAACATGTTGGAAGGCCGAACAAACCGTCCGGAACGTGTTTTCGACGCACTTTTCACTCGATTTGGGCTAAGAAACGTTGCCCAATGTGAGTACCTCAACCATACTCCATTAGGTGGTCGCGAAATTGCGCAATTTTTTGGTTCGCTACATGGGTAAGGGCCCGGGGTCGGTCGACGGTCGTGCGTGTGTCACACACATTCGACTGACTGGAAATTGGAAAAGATAGTCGCTCGCTATGGGTGCCGTCCCACGCTGGATTATCCTGCTTGTTGTAATTGGTCACGTTCTCGACGAGCGTGTACTCGTGCGACGCGAGGTAGGCGCGGCTCGATCGACAGCAGGTCGATCTCCTGAGAGGCATCCACGTGCTCTTCCAAAATCGTGTCGAGGGTGCGAACCGGCACGCGCGTGAGCGACGACGCATCGCACCCGAGTCGTCGGCAATCGACCGAGCCCATCGGGGCGTTTGTCGGAGAAATCGCCTAGGACGGTATCTACCGCAAAGTCGTGCGAGACGCACGCACAGTGCACGCAAATGGCCGAGGGTCGGTTCTTCTGACATTGGAGGTGGCCTTTCATGGAGGGTTCGCTCAGGAACCCCTTCCATTGTCGGCTAAACAGCCTCAGCCTAAACTCGAAGAAGGCGGTGTTGCTTTGCGTGAGACCGTCGTTGGCGCCTAGTTCGATGAAGAACCCGTTCCGTTTCTTCCCAAACACGCCATCCAAGTAAAAGTCGATTGGAACGTTTTGGCTGGTGCGGTTGGAGAATGACATGAGACTTGTGTAATTGTACCCCTCCCAAACGAAGATTTTGGAAGGCTGAACCAACCTTTCCGAATGTGTTTTCGAAGTACTTTTTAAGGGCGTGAGTACTCTATTTGGGCGAAGAATCGTTGAAAATTGTTTCGAACACACATTCGGAAAGATTGGTTCGGACTTCCAAAATCTTCGTTTGGGGAGAATAAATTGTCCATTTTTTTAAAAACAATTTCAATTTAAAGATGCAGGTGGCTACGACACAATTGATGTCCGGTGAAGCGTTCCAGCAGTTGTGCGACGTGTACTGTGGGTCGCACTACGACCTTCATCGCAATCCCGTCATCGCGACGCAAACGGCGAAGCATCTCGACATCGATGGACTCGTGTGCGAATGGGACAACCCGAGGTTGCTCAAATTGAGTACTCACGCCCTTGAAAAGGGATTCGAAAGCGCATTCGGAAAGGCTGGTTCGGGCCTCCCAAATCTTCGTTTGGGATGGGCAAATTTATGCTCCCCAAACGAAGATTTTGGAAGGATTGACAAAGGATGACATCCGGATTTTTCGATGAACTTTTCAATTCTTCGTAGCCCAAATCTAGTACTCACACCCTTGAAAAGTGCTTCGAAAATCAGGATGTCATCATTTGTATGCTCCCCAAACGAAGATTTTGGACGGTCGGACGAACGTTTCAGAATGCTTTTTCGAAGCACTTTTCAACGATTTGTAGCCCAAATCGAGTACTCACGCCCTTGAAAAGTGCTTCGAAAACACATTCGGAAAGGTTGGTTCGGACTTCCAAAATCTTCGTTTGGGGAGCATAATTTGTCAATCATTCCAAAATCTTCGTTTGGGATGGATAAAATTTAAGTTGAAAAGTGCTTCCCGGTGAAACGCATTCTGAAAGGTTTGTTCGACCTTCCCAAATCTTCGTTTGGGAGGGGTAAACTTTCGGAATGCGCTGCTAGGCCGGTGACATCATGAGAATGAATGCATCGGTCGCAAGCATCGCCGTTTTCTGGATAACAACGACAGGAAAAATTCGCATATGTAAATGCCATGGATGGTTTTTCTCGGTGCACTGTGCATTTTGGTCGCACTCCTGTGCACATGGCGCTTCGCAACGATGCGCGGCGTACGGTCGGGCGATGCGATGGATGGCGGTGGTCTCGCCGAAATCGCCCGGACGTTTTCCGGACAGGTGAGTAAGTTTATGCTCCCCAAACGAAGATTTTGGCAGGAGGAACAAAGATGAGATGCGGATTAGTGAAGCGCTTTTCAATGGTTCGTGGCCCAAATTGAGTACTCACGACCTTGAAAAGTGCTTCGAAAATCCGGATTTCATCTTTTGTTCGGCCTTCCAAAATCAACCGCACCCTACCCACCGTCGCGTCGACAAACATGCCGTCGAACACACCATCCACCGTCGCGTCGTCGTGTGTGGACCAGAACTCTTCGTGCACATCGTGGGCCTCGCATGGATATTGCCTCGGTGTGACCAAGGATTGGATGTCGTCCAACTGCGCCCGCAGCTGCACGCCGGCGTGTTCGGGCGATACAACGGCCAAACAAGCGCCGATCGTGTTCGTTGGCAACACCCCGCCACCACAACAAGCGTCGCCCACCGTCGCCTCGAACGTACCATCGCCACAGCCGGTCAACTCGTCGTGTGTGGACCTGAACGCGTCGTGCGCGTCGTGGGCCGCGCAGGGCTATTGCCTCGGTGCGACCAAGGATTGGATGTCGACCAACTGTGCCCGCAGCTGCACGCCGGCGTGCTCGGCGCCTACTTCGGGCGATGCGGCGACCAAACAACCGCCGTCCATGGTCGCCATCTCGTCGTCTTCGTCGGCTTCGAGCGCCACCCCGCCACCCCCACCGGCCACATTCACCGCGTGCATTCAGAATAGTACGCCCGACCCGACCTTTAAGGCCATCCGGCAACTCAAAAAGTGCTCCGAGTTGCTGTCGCAATCGCAAGTCGACCAAGACCACTTCTATCCACCTCAACGGACGGCAGCTCTGTCAGCATTACAAGAGCCTTGGGCATTGCGATTTCGACGAAAATACCAAGAAAATGTGCCCTGCGACGTGCTCCAACGCACCACCCAAGCCCAAGCGTCCACCACGCTCCGGTGGTGGCATCGACGTGCCATGCTTTCCGGCGATGACCAACGTGTCCTACACCGACCGCACCAACTACCTGCGAGCCGTCATGCCGCTGTTCATGTTCCAAGACGACTTTGATTACTCGGCCATAACAGGGAACCAAATCGACCCGTATCTGGTGAATTCGACGTCGAATCGCGACCTGATTCACCCGATGTGGGTGAACAACCCACGCGTCTTTGTGGTGTGGAATGGGATCGTTGCGGTCGTCGCCCCACGACCGCAACGATCCCACGACCCAGATGACCGTCGCCGAAATCAAAGCCGTCATCGCCTCGTTGAACTACATCTCGTTCATGTCGCTCGTGTACACGATGGCGTTCAAGCCGGACTATCTGCAGGCGATGAGCGCCGAACGAAACGGGTTCATCGTCATCCGACCGTCCAGCGTCCCGTCGAAAAAGGACGTTCGCCCTGAGCCGACCGACTTTATGAGCGAGTGGCTCGAACCCAAGACCGTCGTCGCGATGGCCCAGGCCTACGGGCTCGATCTGCCCCACATATGGCCGGTGCAAACGCTGATGACATTCCGTAGGAAGGAGTCTGCGTACGTTGCAGGTCAGGGTAATACTATCTACTTTACGCCGGTCACCATGGACTGGAATGGGTGCAAGGACTTTTGGGGCGACCGGACACGGGCGAATAGGTATGAGCCCGACGAGATACGACGCACGCTCCAGTCGTCCAACATAAACGAGAAAGGCGAGCCTATTAGCAACCCTATCCCTGGCATCACGCAAAGTGGCATCACCGGAGTCACATCCATCGCCCAAGACACGCCCAATATGGGAGGCTCGACGTATGCGGTATCTATGGTCTCACAGTTCATCGACACATTCGACATGGCAGTCGCCAACACCCGGATAATAATGCACGAAATGTCGCACTCGATGGAGCAATTTTACGCCATATATCGCAAGCGCAATGCGATTGAAAACAATGAGCCTGAAAGCGCATTGTTAAAGGATCCACGCACGGAAGAAACTGCGGGGATGAAGTACTTTTTTACGGGACGTTCGTCATACATCAACATTTTCAACACCCTCCGTAAGGAGACTACTGGCTTCCTTTCGGGTGCACGCTGGGACGTGCAGGAGCACTTTGCCGAAATGACCATGCGCGTGGTCTACAATATGTTTAACGAGATTATTGCGCAGAGCATCGCGGCGTCGCAATCGATTGCGTGTAGTGACATGCACGCCTTCGATGAGCCGGTAGCGATGGCTGAGGTGCGCCGCTATCAAAACCTGGCTGCGACCAACCCGGAGTTGGCCGCAGCCGCCGAAGCGATACGGAAGGAGTTTATGATAGATGTAGCCACGTAGCGTTCACATGGTGGAATAGGACTAGTACCTCCATGTAATTGCGCTATTTTGTTTTCTTCGCCATACCGATAGTGGTGCGTTGCTGTCTTTGTAACACCATGCAACCCAAACGAGGGTGATGGACATTGCCATGTGTGAAACAACATCTCCGCGAAATACCCACGCCGGATTTTAGAAGTAAATGTAGGAATCCAGCATGCTATCTAGTACATGCGACTGTCGTAAAGTCCTTACAAAAGCCGGCCTGGGTATTTCGCGGAAAAGTTGTTTCACACATGGGATGGAAGGCCGAAGAAATGCATGCTCTCCAAACAAACGAAGATTTTCGAAGGAGAATTAACAGTGTGGTGAGCCAAAAAGTCGCACTTTCGGACCTCGGTAAATGGCGCATAAAAAACGTAGATAAGAACAACAAGCAAGGATTGGGGTGTTTTTAATACAACTAAATCAGCCGTATGCCACTCATCCCCTTTTTTTAGACAATCGCCATTTCGACGATTTCGTCAAAAGCGTCAACCTCAAATCCAGGTAAATTTATGCTCCCCAAACGAAGATTTTGGAAGTCCGAACCAACCTTTCCGAATGTGTTTTCGAAGCACTTTTCAAGGGCGTGAGTACTCGATTTGGGCTACATTTGAAACACGTCCGGTTTACCGGGTTCAGTTGACGTCCAGCGTTTCCAACACGATGATGAACGCTGATGATGCACATCACACGCAGTGGCGACCGCGGCGTGGACGAATGCGCTCTCGATTTATCTAATGGTATCTATTATACCTGTAAGCGATGGACGATGAGGAGTATCGAACGTGGATGCGACAACGCCCATCGGCGAACGACGATGACTGGGTGGAGAGCGTCCTGGCGTGGTGCTTCCGCGTTCCGAATCAGGACATGCTTCATTTCCACCAGCCCGAGTGGGTGGACTACATGAGGTCGTTCTTGTACAGCAAGATGCGCTTCAATCCGGTCCGTGCCGACCGAACGTTCGTCTTTGCTCGGAGTCAGGTGACGCTCCAAACACTGCCCAACGCGACGTATCGTGCATTGTTGCTACACGTGGTCCGAATGGTCCCAGCCATGTCTCCACGCGAACTCGAGATCGTCGCGTGCATGCTGATGGCGATGGAGGAAAACAACATAACCGGGATGGTGCACGTCCCGCGCGTCGCACCGTTTCGAGCCATCGTGTGCGATGTTGTCGCCCTGTATTCTCGATACGACGTCGTGCTAGAAAACGGTTACACGTACATCCCGGAGGCGCGTCGCATCGTCGGGTCGGTCATGCTGTGCAACACGACCGTCGTGTTTTTAATCAATGCCCGGTTGCGAGTCGTCATGGGCCGAACGTAAGGATGGCATGCTACTTTTCGTCGTACCGAAGTGGCGGTGTCTCGCCGGTGAGTCGCCGGTGAGTCGGAGTCGCCACATTGCTTGAAAATTGTCGTTTCCCACATTGTTCTGATGATAGAATGGGAAGCCATGTAGCGAACAAAAATGGCGCAATGTCGCACCCAGAACTTAACGAAGGAAATTGCATACGTGAGTACTCCACAATCAGGCCAAGTTACAATGGACACTCAAATGATTTCAAAGAAATGTGTCGAATTGGCCTGATTGTGGAGTACTCACGTATGCAATTTCCTTCGTTAAGTTCTGGGTGCGACATTGCGCCATTTTTGTTCGCTACATGGCTTCCAAGTTGAAGTTCCAACATCTTCGTTTGGGGAGCATAGAATCCCTTAAAGTGGCACGCTGCCATTGTACCAGGCCATCGTTTTGAAAAAAAAAGAATTCTAAATGAACATTGAATCGAAAACCCTCGGGATTCTTCCATGTGCCGGAACTGCGTCTAGATTGTTTCATCTACCCAAATTCATGCTCCCTTGCAAAGATGAGTCGCAGTCCCTACTATCGCACTGGGCGCGCATTCTCGTGGACCTAGGTTGCGATAAGATCATCATAGGTGCGTCGACTATAAGCAAGGTATTTATCGACCATGTCGTCCACACCCAACTGGTCGAAATCTCCGACATGATTCACGTCAAGATGGTTGGTGATACGACCACCATGAATGAGACGGTTATTTCCATGTTGCAGAACGAGACCTATCAAATTGCGATTTTGGGCATGGCAGATACGCACGTTTTGAAACTATCCCCCACGTTGCTAGAGAGCATTCGTTCGGATGACGCAACCACCGTTGGTGCATATTTATGGAACATTCGCAATTCCCAAGTCGGGAAGATCGGACAGGTCGATATCTCGGACGGCACCATACGTGAGATTTTAGACAAGGACCCTAGTTGTGCGTTTCGATACGGGTGGGGTGCAATCGTGTTCAAGCCGTCTTTTGAGAGGCACCTGGTAAAAGACCAGTTGCACGTGGGTTATTCAATGCTCTCAGTTCTCAACGACCACGCCAAAGTCCCTTACGAAATCATGCATGGGCAGTACTTCGACTGTGGAACGATGGGCGGGTACGCGGAGTACTTACACTATTTGACCACACCCCAGGTCATTCACATCAAGGGAACCATTGTTATAGTGGCCGTGTACGTCAACCACGACGCGCGAAACTGTGAGCTTCTATGCAAGTGCCTAACGCAACTGAGGGTGGTGTTTCCATGTGAAATGATCGTCACGGTTGATAACAACTCACTCAACAATGCATGGCATGAAACCGCCAGGGCTTTGAACATGGAGTTGCTCATCAACAACTCTGAGACACACCGATATGAGATGGGTGCGTATCGACTCGCATTGCAGCATTTCAGGGCCGACGAGTACGTTTGTATCCAGGGAACCATGTTTCTACATACCCCGATACGCGCGTCTCTCGACCCGCACAATCCGGATGCAACATCGTTCGGTCGGTTGGATGGTCTTCATTGGTCGGTCGCTGGACGAGAGTTGATACAAACGTTGCTATCAAGCATTGGACTAGGGGATTATTCGCCAGAGGGTCCGCTCGTTTTGTGGTGTTGCTTCGTATGCAATCACCCTTTTATGAGCGACATGCTACGTTCTGGGATGTTTGATTTGATAAGTCCCACAAAGAATCACTCGTGTGCATTCGAGAGAGCCTTGGGCTTCTACATGAACCTCAAATTAGGCCAAGTCAAGTGCCTAGACCAGAGTATCTTCACCAAGCATTTCCTTGCCCAGGAATCACCCTGCATTTGAGCACCGCCGGAACACTGTCAAACCCGGTATGGCGAACAAAAAATTGCGCAATTTCGCACCCACGACTTAACGAAGGAACTTTCATGCGTGAGTACTCAACAATCAGGCCAATTCGATACATTTCTTTTCAATCATTTTAGTGTCCATTGAA
>Ga0209358_10003059_pt1 | contig 12459 bp, 9 predicted proteins | sample LauGreFa1BDMLBSN_2_FD_187574 | JGI IMG/M metagenome (GOLD analysis project Ga0209358, IMG submission 187574) | Freshwater lake microbial communities from Lake Michigan, USA - Fa13.BD.MLB.SN (SPAdes) (version 2) | ecosystem: Environmental > Aquatic > Freshwater > Lake | place: Lake Michigan, USA...
GTGCTTTTTTCATACTAATTACATTAAGAATGTAATGAAATTCCACATTGAAGAAGCACATCATCCATTTGTTTATAGATGGCCTCCCACGAAAAATGATCTTCGATTAATGTTCTTGCTTGTTTTGCCATTGATATTCTTTTATCAGGATTTTCTAATAAAAATAATATAAATGATGAAATCTCTTCATTAGTGTGAGCAATAAAAACATGCTCATTATGTATGGCCGGAATTCCTTGTATTCCTGTTGGGGTAGTAATTACAACGCAACCACAAGCCATTGCTTGAAGTACTTTGTTTTGAATACCAGAAGCACCTTTATGAGGATGAACAAAAATTGCAGCTTGATATAAGAAGTCTTCGGTACTTTTTACATTAGGATAGATATGAATATTATCTGAAGCCAAGGCTACAATATTGGGGGATGGGTCTGCACCTGCAATAGAAAAAGTAATGTGAGGATATACTTTGATTACATTAGGTAAAATATCTTTAACAATGGTTTGAATCATCATTGAATTTGCCCAAAGATCCAATTTTCCAATAAAAACCAATCCCTCTCTCATATGTAATTGATCTGTGCTTGATGATTTCATTATACTTAAATCAATTCCATTAGATAATAAAGCATATGTTGCATCGGCATTATATTTCTGCATTTCTTTGATATCATCGTTTGTTACCAGTGTTGTGATATCAAAATAAGGAGTGATTGTAGGTTCATATACTTGTAATTTTAATACTTCCCAATGCCTAACAAGCTTTTGAACGATATTAGTACTTGCTTTAGCAGATCTAGATTGATACAGAGCTCTGCAATCTTCGGCTATCAAAACTTTCTTTATTGATACGTCTTTTAGATATTCGGCTGTTCTCATAAAAAAAGCAAATGCAATATCGAAGTGATGATTTTTAATGAGATCCTTTACTTTTTTTCTAAATCCAGGATGTAAATAAAACAGGATTTCTAAAGGAAATTTTGTCCAAAAAGTAGAAAGTGATCGTAATGCAGCACCAAATGGAAAAAGAGTGATACTGTGCACTTGGATACCTAGATTTTCTAATACTTGGACATATTCTTTTTGGGGTGATACTCCATGACTAAGTGTAATCAATGTAACATTGGCATATGAAGAAAGATATTTAAGGAGATAAAATGATTTTATTCTATCTCCACCAATTAATGGATAGGGGAATCGTGGGGTTAGAAAGAGAATATTCTTTTTCTTATTCATATCTGTATGTGATTCTGTCATATTATTGCTGTTCATCGCCAGACTGTAACACATATCGTTCTGCAATATTATGTTCAATACCATCTAAAAAGCGAGATGGTGAACCAAGTACCATACCAGTCTCTCTATCAAAAATATTGACTGGATATAAAACAAAAACATGTTCTTTTGCTCTTGTAATTGCAACATACATCAATCGTCTTTCTTCTTCTAATTGATCAATAGATTGTAATGATTTATTTGGAGGAAATTTTCCTTCTAATGCCCATAGTAAAAAGACAGTATTCCATTCTAAACCTTTTGCTGAATGAATAGTTGAAATCGTAAAAAACTCATCTTCATGATACTCAGCATTCGCCTCGGCAGATTGTATTGGTGGGTCTAATGCCATTTCAGAAAGTAAATTAGCAGTAGAATTATATTGTTCTGCTATTGTTGTGAATGTTTCTATATCTTTCCATCTTTTGGGGTAATCGTCATATTTCTTTTTTAAAATTGGACGATAGAATTCATTACATAGATACATTCTCTCAGACATCTTTATATCATCTGATTGTATTTTTCTTAAGAGATTACACAGACGTGATAGCTCTTCTTTGCCTCTGCTTATTGTATTCAATCCATTATCATATCTAAAATCCAATCGATTTTCAGAAATTTCCTCAATGATCATATTTGCTGTTCCTGGCCCTATACCTTCTAATAAAAGAAGTATTCTATGCCAAGCAAGCACATCTTTTGGATTATGTGCAATCCTAAAAAATGACAATAAATCTTTAATGTGTGCTGTTTCGATAAACTTAAAGCCGCCAAATTTCTTAAAAGGGATATTAGCTTTGGTTAATGCGATTTCTAAATCGAAAGACATATAACCAGAACGAATCAATGCAGCCATTTGATTGAGAGAAATTCCAGACTCACGATATTCTAAAATCTGCTGAACAATAAATTCAGATTGTTGTCTTTCATCTGATGTTGCTATGATATATGGATGTTCTTGATTGTCTAAAGTACTAAAGAGGTTCTTTTTATATCCAAAAGTTGCATGTTCAAGAATGCTATTAGAGAAATCTAAAATAGTTTGAACTGAACGATAATTTTGTTCAATAGGATATACATCACAGTGATCGAAAGATGATGGGAAGTCTAAGATATTCTTAAAATTTGCTCCCCTAAAACTATAAATACTCTGAGCATCATCACCAACAGCCATGATATTTTTTTGAGTTCCAGATAAGGCTAATACTATGCGATGTTGCAAGCTATTTGTATCTTGATATTCATCTATCATGATATATCGATATTGGGCTTGCAGCTGATTTCTCACCGTTTTATTTGTTTCTAATAGGGTTAATAAATAAACAAGTAAATCATCATAATCAAGCATATTTTGCTTCCTTTTATAAGCAATATACGCTCTGAATAATTCTTGAATTTTATCTATTTCATCTATGAACTGTGGATATGAACTGCGAAGTATTTCTTGGATTGGTAAGCATTTATTAACTGAAAGGCTATACATCGAAGCAAGCGTATGCTTTTGAGGAAATCTTTTTTTTCCATATTCCTTTGTTATCTGCGTACGAATAATATTTATAGCATCTTCCATATCACTTTGATCTAATACAGAAAAATTTGACTCGAATCCAATTTCTTGAGCAAATTTTCTTATAATTTGATGAGCAAAGGAATGAAATGTGCCACCAGATACTTGTTCGCACTTACTATTAAGCATCATAGATGCTCTGGATAACATTTCATTAGCTGATTTTCTGGTAAATGTTAATAATAAAATGTGCTGAGGTGGGATTCCATCTTCTACAAGGCGTGTTAATCGATAAACTAGTATCCTTGTTTTACCAGTACCTGCACCTGCTAGAACAAGTGCAGGCCCTTCATTATGAAATACAGCTGCATATTGAGCTGGATTTAATTCTTCATGATATTTAACAGAATAAACTGTATCCTTCCGTATGAGCTTTGAATCTGCTGCATCATATTCTTTGTGCAGACTTTTCTTCAAAAGGAGTTTTTTCATGAAGATGTATTTATTTAATGAGATTCTGTGAACAATAACGAATTAAAAGAAATCCTCTTCAATTCCTGGAGAATCAAAAAGAAAATCATTATCATCTATATCTGCATCTTCATCAAATGCAAGATTTTCACCTTCAAATTCATCCTCAGAAACCCAATGTCCAGAAGCATAATCGTCATTCATTGCATCTTCTAGCTGTTGCATATAGGTTTCGTTTTCAAACAATCCTATAGATCTGTCTGCGTATTTTTGGGTATCTATAGCATTACAAGACCACACGGCTGTTTTCATACCATCATCAGGTTTTTTTCCGTCTAATATCAAAGACTTAACAGTTTCATTATTAGTAACAGTAGATGTAGCTCCACTGTCTGCATTAGTTGCTCTTATTTCAAAGGTGGAATTTGGCTTCGTAGAAGACCAAATAACATCGAAATAATAAAAATCTCCTTCAAAACTTCGAATCTGTTGTTTCTTTTGCATGTAAAGTTAAATATTGTGAAAGGTGAATAATTGAGGGGCAAAATTACTAAAATTTTATATTCAATCTGTAGTTGAAAGCTGATTACTTAAGGTTTTCTAAGCTTTTCATGTATAATAGATTTTCTGGATCAATCAATAAAGCTTTCTTTAAGGTTATTTGTGCTTTTTCATCTTCATTAGCTTGTTTATATGCTTCAGATAAATGATACAATATAATAGCTGATTGTTCACTTGTTCTTTGTACTGCTTTTTCTAATATTATGATAGCTTTATTGATATTTCCTTGTTTGAATAATATCCAACCATATGTATCAAGATAAGAACCATTTTCTGGATCTAAGCTGATTGCTTTCTTTGCAAGTTCTTGTGCTTTAAAAAGTTCTGAAGATCTTTCGCTTAATGCATATGCAAAATTGTTATTGAATAATGGATTGTCGGGCTCTATTGACAAGGCTTGTCCATAACAAGAATCTCCTTTTGAGAACTCATTATTTTTCATAAATAATGAACCAAGTTCAGACCAAGCATCTGCATATTCGATATCTCTCTTAATTGCCTCTGAATAATTAGATATGGCTTCACTGTAATGTTTATTATTGCTATTGATGATCCCCATTAAAAAGGGGAATGAAGGATTTTGTGCAAAATGATGAGAATAAAATGAAATAAAATGCTCGGCTATAGCTCCTGTATTATTTCTTAATAGTTCATAAGCTAAAGAAACAGCATATGGTATTGTTAAAGAATCTGCTAATCGGGAAGATCTTTCATAAAAATTTTCTGCTGTATTCTTTTTACCACTATAATCTGCCATCAAAGCAAAACTGTTCAGAACCTTCCAGCTTAACGTTGGAAATTTCTCGAAGCTTGGAAGAAATTTGTCGATAATTGGACTACTATTACTATCCTTATTGATAATGATACTAAATGCAAGAGTTTGATAATATTCTTCTAATTCTTCATCTAATGCTGTACCTGCAAATTGTTCTATTATTGAAAATGCTTTGTCATATTCTTTAAATACACTGTATGCTTCTATTAATAAAGCCCTACAACGACTATTTTCTGGATGAGAATTATACTGATTCTCCATCAATGAAACGTAAGAAAGTGAATCGCGTATCTGTAGCAATACAGCGCCATATTTTCTCACCAGTTCATCATCATAGCCCGACTTTGCAATAGCCTTTTTGTAATAAAACATTGCTGATTCCGGGCTAATATTCTCTGATAATTCAGCTAAAGCAATCAATACAGAGAGTCTATTAGAATCTTGCGCATATATTCGTTTATATAATTCAATTGCGGGCTCTAATTCCTTCATATATTGAAGTTTCAGTAAAGCTAATTGTTCTAATGCTGGTATAGAGACAGAATCTAATTTTAATGATTTTTCTGTGAATTCAATTGCTAAATCTCCTTGCCCCATTGCATTATAACATTTGCCTATTGAGTAAAAAACTGCAGCTGTAGAATCAAATCGTAATACCCTTTGATATGCTAAAATTGCATCTGAATATTTACCCACCAATTCCAATTCAGAGGCTTGAATATAGTAATCTAATGCAATATGTGACATCCTGGCAGAATCTGCTTTAGAAAGGGGTAATGGTTGCTCTCTAAAAAAAGAATTCAGCGGTTTTACTATTCTCTTGTGAGGATTTTCTGTTAATTCCAATGTTGAAGTTGCACATCCATACATAAGCATACTTATACTTATCATTATAAAAGACCCAATAGAATCTTTTATGCGATTCTTATAATATAATTTATGTATGAAATGATGAGAAATCATATGGACTTATCGTAACAAATTATCAGCATAAAAAAACCCCAACACTTTTTTGTGTGGGGGCTTAAAAAGTCAAATTCAAAAAAGAAATTATTTGGATTTTGCTTTCATTTCAAGCATCATCGCTGTATAACCTTTTTTATCTAAAGTACGTAAAGCACGTGCTGTAGCTTTAACAGTTACAAATTTACCTTCTTCAGCTACCCATACGCGCTTCTTCTGAAGGTTAGGTAAAAATCTTCTGCGTGTACGATTATTAGCATGAGATACATTGTTTCCGTATTGAACGGTTGTACCAGTTAATTCACAAACTTTTGACATTGTCTTAAACCTTATATAGCTGCCGAAACAAATAATCACTTTTTATTCAGAGTGCAAATATAGATTGTTGATGTAAAACAGCCAAATACTTATAATAATTTTTACGATTTATCTTTTACAGAATTGTTCAGAAAAAATGTCATTTTATCTTTTAGGCTAATATTAACTACATAAAATTCTTTTAATGGAAGTGATTTTTGTTTGTATACGCTAATGATTGCTAGGCATGCAAAGCCTATATAAGTCCAATGATCGAAAGTAATCCAAGAGTATCCGGATAATCCATATCCAGCCATAATTATCAAAAAATAAGGAGATAATGATAAGATAAAGTCGGCTTCATAAGATAAAGAAAAAGCATATGTTTTAGATAAAGAAATAACTTTGGAATACAGTAAAATCAGGAAAATAAAGAACACCAAAAATCCAAATAAGCCTAATTCTCCAATAAGACCAGAATAGAGAGCATCCGTATAAGGTATTGAATCTGTTTTTGAATAAGAGAATAGGCATCCAGCACCTAAACCTGTTAATGGATTTTCGAACCAGGCACTTATACCTTGCATACTTGTTTCCATTCTAGAGAAAAAAGATTCCCCTTGAATTGAAGATGAGCCACCACCAGAAGTACTTAGAACATTATAAATTCCACCAAATCTCAGAATAAATAGCTCTATAATGCTTGTATTGAGAATCGAATCTATGATTCTATCGATAAAGATAAGAAGTCCTGCAAATATCCCTGAAACTATCCCTAACATTGATTTTCTTCCAGATTTTTCAATAAATATAATATAGAGTAATACCATTGCTAGAATTGTTATTCCAGTTAATGAAAAAGCAACTAACATCCCTATAAGAGATAGAATCAAAATCGTAATAATGCGGATATTTGAAGAAATTAACTGAGATTTTTTTGTTATATATGGAACTGTTATAAGTGAGATTATCAAAGCATTAAAATGTCCTAAAATGGATGGTTCACTAAAGAGGGAAGTTGCTCTAAAAAAATTGTCAAAATTGAGGCTAAGTTGTTTTAGTCCATCCATAGAAATATTGTTTCTTAATCCTACAGTTACATTATTGATTTCAATCCATGCAAAAGGTAAATTAAATGCTCTGGCGAACATCTGATATATGCCAAAAACATTAATAAAAGCACTAAAATATAGAATGAATACACAAGCTTTTTTTGCATCTTTTTCTGTAAAGACACCGGAAATAAATACAAGAGCAAATAGCCATTTATATAAAAAATTAGTACTAGTTTTTAAAAATTGCATCTGCATTGATGTCGATGCAGATAGAATAGGATTAATAATAGAAGTATATTCTGACAGTAAAATCAAAAAAAATAAGGTAGAAATCCATCCAGGTATGAAAGTAAGAGGTTGGCCTAGCCAGATCCATTTATATAAAGCAAATAATATCATAGACACAGCACATGCATCACCCATAGTAATTCCATAGGTATCAATACTGGTTAATTGAAAGATATTAATCCAGTGCAAACTAAACATCAAGCTTAGAAGCAAAGAGCTCATAATTAATTAGGATATAAATGTGCAAACGTGTGTTCTAAGTCTTGAATTGATTCAATTGGTTGTTTACATGAATAATTCTTACATATGTAAAGTAATGCATCTTTACTTGTTGATTGAATTGCTAATGAAGGTGCTAATAATGATAATTCGTCTGGATTATAATTTTGTATAAAGACAGCATGTGGCATATAATAAGAATTTATCTTTTGAAGAAAAGTTTGATATGCAGTAGAATCTTTATCACCAGCTAAAACAATTTCTTGTCTGGAAGAAAGTAAAAAATCTAATCCAGATAACATATAAGAAAATCCCGACGGATATGTTTCTATCTGTTTGCCATATGCATGAATAATATCAAAGGCTGTATTGATATATTGAGGGTTATCTGTGATTATACCCATCTTGCCAAGAACATCTACCATGAATGATGGTCCGGATGGAATTGCCCCATCATATGCTGAGGCAAAAATGTGAAAATCGGTTGGCGGAATTAATGATTGCTTTACTCTTTTGGTATCATTATCGATAAATGAATCAATGAGTATATCGCATACAGTTTTACAATCAGAGATATAGTGAATATTGCCAGTTGCTTGGTATAATTCTAATAATCCCTTTGCATACATTGCATAGTCTTCGCACATACCTTGAATTGAAGAAATGCCGTTTCTATGTGTATGCAGCAATATTGAATCATTCTTAAACATATGCTCTTTGATATGCTTTTCTATCAAAATTGCATGATCTATATATGAAGGATGAGAGAATGCTCTGCCTGCAAAAGACAAGGATGAAATCATTAACGAATTCCAATCTGTAAGGATTTTATCATCTAAAAATGGAGCTTCTCTTTTGGATCGATAATGTTTAAGTTTAGTAACAATTGATTCAAAAAGTTCATCATCTATATCTTCCATTCCCACTTTTAATCTGAGAATATTTTTACCAGTATATTCCCTTGTTAATTCATCATGATAATTACCTTGAGGATGAATATCAAAGCATACTTCAGCGTATTGAAATTCTTCTTTGTTTAAAACATGAGCAAGTTCATCGAGTGTAAAGAGATAATAAGTACCTTCTTCTCCTTCAGAATCTGCGTCTTGTCCAGAAAAAAAACTTCCATTATTACTCATCAAATATTCTTTACAATAAGCAATAATACGTTCTGTAATATCTTTATATATGCTATTACCAGTACATAACCATGCTTCTGAATAGGCTTGAATCAACATTGCTTGATCATAAAGCATTTTTTCAAAATGGGGAACATGCCACTGCTGATCTGTTGAATATCTATGAAAACCTTGTCCAACATGATCATACATACCACTTTGAGCCATTGAAATCAATGTTTTTTCTGCCATGGCTTTTAATACATGATTATTCGTAGTATACGATCTTCTCAGTAAAAAAATGCTATGATGTGGCGTTGGAAATTTAGGTGCAGAGCCAAAGCCACCATAGGCTGCATCAAATCGTTTAACAAATTGATCTTCTGCTATAGTGAGTATTTGTGGGTCGATTAATACAGAACTATGCTGATATTGAATTTCTTTCATCGCATTTACGATATCATCACCTGCCTTAAGAATAGAATCTTTTTCATTATTCCAAGCATCAATGATTCTTAACAGGATATCTTTGAATCCAATACGATTGGGCAGAGAAACAGGAGGAAAGTAAGTACCAGCAAAAAAAGGCTTTTTATCTGGTGTCATGAACATACTTAATGGCCAACCGCCATGGCCTGTCATATTTTGACATACCTCCATGCATGCAGCATCAATATCAGGCCTTTCTTCTCTGTCCACTTTTATAGAAATGAAATGCTCATTAAGCAATCGTGCAATTTCTTCATTTTCAAAGCTTTCTTTTTCCATTACATGACACCAATGGCAGGTAGCATATCCAATACTGATAAATAGTGGTTTCTGCTCCTTAATAGCTTGCAATAGTGATTGTTCATTCCATGCTTGCCAATTGACAGGATTATAGGCATGCTGCAATAAATAAGGCGAAAGCTCATTAATAAGAGCATTCGCCTTGCCATCATTGGATAAAACACGATTCTTATTTTGCATAATGAGCGCGAATATTAGGAATTAAATAATCTTTAAAGGTAGCTGTAAAAGAATAATCGGGATGCCAATTCCAATCTTTTCTAGCTTGAGAATCATCAACCTCGGCTGGCCAACTATCAATGATTTCTTGTCTTTGTTGTTGTGGCTCAAAAGTAATTTGTGCATCAGGAAATTCAGATGTCACCATTTCTGCAATATTAGCAGCAGATGGAGAAAAAGAAGTAACATTATATACCCTTTGAGTAAGCGCCGATAATGGGGCTGCAGCTAATCCTAATAGTGCTTTAACAGCATCTGGCATTGCCATAAATGGAATTGTTGCATCTGGCCTAACAAAACATGCATATGGTTTATGTTGAGCTGCATTATGAATCATTTCTGGAGCATAATCGCTTGTGCCACCAGTTGGAATTGTAAAAGCAGAAATCAAACCCGGAAATCGTAATGCTCGAAAATCTACAAAGCCAGATTCTTTAGTTGGAGATAGCCTCTTGTAACAATCAGAATAGTATCTTCCTAATTGTTCATTATACAGTTTATTGATGCCATACATTGTAATTGGAGAATTAAAATCTGATTCTTTTGCTGGTTTTGCATCATTTTTGACAGGTAAACTAGGAACGCCATATGCAGCAATTGTACTTGGAAATAACATTTTAACAGCAGTCCCTGTTCTTTTTCCGATTCTGTAGGCTAATTGAAGAAAATTCATTGTGCCATCTACATTGATATGATGGGCTCTTTCAGGATTTTTTTCACCGCTGGTAGATAAAATTGCTGCCAAATGAAAAATTTCATTGATATCATATTTTTCTATATCGCGGATTACTTCATCATCGCATATATCGCCAATAATTACCTCTTCACATAAAGAAGTATGATATTCGCTTAATGGCGTTAAGTCTACTGCTATGATTGAAGCTTTTGCTGCAGAAAGGGTTTCTAATAATAAATGGCCAATTTCACCATTTGCTCCTGTAATAACTACGGTACGGTTAGACATCAATAATTTCCAGATTGAATTCAACATATTAGGTTTTTACTTCACAAATCTACAAAATCAAGCATGAATTTTCTTAGTTGCATTATGTTCATAAGCTTAAATGGTATTTTTGTTGCAATCATTTTAACAATTAATTCCTTTTATGAATACGTTTCTTTTCCCACATCAGCAGCAATCTTTAGATAATTATGCTGTACATACCTATGGAATCCCAAGTATTATCATGATGGAAAATGCAGCTTCTGGTTGTGCACATGCAATTGCTTTGCGATTAGAAGAAGAATTTCCATTAAAAGATTGTATTTCTATTACTGTTCTTTGCGGTCTGGGGAATAATGGGGGAGATGGATTTGCTATTGCAAGACATCTTTACTCTATGAACCGTTTTTCAATGAATATAATCTGCATTGGAGAAGAATATTCTTTAAAAGATGATGCCTTGATTAATGCTCAAATTCTTAAAAAAATGGGTATTCAAATTATATGGTTAAAGAATGAAGCAGATATTTCATCGGCTTCATTTCAAACTGATTGTATTATTGATGCCATTATTGGTACTGGTGGATCTTCTTTATTGAGAGGATTACCCAAAATTATTGTAGATACTTTAGCTCAGAAACAAGTTTATGAACATTCTTTCTGTATTGCTATTGATATCCCAACTGGTATCGATGGAAATAATGGAAGTGCATATCCACATGCATTTAAAGCAGATTATACATGTACAATGTTTGCAAAAAAAATAGGAATGCAATTATTTCCTGCTCAAAATTTCTGCGGAGAAATAGAAATAATTTCTGTTGGAATTTCTGATACTTTGATTCAATCATTTGGAAATATATTTTCATATGAAGATGCCGATATTACAGAGATAATTAAGAAAAGAAACCACCAAACTTCTAAAGTAGATTATGGAAGAGTATTGATTATTGCTGGTAGCATGGATATGCCAGGGGCTGCTGCCTTATGCTCATTGGCTGCTTTAAGGTCTGGAGCTGGAATAGTTGAATTACTTACCTGCGCTGTGCATCCATCTATTCCAATGGAAGTTCTAGTAACAGTATTATCTCATCAAGATGGAATGATCGATATTGAACAAAATAAAGAGAGAATAAGAGAATCGTGCTTAAAAGCATCCTCAATTATATGTGGTCCAGGTTTAGGACAAAAAGCAGGAAAAGAACTTTTAACATTGCTATTATCAATTCCTCTTCACATTCCTGTCTTAATTGATGCAGATGCAATTCCTGCCAAACATGATATTGAACATATGCCTGAACATTGGATATTAACTCCACATTGTGGAGAATTCTCTCGATTATCTTCAATACCTAGAATCGAGATTGAACAAAAGCCACTTCGCTATGCAATTCAAACTGCTTCATCACTTAATTGTATCATACATGTAAAATCTGTACCTACAATCACTACCGATGGAGACAAAGTATTTATTACACACAATGGCAATCCAGGAATGGCAACAGCTGGAGCTGGTGATGTTCTTTGTGGAATAGCTGGAGCCTTATTGGCAAAAGGGCTTATGCCACTTATTGGAATGTCTTTAGCTTCCTATATTCATGCAAAAGCTGGTGATTTTGCAAAGAGTGTTTTTGGAGAAGAATCATTGATGTCTTCAGATATTATTGCCAGCTTACCACATGTTTTTGATCCTTCATTACTTGATTCTTGGGAATAACATGATTCATAAAGTTGAATTGGTATTAATGCCACAAGAAGCTGAAGATACATCTTTAATATTGGAAAAAATAGTATCTACTCTCACTATCGATGAATCTTCTATTACGCATTGGCACATCATAAGAAGATCTATCGATGCAAGAAGCCGTACTCCAAAAATCGTATTGTTAATCGAAGTATACCAATATGAAGAAGCCCCACATGAAATCAAAAAAGTGTATACCTTTAAACACATTGATGGAAAAAAATCAGTAATTATCA